>ENA-ORXR01000527-ORXR01000527.1-marine-metagenome-genome-assembly--contig:-NODE-527-length-51242-cov-4.775784_pt1 | contig 51242 bp, 51 predicted proteins | sample MGYA00237866_ERZ511479 | MGnify/ENA metagenome assembly ERZ511479
GAGGAACCAGGCATCCGCCGCGCCGTCCCATGTGGGCAGAGTGTCGCGCGCATCACCGAGGATGACATGCAGATCGAAATCATCCCCGCTCAGATGTTCGGGAAAGATTGCCGCGCGGGCCAGATCATCGGGCAATCCGTCAAAGGCCCCAAGGGCCGTGTGCAGGTCCTGCATCGCCAACGGGAAGGCCTCAAAGCTGGTGAACCGCAGCCGCCCGCCACAGCCCGCCGCACGGAACGCCTGCAAGGTCACAAGAAAATTCAATCCGGTGCCAAAGCCAAGCTCGGCCACATGGAAGCCGTCACAGAACCGCGCAGGCAGGTCGTTCCCGCCCAGAAAGACATGGCGCGTCTCGGCCATCCCGTTCTCGAAGCTGAAGTACGGATCATCAAAACGCGTCGACACCGGCACCCGCCCGTCACGCCATTCGATCTGTGCTGTCTGGTCCTGCACGCCCATGCCCTGTATCTGTCCCTCAGGCGCAACCTGCGCCATCAGCAAGGGCAGGGCAATGACCGATATCACGATCCGCGGTGCAGGTATTTTCGGGCTGTCTATCGCGTGGGCCTGTGTGCAGCGCGGCGCGGCGGTTCGGGTGATCGACCCGCAGGGCGCAGGTGCCGGCAGCAGCGGCGGCATCGTCGGCGCCTTGGCCCCGCATGTGCCGGAAAACTGGAACGCAAAGAAGGCCTTTCAACTCGATAGCTTGCTGATGGCCGACGGGTTCTGGCGCGACGTCTCGGCGGTGGGCGGCAAGACGGCAGGCTATGCGCGGACGGGTCGGCTGCAACCTGTGGCCGATGCGGGCGCGCGGGCGCTGGCCTTGCGGCGGGCAAAGACCGCGCGGGATCTGTGGAAAGACGCCGCGACCTGGGAGGTCCAGCCCGCAGGCGGTCGCGACTGGGCCCCTGACAGCCCCGACGGCCATCTGGTTTTCGACACGCTGAGCGCGCATTTACATCCGCGACAGGCCTGCGACGCGCTGGTCGCGGCCCTCGCCGCGCGGGGCGTCACGGTTGCGCCTGACGGGCCGGACAGCGGGGCCGTGCTGTGGGCCACGGGAGTTGCAGGGCTGGACATGCTGGGCGCGGGCCACACCCGCAGCATGGGCGGCGGTGTCAAGGGGCAGGCAGCCCTGCTGGAGCACGACGCGCGCGGGCTGCCGCAGCTGTTTGCAGGCGGGGTTCACATCATCCCCCATCTGGATGGCACGGTTGCCGTCGGCTCCACCTCCGAGCGGCTGTATGATGATCCCGCCAGCACTGACGCGCAGCTCGATGATGTGATCGCAGCTGCGCGTGCGGTTGTGCCTGCGCTGCGCACCGCAGCGGTGATGTCGCGCTGGGCAGGTGTGCGCCCGCGGGCGCGCAGCCGCGCCCCGATGCTGGGCGCATGGCCGCAACGCGCGGGGCAGTTCATCGCCAACGGAGGGTTCAAGATCGGTTTTGGCATGGCGCCAAAGGTCGCGCAGGTCATGGCCGATCTGATGCTGGAGGGCCGCGATGCAATCCCCGACGGGTTCCGCGTCGAGGATAATCTATAGCCCTCAGATCGCGGCGCGCAGCCCGTCCATCAGGGCCGTCAGCTCCTTGATGTACATCTCACCCTTGAGCCTGCCGTGATCGTCGAATGCCTCATAGCTGGCCGCAAGGTGGATTTCCGGGCCTTGCAGAATATGCGGACGAAACGGCACCATGAACCCGCGCAGGATCATCTGCGCACGCTCGCCGCCTGCGCGACCTGCGGCGGCAGACATGACGGCGAGGGGCTTGCCCTCCCACGGCTTCACCTCTGACCGGCTGACCCAATCGAGGGCGTTTTTCAGCGCGCCGGACGGACCTTTGTTGTATTCGGGCGTCGAGATCAGGACCGCGTCCGCCTCCGCGATCTGGCGGGCCAGCGTCTCGACTGCGGCGGGCACGCCGGTCGCTTCCTCGTCATCGCCGTCATAAAGCGGAAAGTCGATATCACCCAGCGTGTACTGCGCGTCACCGAACAGGCGCGCCGCTTCGGCCAGCAGCAGGGTGTTGTGGCTGTCGCCGCGCAGGGAGCCGGAAATGCCGAGCAGTTTGGGAGGGGTCATGGTGTCATCCTTGTTGCGATTGCGTTGGGTCTTTATCTGATGCGGCAGCCCGCAGTCTCAAGGGGGGCGGGCACACATCGGCTGTGCGCAGCTGCGCAACCGCAAAACAAAAGGCCCCGCCGCACAGGGTGCGACGGGGCCGGTTTGTGTGCCGTGCAGCCGGATCAGGCGTTGGGCAGGATCACGATCTCGACGCGGCGGTTCTGTGCCTTGCCCTGCGCGTTGAGGTTGCTTGCGACAGGCTGGCTTTCGCCCCGCCCTTCGGCACGCACCCGCGCGCCCGACACACCTGCGTTCAGCAGGATGTTGGCCACAGCATTGGCACGCCCTTCGGACAGACGCTGGTTAAAACCGGCCTCGCCGTCGCTGTCGGTGTGGCCAATGACCTGAATGGTCGAGTTCGGATAGGCCTGAAGGTTGCCCGCAATCGTACCCAGATCGCGCTGCAAATCAGGGCGCACGGAGGTCGAGCCGGAGGCGAACAGGATGTCCTGCGGCAACGTCACAATCAGACGGTCGCCGGTGTTGTTGATCCCGACGTTCTGGTTGCCAAGGCTTTGACGCAGGTCGCGTTCCTGCCGGTCAAGCAGCGCACCGCCACCGCCACCGATGGCCGCGCCGATCAGCGCACCCTTCACAGCGCCCTGATCGCGGTTGCCATCGCCGCGCGACAGCGCACCGATCACGGCACCTGCACCGGCACCGATCAGCGCGCCGTTTTTTGCACGCTGGTTCGGATCGCTCGCCGGCGCGAGGATAGAGCCATTGGGATTTGTACATGCGCCAAGCGCAATGGTTGCTGCCATTGCGGCAACAATCGGAAATTTCGAGAATATCATAGTCTACTGCCTTACTGTTTCGGCTCCGTTCGGGCGGAGCATCTTTACAACGAGTAAACAGAGCATAAACCGGAATGGTTCCTGACAAAATGCCGATGACCCAAGGATCGGCAGCTTTTTGCGCAAATCACCGGGTGTGTGTCCTTGCGGACTCATATCCCAGCATCGCGCGCTTCATTGGCAGCCCCCAGTGGTAGCCGCCCAGCGCACCCGATTTGCGCAACACGCGGTGGCACGGGATCAGATAGCCGATGGGGTTGCGCCCCACTGCTGTCCCTACCGCGCGCACGGCCTTCGGGGTGCCGATCTCGCTGGCGATTGCGCCATAAGTGGTGACCGCCCCTTCGGGCACGGCCAGCAGCGCCTCCCACACCTTGAGCTGGAACGGCGCGCCAACGAGGGCCAGCGGCGCCCTGGCCCCTGTTTCGCCCCGTCCAAACGCGGTCGCGACCCAGGGGGCCAGCCGGGCTGCATCCTCGCGGAATTTCGCGGCGGGCCAGCGGCTGCACAGATCCGCCATCGCGGCATCGTCGCCCGTGTGTGCAGCCAGTGACAGCCCGCAAATCCCCTTGTCCGTGCCCATGACCAGCGCGCGCCCGAACGGTGTGTCAAACCAGCCCCAGACGATCTCGAGCGCGGCCCCCCCGCTGGCAAAGGCGCCGGGGCTCATCGCCTCCCAGCGAACAAACAGGTCATGCAGACGGCCCGTGCCCGACAAACCACTGGCGTGGGCCGCTTCCAGCGTGGTGGCCTGTGCGCGCAGCAGCGCCTTGGCCTGACCCAGCGCCAGATATTGCTGATAGCGCTTTGGGGACACCCCCACCCACGTCGAGAACAGCCGCTGGAAATGGGCGCTGCTCATGCCCATCTGCGCGGCCAGCGCCTCGAGGCCCAGCGGCTCGGGCGCGGCATCCAGCAGGTCGATCGCGCGGGCAATCACGCCATAGTGGTAGGCACCGCTGGTCGTATCGGGAGGGGAGGGCATCTGTGTCATGCCCCTACAATATGGCGGCGCCCGCTTGCACGCGACCCGAAACCTGCGCATACCCTTGCCGCATGAGCAAACCGTCAAAGCAACTCGACTATCACACCATCCGTGCCATCATGGAGCGGTTCCACACGGCCGAGCCAGAGCCAAAGGGCGAGCTGGAGCACGTCAATGTCTACACGCTGGTGGTGGCTGTGGCGCTGTCGGCACAGGCAACAGATGCCGGTGTGAACAAAGCGACGCGCGCATTGTTCGCCCTTGCCGACACGCCGCAAAAGATGCTGGATCTGGGCCTTGAAGGGCTGACCGAACATATCAAAACCATCGGCTTGTTCCGGCAAAAAGCCAAGAACGTGATGAAGCTGAGCCAGATCCTCGTCGATGAGTATGACGGGGTGGTGCCCAATTCGCGCGCCGCCTTGCAGTCGCTGCCCGGTGTGGGGCGCAAGACGGCCAATGTCGTGTTGAACATGTGGTGGGGCCAGCCCGCGCAGGCCGTGGACACGCATATCTTTCGTGTGGGCAATCGCACCGGCATCGCGCCGGGCAAAACCGTCGAGGCGGTCGAACGCGCGGTCGAGGACAATATTCCCGCCGACTATCAACTGCACGCGCATCATTGGCTGATCCTGCACGGGCGCTATCATTGCAAGGCGCGCAATCCACAATGCCGCACCTGCCTCATCAAAGACCTGTGCCAGTACAAGGACAAAACCACATGAAGACCTATGACATCGTCGGGATCGGTAACGCCGTCGTGGACGTCATCAGCCATGCAGAGGACGCGTTTCTCGACAATATGGGAATCGAGAAAGGCATCATGCAGCTGGTAGAGCAAGACCGCGCCGAGCAGCTGTACGGCGCGATGACCGACAGGCTGCAAACCCCCGGCGGGGCAGTGGCCAATACCGTCGCGGGGGCTGGTGCGCTGGGTCTGGACGCTGCGTTCATCGGGCGGGTGCGCGACGACGGGCTGGGCCGGTTCTATGCGGATGCGATGACGGATAACGGCATTGATTTCGTGAACGCCCCTGTGGCCGATGGCGCGCGCCCCACCTCGCGCAGCATGATTTTCGTCACGCCGGATGGCGAGCGGTCGATGAACACCTATCTGGGCATCTCGACGGGGCTGTCGTCGGACGATGTGCCCGCAGATGTCGCGGGGCGGGCAAAGATCATGTTCCTCGAGGGGTATCTGTTCGACGAGGACGCGGGCAAGACCGCCTTTCGCGAGGCAGCGCGCGCGGCCAAGGCAGGCGGCGGCATGGCGGGCATCACCATCTCGGATCCCTTCTGTGTCGAGCGTCACCGCGCTGATTTTTTGCAAATGATCGAACACGAGCTGGATTTTGTGATCGGCAACGAGGCCGAGATCAAATCCCTGTTCGAGACGCAGGATCTTGAAGAAGCCATGACGCGCACCTCGGACATTTGCCCCATCATGGTCTGTACCCGTGGCGGTGACGGTGTGACCCTTATTCGCGGGTTCGAGCGTGTGGACATTCCTGCGCCTGCACGCATTACGCCCGTCGATGCGACAGGTGCGGGTGACCAGTTCGCGGCGGGCTTTCTCTACGGGCTGGCCACGGGCCGCGACCTCGAGACTTGCGGGCGCATGGGCAACCTGTGCGGCTCGGAGGTAATCAGCCACATCGGGCCACGGCCCGAGGCCGACATGCGCGCACAGTTCCGCGATGCGGGCCTGCTGTAATGCTCAGTGACGGATTTCACGATGTGCCTGCGGGCAAACTGGCGATGGTCGTCACCTACCTTGAGATGACCAGCGCGCCGCCACTGCGCGAAAGAACGCTGCCCGAGGGCGTGGAATTTGTGCAGGTGACGCCCACGTTGGCGTGGTACCGCGATGTGTTCAGCCGCGTCGGCGCACGCGACTGGCTGTGGTACGGGCGGCTTAAACTGTCGGACGCCGAACTGGGCGCGATCCTTGCCGATCCCGACATCGCGTTCTTTACCCTGCGCAGGGATGGCGTGGACGAGGCGTTGCTGGAGCTTGATTTCCGCGAGGGCGGCGCCTGTGAGCTGGCCTATTTTGGCGTGACGTCCGCACTGATCGGGACAGGATCGGGCCGCTACCTGATGAACGAGGCGATCAGCCGCGCTTTTGCCCGCGACATCACGCGCTTCCACGTTCACACCTGCACGCTGGACAGCGCACAGGCGCTTGCCTTCTACGTCCGCTCCGGCTTTTCGCCGTATCGGCGCGCGGTCGAGGTGGACGACGATCCGCGCCAGACCGGCCTGCTGCCGCCCGACATAGCCGCCGCCATCCCCGTTATCTAGACGGGGTGCAGCCCTGACCGGCCATGCACCTCTGTGCCGCGCGCAGCGTCTTGCGCGTGGGGTTGCGGAACAGATAGCTGCCGCAGGGGCTGGACGTCACGACACCGCCGCTGTTCGTCAGCTTGACAAATGCTAGCACCTGTTCACCCGGTTGCGCGCTAGCACACCACGAGGCGAGGCATTGCAGCACCAGTGTCACCGGCTTGCTGTAGGGGGTTTCGAAACCGGCTGCCGACAGGGATTTTCCGCTCAGCCGTGCGGGCAGGGTAACTGTCTGGCGGTCGGGAACCTTGCCGGTCTTGCCCAGCTTCGAACGTTTCTTGGCAGGCGATTGGGCGGTGTCAAAATCCAGCCGTCCCTGCACGACGACAAACCGGGACGTTTGGGTCTGCGCCTCCAGAAACGCGGCCTCGACCGAATGGGGCCTGCACGACAGCGCGACAGCCTGCACAGGCAACAGGGCGATCAAGGCCGCCAGACAGCCGGCCCTCACAGGATTTCTCCGAATTCCTTGACCACGCGGGCATAGACATCACGCTTGAACGGGACAATCCCGTCCAGCATTTCGGACGCCGGCAACCAGCGCCATTTCGAGAATTCCGGCTCAGCCGTTGCGATATTCACATCCGCATCCTTTCCACTAAATCGCAGCAGAAACCATTTTTGCTTCTGTCCACGATATTTTCCATTCCACAGTTTTGGCACCAGATCGTGCGGTAGCTCATAGGGCAGCCACTCGGCTGTTTCTGCCTCGATGCGCACCAGATCACGGGTGATGCCTGTCTCTTCTTCCAGCTCGCGCAGGGCGGCCTGCGCCGGGTCCTCACCCTTTTCCACGCCACCCTGGGGCATCTGCCACGCGTCATAGTTCCGGTCCAGCCGTTGCCCCACAAACACCTCGCCCGCAGCGTTGACGACCATCACCCCGACGCAAGCGCGGTAGGGCAGTGCGTGAATTTGCTCGGGCGTCATAGTGTTCCAACTCTGTTCATTGCTGTTCCGGCCCAGCTTACCGCATCGCACATCCACCCGAAAGCGCCTGACGCCGCGTTTCTAATGACAATGCGCCGCAGCCCCGCCATGCTGGCGGAAAATACGCACACCGCAAAGGGTACTCCGATGTCCAACTTCCCCCACATGCTCAGCCCGCTTGATCTGGGCTTTACCACACTCAAAAACCGCGTCCTGATGGGATCCATGCACACGGGGCTGGAGGAAACGAAGGACTGGAACCGCGTTGCAGAATTCTATGCCACACGCGCGCGCGGCGGTGTGGGGCTGATGGTGACCGGCGGCATCGGTCCCAACCTTGAAGGATCAGTCCTGCCGGGTGCCGCAATGATGGCCAGCGACGAGGACGTTGCCAACCACAAGATCGTCACTGACCGCGTGCATGCCGCCGACGGCAAGATCGCGATGCAAATCCTGCACGCGGGCCGCTATGCCTACGGGCCCAAATGCGTGGCCCCCTCGGCGATCAAATCCCCCATTTCCCCCTTCCCGCCGACCGAGCTGGACGCCGCAGGCATCGAAAAACAGATCGCGGACATTGCCGCCTGTGCCGGCCGCGCGCAGGAGGCGGGCTATGACGGGGTCGAGGTCATGGGCTCGGAGGGGTATTTCCTCAACCAGTTCCTTGTCACCCACACGAACAAACGCACCGATGACTGGGGCGGATCCTACGAGAACCGCATGCGCCTGCCCATCGAGGTGGTCAAACGTGTCCGCGAAACCGTCGGGCCGGACTTCATCGTGATCTATCGCCTCAGCATGATTGATCTGGTGCCCAACGGCTCCACCTACGACGAGGTCGTGCAACTGGCGCAGGAAATCGAAAAGGCGGGTGCAACGATCATCAACACCGGCATCGGCTGGCACGAGGCGCGCATCCCCACCATTGCCACATCGGTGCCGCGCGCCGCCTTTGCATGGGTTACGAAAAAGCTGATGGGCAAGGTGTCGATCCCGCTCATCGCCTCCAACCGCATCAACACGCCCGAGGTAGCAGAGGAAGTGCTGGAGACAGGCTGCGCCGATATGGTGTCAATGGCGCGGCCCATGCTGGCCGACGCCGATTTCGTAAACAAGGCGGCGGCGGGCAAAGCGGATCAGATCGCGCCCTGCATCGCCTGCAACCAGGCCTGCCTCGATCACACATTCGGCGGCAAGATTTCAAGCTGTCTGGTGAACCCGCGCGCCTGCTATGAGACAGAGCTGGTGCTGGCCCCCGCTGCGACACCCAAATCCATCGCCATCGTCGGCGCGGGGCCTGCGGGCCTCTCGACCGCCATTGCAAGCGCCGAACGTGGCCACACCGTCACCGTGTTTGACCGCGCTTCCGAAATCGGCGGCCAACTCAACCTCGCAAAGCAGGTCGCGGGCAAGGAAGAGTTCTGGGGCTTTGTCGACTGGTACCGCACCATGATCGCGCACCACGGCATTACCGTGAACCTCGACACCGAAGTCTCTGCCAATGATCTGGACAACTACGACGAGGTCGTCATCGCCACCGGCGTGGTGCCGCGCGACCCACAGATCGACGGGCAGAACCGCGACAATGTCGTCAACTATATCGACGTACTGAACGGCACCGCAAAGGTGGGTGAAACAGTGGCCGTGATCGGCGCAGGCGGGATCGGGTTCGACGTCTCCGAACACCTCGTACACGACGGCGACAGCACAACGCTTGATCTGCCCGAATGGATGCGCGAATGGGGCGTGGCCGACACCGCGCAGCACCGCGCAGGCCTGGCGCCCGAAGGGCCACAACCCCACAAACCCGCGCGCCGCGTGACGATGATGCAGCGCAAGCCCTCCAAACCGGGCAAGGGCCTTGGCAAAACAACCGGCTGGATCCACCGCGCCTCGCTCACTATGAAAGAGGTCGATATGATCGCCGGCGTCAATTACGAACGTATCGACGATGAAGGCGTGCACATCAGCTTTGGCGAGGCACGCGAGAACCCGCAAACCATTCCCGCCGATACTGTGGTTCTATGTGCGGGCCAACTCTCCGACCGTTCCCTCGCTGACGCGCTGGCCGCAAAAGGAACACCATGCCATGTTATCGGCGGCGCCGACGTCGCATCGGAACTCGACGCAAAACGCGCCATTGATCAGGGCACCCGCCTCGCGGCAACGCTCTAGGCCCGCAGTCTCCTATTTTCTCTGGCCAAAAATACTCCGGGGGGGTCGCCCCCCCCGGGGGCGATGGGGGCTGGCCCCCTTGCGGCAGCGCTGCGGTTCGGCACCGCTTGAAACACACTGTTCCCTTGTTTCCTGCCTCGCAACGGTTGCGCAATTACCCCACTACTGTCTCACCCCTGCCCCTATTGCGCCCCATTCCCCCGCCATACCGATCCTCGACATAAAGATGGAAAGGGACGGCATATGGACCGCCTTACAGAAATGGAAGCATTCGCCACAGTGGTGGATCAGGGTGGCTTTACCGACGCCGCCAAGAAGATGGGGATTTCGAAATCCGCTGTCTCCAAACACGTCTCATCGCTTGAGGCCCGCCTCGGCGCACGTCTGCTGAACCGGACGACACGCCGCGTCTCCCCCACAGAGATCGGCCTTGCTTATTATGACCGCGCCCGCCGCGTTCTGAATGATGCAGGTGAGGCAGATGCCCTCGTCACTTCGATGCAGTCTGCCCCCTCGGGTTTGCTGCGTATCTCGGTTGCGACAGATTTCGGGGTCAACCACCTCAGTCCTGTCCTGTCGGAATTCCTGGGCGACTTTCCCGACATCACGGTGAACATGGTTCTCAACAACCGCTACGTTGAGCTGATCAGCGAAGGCTTTGACATGGCTGTCCGCATCGGGGAGCTGGAAGACAGCACCCTGCGGGCCCGCAAGCTGACCGAAACGACAAAGCGGATGATCGCCTCACCCGAGTATTTCGAGAAATATGGCCGCCCCGAGAAGATCGACGATCTGAACGAGCACAAGCTGTTGCATTACTCCAACCAGTCCAGCGGCAACGTCTGGAAGCTGACCGCCCCTTCGGGTGAAAAACGTCAGGTGCGCACCGCGGGCTGGCTGTCGGTCAATGACGGGCAATCCCTGCTCAACGCCGCGATCTCGGGTCTGGGCATCGCCTATCTTCCCAGCTTTCTCTACGCTGACGCGATGGAGAAGGGCCTGATCGAGGATGCCATTCCCGACTTGCCACTGGAAACCCAAGGCATCTACGCGGTCTACCCCCCCGGCCGGTTCACCCAGCCCAAGGTCCGCGCCTTCATCGACTTTCTGGTCCACTCGTTTGCCGAAAAAGGCCCGAACGACTGGTAAGCCAGACACACGACACCATCTCCCTCGGTGAACTTCACCCCCGTCAGCGCGCAAGCCCTGTCGGGGGCTTTTTTTGTGCTGCGTCCGGTCGGGTCAAAAGGCCAGCTTAAGGCGCCAGTACGATGACCTCGACGCGGCGGTTCGCCTCGCGGCCCTGCGGTGTTGCGTTGGTCGTCAGTGGCGACAGGTAGCCCATGCCCTCGGCCTCGAGCCGCGCGGCATCGAGGCCAAAGCGCTCAACCAGCCGTGCACGCACGGCGCGGGCGCGGGCGCGCGACAGGGCGATGTTCCGCTCGAGACTGCCGACATTATCCGTATGCCCGACTAGGGCGACGCGCATTTCGGGGCGCGCACGCAACACCTCCGCCAGATCCTCCAACCGCCGGAACGGACCTGCGCCCAGCGCCGATGTGCCGCTCTCGAAGGTCAGGCCGTCCAGCACCAGATGACCCTGTCGCAGCAATGCGCCATCCGCATCGCCCTGCACAGCGGGACGCGTGCTGCGCTGGACCACCGGCAGGGCGGCATTGGCGCGCACACTGCCCTGCGCGGCCTCCCCCGCTTGAATAATCTGCACAAACGACGCCCCGCTGGAGGCACTGGCCAGCACGGTCACCGCCTCCGCAGTGCTGCGCAGGCCGGTGATGACGTGAAAATTGCGGATGTTGACGTACATGTTCGGGGCGGGCAGCACCTCTGTCTCAAAGCGGAAATCATAGCCGCCGCAGGCCTGCGCGGCACAGTCCAGCACGATGTCATAGCCCGCCGCCTCAAGCTGGGCGCGCAGTGGCGTGACCAGTTGCAGCGGTGTCAGCCCTGCCACATCGACGCGCCATGCACTGCGCGCGACAGCCCCCTGCACCATCTGCGTGGGCAGCACGCCCTGCGCAAAAGGGGCGATGGGCGCAAAATAGCGATCCTGCCCCGTGTCGCGTGCGATGACCTGACGGGCGCCGCTGGGTAACTCCAGATCCAGCGCCTGTGCCGCACCCGCCGCACACAGCACCACAGCCGCCGCGAGCGCAGCCCTCATCTGGCCTGACTGTGATACGCCTTGTTCGGGCGCATGTCCGAGGCCGCAGCCACGCGGTTTGTCATGTTGAAAAATGCCGCCACACTTGCAATGTCCCAGATGTCACGGTCGGTAAACCCTGCGGCGCGCAGCGCCTCGCGGTCGTCCTCCTCGATAATCTCGGGGGCCTCTGTCAGCTTGACCGCGAAATCCAGCATCATGCGTGTTTTCGGGTCCAGATCGGCAACACGGTAGTTCATCACCATCTGTTCCCCCAACACCGGATCGCCGGATAATTCGCGCACCGCAGCCCCGTGTGCCGTCAGACAGTAATAGCATTTATTGACGGAGGAGACGACGACGGCGATCATCTCGCGCTCAAGCTTGCTCAGCGCGCTGTCGCCCAGCATCAGATCGTTGTAGAGGGCGGTAAACGTATTCAGCTTGTCGATGTCAAAGGCATAGGCCTGAAGCACATTCGGGATCATCCCCAGCTTGTCCGTGCAAATGTCGAAATATTTTTGCGTCGCAGGCGGCAGGGGGTCGACCATCGGCAGATCAAGGGCGGTCGGGGCATCGTCGGACATGGCAGCGTTCCTTTAGTCAGGCAAGATACGGTAATGATAGGTGCCCACGGGAGTAAAGCCCAGCTTGGCATAGAGCGCGTTGGCGGGTTTGTTCGCTGTGACGCACAACACGGCCAGATGGGTCGCCCCCTGCCCGGCACCCCAGAACGCAGCCGCGCGCATCATCCATTCCGCCACGCCCTGTTTGCGCTGGTGCGGCAAAACCTCAACGGCGTGCACCATCGCGATGTTCCGGTCCACGCCAGCAAAGGCCACGCCGGCGGGTTTTTCGTTCCAGCGCGCGAGGATGCCGGTTTTGCACGCCGCACGGGACATCACGTCGAGCCGCGCAGGGCCGATCCCGCCCTGCCGCCAGATATCGGCCATGATGGCCAGCGGCTCCCAGATGGAAAAACAGGTCACACGCGGGACAGGAACATCCGTCAGCGTGGCAATCGGCGTGACATACAGCTGCACCTCGTCGATACGGTCATAGCCGCGCGCAGCCAGTTCGCTGTCCAGTGCGCCATCGCCTGTGCGGATCATGAACAGGGCGGGTTGGTTCATCGCACGCATCGCCGCCTCGGCCTCTGCGATGTCGCCGCTACCTGTCGCGGCCGACACACGTTTGCCCCCGCCTGCCCCGTCGCGCAGGGTCCAGCCCTGTTGCTGCCAGTGGCGCGCCGGCGGCCACGTCGCCTCGCAGACGTCGATCAGGGTCGCGGCGTCGGGTGTCATAATGAAAACACCTGCGCCAGCTGTTCCATCGCCGCGTCCAGCTGGGCGGCATCCTGCCCGCGCACCACAATGTTGGCGCCGTATTTGCCATCGCGCTGGAACGGGTAGCTGCCCATCGACAGGGCGGGATAGGCTTGTGCCAGCTCCCCCAGCGGCCCCGCAATGTCCCCCTCGCCGCGGTGCACGGTTAAGGTCTGGCTAAGCAAGGGCGCGCCACCTGTCAGCGTCGGCAGAACACTGGCCACCATTGCGCGGAACACGCTGGGCACGCCCGCCATGACATGCACGTTCGCGAGTGTGAACCCCGGCGCGGCAGAGACGGGATTGTCGATCAGCGTGGCCCCTTGCGGGATGCGTGCCATGCGCAGGCGCGCCGCGTTCAGATCGGTGCCCGCCTTATCGTAATGGGCCTGAAGGATCGCGCGCGCGTCATCGCGCACGTCGATTGTCCGGTCGAACGCTGCGGCCATGCAATCAGCGGTGATGTCATCATGCGTGGGGCCAATCCCGCCCGAGGTAAACACCGTGTCATAGCTGGCGGCCAATGCCTGCACTGCCGCAATGATCGCGGATTGCACATCCGCGACTATCCGCACCTCGGCCAGCGTGATGCCTGCGGCCGTCAGCTCTCCGGCGAGATGGTGCATGTTCGCATCGCGCGTCCGGCCCGACAAAATCTCGTCTCCGATCACCAGCATTGCCGCTGTGGGGTTCGTCGCCATGTCGCCTCTCCTTGAGCCTTGTTGTGTTACGGTATAGCCCCTGCGCATGCGCTTTCAAACCGATCTTGTCCCCGCCCGCCTTATCCGCCGCTACAAACGGTTTCTGGCCGATTGCACGCTGGAAGACGGGCGCGAGGTGACCGCCCATTGCGCCAACCCCGGCTCGATGCTGGGGCTGGCAGAGACGGGCACGAAAGTCTGGCTGGAACCGAACGACGATCCCAAGAAAAAGTTGAAATTCGGCCTGCGGCTGGTGGACCACGAGAACGGGCACCTCACCGGCGTTGACACGTCGCTACCCAACCGCGTGCTGCGCGCCGCACTTGAGGCGCGCGAGATCGAGCCGCTGAGCGCCTACACAACCGTGCGGCCAGAAGTGAAATACGGCGAGAACTCTCGCGTGGATTTTCTGCTGAGCGAGGAAGGCCTGCCTGATGCTTTCGTCGAGGTGAAATCCGTCACGCTGTGCCGTGCGCCCGCCCTGGCCGAATTTCCCGACAGTGTTACGGCGCGCGGCACCAAACACATGAATGATCTGGCGGAGGTCGCGCGCGCGGGCCACCGCGCCGTGCTGCTGTATCTGGTGCAACGCACCGATTGCACCCATGTCGACATCGCCGCCGACATTGATCCCAAATATGCCGCTGCACACCGCGCCGCGAGTGACGCGGGCGTCGAGACGCTGTGCATCGGCACACAGATAACGCCACAGGGGATTTCCATTGCCGCCCCTCTGGCCCTTGGACGCCCCCCGCGCTAGATACAGCGCGAACAAAGCACGGAGAGACCGGTGACAGACATCCACAAAGGTCGCACGACAAAAGACGGCATTCGCATCCACGACCCCAGCGATTTTGCAGGCATGCATGCGGCCGGTCGCCTTGCCGCGACGATCCTCGATGACATCGCAGTGCATGTGACCGTGGGCCAGACCACGGGTGAGATCGACCGCATCATCGAGGAGATGGTGAACGCGGCGGGCGCGAAATCCGCGACCATCGGCTACAAGGGCTATCAGCATGCCAGCTGCATCTCGATCAACCACGTTGTTTGCCACGGCATCCCGTCCGACAAGCGGCTCAAGGACGGTGACATCGTCAACATCGACGTGACCGTGATTGTCGACGGCTGGTTCGGTGATACCTCCCGCATGTTTGTCGCGGGCAAGCTGGCGCGCAAGGCAGAGCGGCTGATCGACATCACCCACGAGGCGCTGATGAAGGGCATCGAGGTGGTGAAACCGGGCAACACTTTTGGCGATATCGGCCATGCGATCCAGACCTTTGTCGAAGGGCACCGCATGTCGGTCGTCACGGATTTCTGCGGTCACGGGCTGGGCCGTGTGTTCCACGCGCCCCCCAACGTCCTGCACTATGGCAAGCCGGGGACGAAACCTGTGCTGGAACCGGGGATGTTTTTCACGATCGAGCCGATGGTCAATCTGGGCCGCGCCGAGACAAAGACCCTTGCGGATGACTGGACCGCCGTGACCCGCGACAAATCGCTGTCCGCGCAGTTCGAACATTCCATCGGCGTGACCGAGGACGGCTGCGAGATTTTCACGCTGTCCCCCGCAGGCAAGTTCCACCCGACCTACTGACGCGCATCTTTCACACCAGACATCGCAAAATTTAAAGTTTTCCGGCTCCCGTCTGAAAAAGATTGACTCATGCTAATTATGTAATAATGTAATTACATGTTTACTAATTCTGATATGGACTCGGTCTTTCAGGCCCTCGCGCATGAGACCCGTCGCGAAATCCTTGACCACTTGCGCGCGCGCCCCGGCCTTGCCGTGGGTGAACTTGCCGCGCATTTCGACGTCAGCCGTGTGGCGATTATGAACCACCTCAACGTCCTGACCCAAGCAGACCTCATCACCAGCAAAAAAGACGGGCGCAGCCGCCGCCTCTATCTCAACGCGCTCCCGCTACAGCTCATCTATGAGCGTTGGATTGACGGCTATTCCGCCCATTGGCTCGACCGGATGAGCATGATCAAAGCCACCGCCGAAGCGGTCGCACGGAAGGAACAAGAAAATGACCAATGATCCCACAAAATCCATCACCAGCACATTTATCAATGCCCCGATCGAGACCGTCTGGTCCACATTGGTCGCCACCGACACGCCGCTGCCCTTCTTCTTCGGCTCTGTGTGCCAGACCACCCACGGCCTGCAAGAAGGCGCCAAGATGCGCATGGTCAATCCAAACGGCAAAGTCGCTATGGTCGTGGGCGAAGTCATCGCCTTTGATCCGCCGCACCGCTATGCCCACACTTTCCAGATGACCAACATCGACGAGCCCCCCTGCACAGTCACCTACGCGCTGCGCGAAAAGGACGGCGGAACCGAGTTTGATCTGATCATCACCGAAATGGTCGACGGCTCGAAACTGCGCAAGGAAATGCTGGGGGCGCAAAACTTCATCACCTCCAACCTCAAAGCGATGGCCGAGACAGGTAAGGCTGCGTTCACCGGACGTATGGTCCTGCGCATGGCGCCCCTCATGGCGCTGATCGCGAAAAAATCCCAACGGATCGAAAACTGGCCGCTTTAGGGCGTGGTGCACAAGGGAGGGGGGTACGCGAGGTGTACCGATGCTGCACCCATAGCACCCCGCTTAATCGAGCGTTAAAAGCGTCACATGCGTATCGCCGTATTTGCGCCGGTCGGTCCGTGTGAACCCCTCTGGCGCGTCCATCGGCGTGCTCTCTTCCCAGACGATCTGCGCCCCTTGCGCCAACCATCCGCCCGTCCTTGCAGCCGCCAATGCCTGCGCGCCCATCCCCTTGCCGTAAGGCGGATCAAGGAACACCAGATCGAACGGCAAGGCAATCGCAGCGCCCAGCGTCGTCGCGTCATTACGCATCAAAGTCGTGTGATCCTTGACCCGCATCTTTTCGATATTCTGCATAATCAGTTTCTGCGCAACCCGCCCGTTCTCCACAAAAACAACCGTCTCCGCCCCGCGCGACAGCGCCTCCAGCCCCAGCGCGCCGGTGCCCGCAAACAGGTCCAGTACGCGCGCATTGTGGATCACCCCCAGATGGGTGAGCATTGAAAACAGGCTTTCGCGGACACGGTCAGAGGTGGGGCGCAGATGCGCAGCCGCATCGCCCTGCCCTACATCGGCCAGCACGCTGCCGCGATGTTTACCCGCGATGATCCTCACGCGCTCAACAGCGCCTTGAGGTCCGTTGCACTGTCCATCACCACCTCGGGCGCGGGGGATTTTCCTGCCTCGATCAGACGCTTGCCGACCATGTAGCCGCGCGGATCATTCGCCGCATCCACCGCCAGCAACGTGGCCCCGCGATAGTACCAGAACGAGACAGGACCGGGGGCCGCGCCGCGCGTCACCACGCGGTCATAGCCGGTATTCAGCCCCGTAATCTGAAGCTTGACGTCGTATTGATCCGACCAGAACCACGGCTTTGCCACATAATCCTTGGCCGCGCCCATCAGGTTTTCCGCCACGACCTCGGCCTGCTCGATCGCGTTGGGCACACTTTCGAGCCGGATGCGCGTGCCGCGATAGGGGAACGAGGCGCAATCACCCGCTGCCCAGATGTTCGGCGCGCTGGTGCGACCCTGCGCGTCTACCGCGATGCCATTGTCGAGGGTGATGCCCGCCGCCTCTGCCAGATGCGCATCGGGGGCTACGCCCACGCCGACGATCACAAAATCCACCTCCAGCGTTGTGCCATCGGTAAGGGTTGCGCCGCGCACCGCGCCGTCGCCTGTCAGCCGGTCCAGCCCGACACCCTCGCGCAAGTCGACGCCGTGCTTTTTGTGCAGGGCGCGAAAGAAATCCGACGTCTGGGGGGCGGCCACACGTTGCAGGATGCGCGGCGCCATCTCGACCAGTGTCACGCTCAACCCCAGTTTGGCCGCGACCGATGCCGCCTCCAGCCCGATATAGCCCCCGCCGACGATCAGCACCCGCGCGCCTTTCGTAAATCGCGGGGCCATCGCATCGACATCCGCCAGACCGCGCACCACATGCACCCCCTCCAGCGCGCCGCCGATGGCCGCAGGCAACCGGTGCGGCACCGAGCCGGTGGCCAGTACCAGATCGTCATAGCCCAGCATCGCGCCGTTCACCGCGATCTGGCGGCCCGTCACGTCAATCGCATCCACACGCGCGTCCAGCCGCAGCTCGATCCCGTTGTCGGCATAGAAACTTTCGGGCCGCAGATACAACCGCTCCAGCGCCATCTCGCCCATCAGGTATGCTTTGGACAGGGGCGGGCGCTGATAGGGGGGCTGCGGCTCCGCGCCGATCAGGGTGACAGCGCCATCAAAGCCGCCATTGCGCAGTTTGGCCACGCAGGACGCGCCGGCCTGTCCTGCTCCGATCACAACGATATGGCGCATGAAAGCCCCCCTTATGCACTGGTCCTGTCAGGTCAGACCCTATATCTGTGGCGTGGACAAACACAATCATATGAAAGGTGATACCATGCCGATTTCCCAAGGCGATACCCTGCCCGACGCAACACTGGTCAAAATGGGGCCAGATGGTCCTGCCCCCGTGAAAATGAGCGATCTGACAAAGGGGCGCAAAGTCGTGGTGTTCGCCGTGCCCGGTGCCTTCACGCCGACCTGCCATTCCGCGCATGTCCCCAGCTTTATGCGGACCAAGGACCAGTTCGACGCCAAAGGGGTGGACGAGATCATCTGCGTGTCGTGCAACGACCCCTTTGTGATGCAGGCATGGGGCGAGGCGACAGGGGCGGCAGCCGCGGGCATCACGATGCTGGGCGACGCATCTTCCGAGTTCACAAAGGCCATCGGCATGGATTTCGATGCCGCCCCTGCCGGACTGGTCGCACGCTCCAAACGCTATGCGATGGTCGTGGATGACGGTAAGGTGAGCCTGCTGCAAGAAGAAGAAAACCCCGGCGTCTGCGAGGTATCGGGCGGCGAGGGTCTGCTGCAAAATATGTAACGCTGCGCAGGCCGGAGCGGTTCATGCACCCCTTCCGGCCTGTCGCATTTCGCGCGCGGCACCCGTTCAGATTTTGGCCTGAACCATCGTGCGTGTCGGAAAGGGGATGTCGATCCCGCCTGCGTCCAACGCCTCTTTTACGTTGCGGGTCATGTCGGCGCGGTAGCCGAAATAGATAGATGCATCGCACCACACCCGCACCAGAAAATCGACAGAGCTTTCGCCAAGGTTGGTAACCTGAATGAACGGCTCAGGTTCGGCGTGGGAGCGGGGGTCGGCCATGATCGTATCGCGGATGATCTGCTCGGCCTCCTTGAGGTTGGCACCATAGCCCACGCCAAACTGCCATTCGGCGCGGCGTTTGTTGTTGCTGGAATAATTGGTGATGATGTTGCCCCAGACCTGCGCGTTGGGCACGATGACCTGCACATTGCTGAGGTCTGCCATTTCGGTAAAGTTCAGGCTGATCGCCCTGACCGTCCCCATCTTGCCCGCGACCTCGACGAAGTCACCGATCTTGATCGGGCGGAACAGGATCAACATGACCCCTGCTGCCACATTCGACAGCGTCCCCTGAAGGGCCAGACCAATCGCCAGACCCGCCGCACCGATCACCGCAACAACGGATGTTGTCTGTACGCCAAAGGTGTTGAGAACGAACAGAACCGTAAAGCCCATGATCACATAGCGCATGATCGAGGCCAGGAATTCGAACAGCATGTCATCAAGCTGCTTGTGCTTCTGACTGAGCTTTACAATGCGGCGCTGCGCCCAGGCGGACACAGTCCAGCCAATGAACAGGATCAGCATCGCCCCCAGAATAGATCCCGCAGCCGAGGCTAAGAATTCAAGCGTCAGGAGATCCAGCAGCGATCTGCCTTTCCAGATTTCCATGTTCATCAGGTTTGTCAGGGTTTCCATGCGTCAAAGCCCGTCCAGTTTGCGCGCCAGCTTGGCGTCCAGCGTGCTGAGGCCGTCCACGTCATGCGTCGTCAGCGTGACCGTCACTTTGTTATAGACGTTGGACCATTCCGGGTGGTGGCCCCATTTTTCCGCCCAGATTGCCGCGCGTGCCATCCAGCCAAAGGCATCTGCAAAATCGTTAAAAGCAAAGGTTTTTACGATCGCATCGCGCCCCTCGACCATCTGCCAGCCATTGCCCAACAGCGGGTCCAGCAGCGGGCCGCGTGTCTCGGCGCTTAATTTCTCGGTCATTCCTGTTCCTCTACTTCAGTCTTTTTGAAGGGGCCGTACTCGGTCAGCACCTCTATTTCCTCGTCAACGGCGGCGCGCTCTGCCTCCAGATATTCGCCCACCGCACGGGCAAACCCCGCGTCCCGCATCCAGTGCAGCGACCATGTCGCATGCGGCAGATACCCGCGCGCCAGCTTGTGCTCGCCCTGCGCGCCGGCCTCTACACTGTCCAGCCCCATCGCAATCGCAGTATCAATCGCGCGGTAATAGCACAGCTCGAAATGCAGGCACGAATGATGCTCGACGCAGCCCCAATAGCGACCAAAGAGCGCGTCCGCACCCACAAAATTCAGCGCGCCTGCGATCCACTTCCCCTGCCGTTGCGCAAGCACCAGAACCATGTCGTCGCGCAGCACTTCTTGTGCGATGTCGAAAAAAGCACGCGTCAGATAGGGCGTGCCCCATTTGCGCGCGCCGGTATCCTGATAAAAGATCCAGAACGCCTCCCAATGCTCGGGCAGAATTTCATCGCCGGTAAAGCTGTGGATGGTGCCGCCGAACGCCTGTGCCGTCGCGCGTTCCTTGCGCAGGTTCTTGCGCTTGCGCGAGCTGAGACCGGCGAGGAAATCGTCAAACTCCGCATAGCTGTCGTTGCGCCAGTGAAACTGCTGGCTTTTGCGCGCCATGAGGCCCAGTGCCTGTGCGCGCTCTGCTTCCTCGCCCGTGCAAAAGGTCACGTTGAGCGAGCTGAGGTTGTTGTTCTGGGTCAACTGCACCGCCCCCTGCACCAGCGCGTTAAACCCCGTCTCCTCGAACCCTGTGCGGGTCAGAAACCGCCGGCCTGTGGCAGGCGTATGCGGCACGGCGATTTGCAGCTTGGGGTAATACCGCCCGCCCGCGCGTTCATAGGCATGCGCCCAGGAATGGTCGAAAATATACTCTCCCTGCGAATGGGATTTGGCATAGAGCGGGGCAACCCCGATGATCTGCCCGCCTATGTGCGCCGTGAGGTATTGCGGCTGCCAACCGGTACCCGGCCCGACACTGCCGCTGTCCTCCAGCGCTTTCAGGAAGCGGTGCGTTGTGAACGGATCGCGGGGACGGCCGCCCGTTGCTGCCTCGGGGCAGGCGCAGGCATCCCAGTCTGCGGCGTCGATGTCCGACAACGATGCGCAGATTCTGATCTCGACTTCTTGCGCGCTCATGCCTGTGCCCCTGTTCGCCTTGTCCATCCTATAGGTGGCACGCGGGCCGCGATGTTCAAGCGGGCAATTCAGCCGCGTAACCTTCAAAGGTAATGTTGTGGGCGACGTGGCGCGCGCGGGCCTCCTGCGCGGCGCTGCGCACGGTCCAGCAGCAGATCACGGCCCCCGCAGCGCGCAGGTCCGCGACACGCGGACGGTCCAGATCGTCGACCTCGTGGCTGATGAACGACGCGCCAACACGGTCAAAGTCGGGGATGTCGCGCAGCCTGTCGCACACGGCCTGCGGCAAGGGCCATTCCCCCGTGCGGTAGGCCGAAGTCGTAATCCCGCGCGGCACATCGGGGCAAAGCGATTGCAGCCGCGCCACCATGTGCGGATTGAACGACATCACGGCCACATCACCCGCGTAGCCCTGCACCGCCTGCGCCGTCGCCCGCTCCAGCGCGTCACCGCCGTGCGTGCCCATCGCGCCGTCCTGATCCTTCAGCTCGATCAGGACAGGCACCCGTCCCGCGACCAGTGCCAGCACCTCTGCCAGATCGGGAATACCCTCGTCGGCGCCACGCAGCGCGGTCGCCTTGAGGGTTTGTGCGTCGTGCAGGCGCACGGTACCCCGCGCGCCGGTCAGCCGCTCCAGATCATAGTCGTGGAACACCATCGCGGCGCCATCCCTGCTCAGCTGGATGTCGATTTCGATGCCATAGCCCGCCGCAATCGCCGCGCGGATCGCCGCGCGGGAATTTTCGGGCCGACCCCGCGACACGTCATGCAAAGCGCGGTGCGCAAACGGCACCCGTGAAAAGCTGGCCGGCAGGACGGGCAGCGTCATGCGATCTCGAAGATGCCTTCGATCTCGACCGCGACGCCCAAGGGCAACGCCCCGGCAGAAACAGCCGAGCGCGCGTGCCGCCCCGCATCGCCCAACGCCTCGACCAGAAAATCGGAGCAGCCATTGATGACTTTGGGCTGTTCGGTGAACTCTTTGGTCGAATTCACAAAACCGGTGAGTTTGACCACCCGCACCAGACGGTCGATGTCACCGTCGCATGCTGCGCGGACCTGTGACAGCAATTGCAACGCGCAGGTGCGCGCAGCGGCGGCCCCTTCTTCAACGCTCATCCCGTCGCCCAGAACGCCGGTGATCAGCCCGTCATCCGTGCGCGAAATCTGGCCCGAGACATAGAGCGTGCTGCCGACCTGCACGAAGGGCACATAATTGGCCGCAGGGGCGGAGGCGTCGGGCAGGGTGATGCCCTGATCAGCGAGACGTTTTGCAATGCTCATGGTCGTGGTCCTTTGCGACGGGTTTGTGTTGCGCGCAAACTATCGCCCTTGCCCGCGCAGCGATAGACCCTGCATCAGCTTTCGCGCCACGATTTCACAAAATAATCCGTCACCGGACGCAGCAGATAGGTCAGCGGGGAACGATCGCCGGTCTTGATAAAGGCATCCACCGGCATGCCCGGCAACAGCTGGGTGTTCTGGGGCAACCGCTCAACCTCGCCGGGTGACAGCGTGATTTCGGCGCGGAAATAACTGGCGCCTGTCGTCTCGTCGTTCAGCGCATCAGCCGAAATCAGCATGACCTCGCCCTTCAGCTCGGGTGTGGTGCGCTGGTCAAGCGAGGAAAACCGCAGGTTCACCTCCTGTCCCACTGAGATCTCGTCGATGTTTGTGGGCGAAACCTGAACGACGATGACCAACGGACGGTCCTGCGGGACCAGAAACATCAACGGCTCTGCCGCGCGAATAACCGAACGCGGTGTGGTGACTTGCAGCGCATAGACGATGCCGGACACGGGGGCGCGGATATCCAGCCGGTCGATAGTGGCCAGCAGGGCGCGCCGTTGCTCGACCAGTGACAACTCGCGAAAGCGGTTTTCGCGCAGCTGGGCAATCGCCTCCTCGCGGCCGGACGTGCCCAGTTTAAGACCGACAATCTCGATCTCGGTGATGCGGCCCTGCGCCTGCGCGCGGGTGGCCGTCAGGCGCCCGATCTCGCCGGTCAGGCGCGCCTTTTCACGCTGTAATCCCAGCACAGCCGAAGCCTGCGCCAGCCCTTTGTCCAGCAGGCTTTGCTGGCTGACCAACTGCTGTTCGATCAAGTCCAGCTGGGTCGCCAGTGCATCCTCCTGGGCAAGGATGCCCTTGATCTGGTCCTCGATCTGGTTGCGCTGCTTTCCCAATTGCTCGATCTCGCGGGCGACACTGTCGGCGCGGGCCTGAAACAGATTGCGTTGCCCTTCCATCAATTCCTGCGCGTCGGGGTTGGCAGCGCCGACGGCGACCAGTTCGGGGTCAAAGGTGATCGCGGCCCGCCCGTCGCGCCGCGCCTCCAGCCGTCCGCGGCGGGCCATCAGCTCGAACAGCTGGCCCTCGATCAGCGTCAGCTCGGACAGAATCTGGTCGGGGTCGAGTTGCAGCAACAGGTCCCCCGCCTTGACCAGATCCCCCTCGTCCACCGTGATCTGCGCGACCGTGCCGCCGGTGTCGTGCTGGACGACCTGACGGTTGCGATCAACCTCGATCCGGCCACTGGAAATAATCGCACCCGCGATGTTGGAGGAAACAGACCAATACCCAAAGCCGCCGAACAACACCGCAATGCCGATCATGCCGACAGCCACAGGACGCCACGCCGTCCATTTGTTTTCGCCGCTCATGTCACGCCTCCTGTATCCTTTGGCCCCTGCTGGATTTCGCGGTGGTTCGACACCATCCCCTTGAGCACCTCGTCCTTGGGGCCAAAGGCCACGCGCATCCCCCCGTCGAGCATCAGCAGCGTGTCACATTCCTGAATGGCAGCGGGACGGTGCGCCATGATCAACACCGAACACCCCGCCTCTTTCATCGCGCGGATCGCCTGATTGAGCGCCTGTGACCCCATATTATCGAGATTGGAATTCGGCTCGTCCAATACCAGAATAACCGGATCCTCATAAAGAGCGCGGGCAAGGCCAATGCGCTGCATCTCACCCCCCGACAGGCGAACCTGCCCCGCGCGCACCATCGTGTCATAACCGTCCGGCAGTTCCAGAATCATCTCGTGCGCGGCGGCCATTTTTGCGGCGGCCACGACCTTTGCATCGTCGGGCTGTTCGGACAGACGGGCAATGTTCTGCGCGATAGTTCCGTCAAACAGTGTGACCCGCTGCGGCAGATAGCCGATGTGACGGCCCAGCGTTTGCGTGCCGTAATGCTCTAGGGCGGCGCCGTCTAGGCGGACCGATCCCCCCGCCGGTCGCCACACCCCCGTCAACGTGCGCGCCAGCGTGGATTTGCCCGCACCCGACGGGCCGATCACGCCCACCGCCTGCCCCGGCTCGACCTTGAACGAGATGGATTTGAGTGCGGCCTGCTTCTCGCCCGGTGGTACGACGGTCAGGTTTTTGGCAACCAGACTGGCGCGCGGTTTGGGCAGCTCCGTGCGCGGGGCCTCGGGGGCGACAGTGCCCAACAGCTCTGCCAGATTTTGCCAGCCCTGCATGCCGCGCTGCACCAGCGGCCACTGGTTGAGACCCATTTCCACAGGCGCCAGCGCGCGGCCCAACAGGATCGAGCCTGCAATCATCGCACCCGGTGTCAGCTGGTCGCGCAGCACCAGATACGCACCCATCCCCAGCATCGCGGATTGTAAAAACAGCCGGATGGTTTTGGTCATGGAGCTGAAGCCACCGCCCACATCCGTTGCGCGCACCTGCTGTTCCAGTGCGACACTGCGGGCCTTTTGCCAGCGCGTGAAGGCCGCGTCCCGCATGCCCATCGCCTGCACCATCTCCGCCTCTGTGCGCAGCTGATCGGCAATACCCGTGGCCTGCTGCCCTGCAAGTGCCGCACGCGCCTGCGCACCGCGCGACAGCAGCTGGTTGGCGATTGCGATGACGACCAGCACCGCACCGCCCGCCAGCGCGAGATAGCCAAGATAGGCGTGAAATACAAAAATGCCGGCAAAGAAGATCGGCGTCCACGGCAGATCGAATGCCGCCATCAGCACAGGCGAGGTCAGCGTGCGTTGCACAGCCTCGAGATCGGCGAGGCTGGCGTTGGTTTTCGCGTCAGGGGCCACGGCGGATTTGCGCACCACGGCGTCAAACACGCGGCGGTCAAGATCATCCTGAAACCGCGCGCCCACACGCGCCATGATCCGCCCGCGCGTATAATCAAGAATACCCATGACGCCATAGAGAAAGACCACCAGCAACGACAGGGCGACCAGCGTTTCCTGACTACCCGACCCCAACACGCGGTCATACACCTGCAACATATACAGCGGGCCTGTCAGCATCAGCAGATTGGCAAAGGCCGAGAACAGCCCGACCGTCCAGAACAATGCACGGCTTTTCTTGCGCACTGCGCGCAGCTCGTCGCGGCCCCGTGTAAGTTGATCGCTCTGCATAGATACCTTTCCACAAGTGGCCGCGCGGTGCCGGACAGCGTGTGCGGCGCCAGCGTACTCAAGCACCGCTTTGATTAGCAAGACCTTTACACAGCAGCCGCGCGGTCAAATAATTCGTGCGATCTAGCGGTCCGATCCGGTACGCGGCGCGGGCGCATTGTTGCTGTTGCCACCACCGCCGAAAATATCTTTTAGCACCTGATCAATGATCGACAGCGGGCGATCCTGCGCAGGCGCCTGTGTGCGTGGCGTGCCGGAAGGAGCAGGCGCGGGCGCAACCGCATTCACCTCCCCTTCGAAAGCGACCTGTGCGGGCGGCGCGGGCGCGACCATCGGCAGGGGTTTGACAGGCACACCTTCGTGCACGCGCTTCATGGCCTCGCGCCAGATTTCAGCCGGCAGGCCACCACCCGTCACCCCTTTGAGCGGGGTGTTGTCGTCATAGCCCATCCAGACCCCTGCAACGTAATCCGCCGAAAAGCCGATGAACCACGCGTCTTTCGCCGCCGAGGTCGTGCCGGTTTTACCCGCCAGTTGCCGCCCGCCGAATTGCGCGCGCTGGCCCGTCCCCTCAGAGACGACTTTTTCCATCATGTAAATCAGCTGGCCTGCGGCGCCTTCCTGAATGACACGCTCCCCGATGCCCCCGCCGGTGCCCATCAGTGGCTCTGCATCGCCGCGCAATCGCAGATCCACCAGCCCGAAGGGCGTCACCGACGAGCCGCCATTGAGGATCCCTGCAAAGGCGCCCGTCATCTCGATCAGCGTGCTCTCGGAGGCGCCCAGCGCCATCGCAGGGCCGGCAGCCAGATCATTCTTGATCCCGAATTGCGCGGCAACGGTGCTGACCGTCTCGCGCCCGACATTCTCGGATATTTTTACGGCCGGGATGTTCAGTGATTGGGCCAGCGCATAGGTCATCGTCGTCTGGCCCACAAATTTGTTTGTGTAATTGCGCGGGCACCATTCACCCGAACCGGCCGTATAGACGCAATAGGGGCTGTCATCGACCAGATCATTGGGCGAATACCCCAGATCAAGGGCCGCGGCATAGACAAAGGGTTTGAACGCGGAGCCAGTCTGGCGCAATGCCTGTGTTGCACGGTTGAACGCCCCCGACACGCGGGTCTTGCGCCCGCCGACCATCGCGCGCACAGCGCCATCCGCGCTCATCACCACGATGGCGGCCTGCGCCTTGGAGCCTTTGCGCACCTTGTTGTCAAAGACGTATTTCAATCCCTGTTCGGCGGCGCGCTGCATTCGCTGGTCGAGAGTGGTGCGCAGGATCACGTCTTCGGTGGTTTTGCGGGTAAAGAATTCCGGCCCTGTCGACATGACCCAATCCGCAAAATAGCCCCCCGCACGGGCCTCTGCGGCCTCTGACAACTCGGCAGGGTTGGCCTGCGCGCGCGCCAGTTCATCCGCGTCCAGATAATCCTGTTCGTTCATCAGGCGCAGCACCGTCGCCGCACGGTTCTGCGAGCGTTCCAGATTGGAGGTAGGCGACAGGGTGCTGGGCGCCGTGAGCAGCCCGGCGATCATCGCCGATTCCGACGGATCAAGTGCTGCTGCAGGTTTTCCGAAAAAGCGCTGCGCTGCCGCTTCTGCCCCGTAGGCGCCACCGCCCATGTAGGCGCGGTTGAGGTAGATCGACAGGATTTCATTCTTGGAGTATTTCGCCTCCATCGCCATCGCATAGACCGCTTCTTTGGCCTTGCGCTTGATCGAGCCACGGCGGCAGTCCGCCTCGTACTCCGCTTCGGTCATGCCGGCGGTCGGGTCGAACGGCTCCCCCAGACACAACAGCTTGGCGGTTTGCTGTGTGATGGTCGATCCACCGTGCCCCGACAGCGGGCCGCGCCCCTCGCTCAGGTTGATGCGCACCGCCGAGGCGATACCCCGTGGGCTGAGGCCGAAATGCCGGAAGAACCGCTTGTCCTCGGTGGCGACAACGGCATTCTTGAGGTGCGGAGAAACGGTTTCTGCCGTGACCGCGCCGCCGAACTGGTCGCCGCGCCACGCGAACACCTCGCCCTCGCGGTCCAGCATGGTGACAGATCCGCTGGCGCGCCCGTCCAGCAAATCCTCAACAGGCGGGAGCGTGGTGTAGAAATAGCCGACGATCAGGGCCAGCACCACCGCGCCAACCAGAACACTGCGTGAAAGGAGGACCCAGACCAGCCGCAGAACCCAACGCACAACGGCCGAGAAGAAGCCCAGAATACCGCCGCGCCGTTTGGCCGGTGTTCTGGCTGCACGGCGCGCTTTCGGCTTTTGCTTTGCCTTTGGTTTGGGTGCGGATTTTGCAGCCGCAGGCGTGGCCTTGCGGCCATAGCGGTTGTCAGCGACCAGTGGTCGTCTGCGTTTGGGTGAATCACTCATTAATCTGGACTGCTCGGCTATTGTTTTGAGCATCTTAGCCCGCGCGCAGCGGAATGTTTAGCGCTTGATCGCAGCGGGCGGCTCAAATATTCGCCTAATTCTTGGGCGATGCGAAAATTATGCACATAAATTAATCAAACACTCCCGTCAAAGCTGCATTCTTGCGCAGCCACAGCTTCCCTTTGCAACGATTTACCCGCTTTGCTTTGGCCATCTGCAGGGCGACCTGCGCAAAAAGAGGGGACGATCAGGTGAAACTCATCATTGCCACAATCAAACCATTCAAACTCGAAGAGGTCCGCGAAGCGCTGACCGAAGCGGGCGTGCGCGGTTTGATGGTTACAGAAATCAAGGGGTTCGGCGCACAGTCGGGCCACACGGAAATTTATCGCGGCGCTGAATACGTCGTGAACTTTGTACCAAAGGTCAAACTGGAGCTGGTCGTCGCGGACAGCGTTGCGGACCAGATGGTCGACGTGATCAGCAAAACCGCCCAGACCGGCAAGATCGGTGACGGCAAGATCTTTGTGCTCGATGTCGAGCAAGCGGTGCGCGTGCGCACCGGCGAAACCGGCGATGACGCTATCTAAACCGAAGGACGATATGATGAACAAGAACTATATCTTGCCCGTCGCCACTGTCGCAGCCTTGCTGCCGACATTCGCGCTGGCACAGGACGCAGCCGCGCCCAGCTTTGACGAAATCGGTCCCTACCTGATGACCACCCTGCTGTTTCTGGTCGGGGGCTTTCTGGTGTTCTGGATGGCCGCAGGCTTTGCCATGCTGGAGGCGGGTCTGGTGCGTTCCAAGAACGTCACCATGCAGCTGACCAAAAACATCGCGCTGTTTTCCATCGCGTCGATCATGTACTGGCTGGTCGGCTTTAACCTGATGTATCCGGGCGATTTCAACGGGTACTTCGCCTTCAACTTTGTACCCACCGTGCTGGAGCCTGTGGGCCTTGCGGCGGCGGATGCCTCGCTTGACTACGCCTCTGTGGCGTCCGACTTTTTCTTCCAGCTGATGTTTGTGGCCGCGACAGCCTCGATCGTGTCGGGCGCACTGGCCGAGCGGATCAAACTGTGGCCTTTCCTGATCTTTGTCATCGTGCTGACCGGTATCCTCTACCCGATCTCCGGCTCGTGGCAGTGGGGCGGCGGCTGGTTGTCCGAGATGGGCTTTAGCGATTTTGCCGGTTCCACAATCGTGCACTCGGTCGGTGGCTGGGCTGCTTTGGCAGGCGCGCTGATCCTCGGGCCACGTCTGGGCAAATACAAAGATGGCAAAGTGAACCCGATGCCCGGCTCGAACCTTGCGCTGGCGACACTGGGGACGTTCATCCTGTGGCTGGGCTGGTTCGGCTTTAACGGTGGCTCGCAGCTGGCGGCCGGGACAGTGGGTGACATCACCGACGTGGGCCGGATCTTTGCCAACACCAACATGGCAGCGGCAGCGGGTGCGGTATCCGCACTGATCCTGACGCAACTGCTGTACAAAAAGGTCGATCTGACGATGGTGCTGAACGGCTGTCTTGCCGGTCTGGTCTCCATCACGGCCGAGCCTCTGGCGCCCTCGCTGTTTGGTGCGCTGTGGATCGGTGCAATCGGTGGTGTGATCGTGGTCTTTGCCGTGCCGATGCTGGACAAACTCAAGATTGACGACGTGGTCGGCGCCATTCCGGTGCACCTGTTTGCAGGTATCTGGGGCACAATCGCAGTCGTCTTCTACAACGGTGATGCAAGCCTGATGACACAGCTGACAGGCATTGTAGCCTACGGTGTCTTCACCTTCGTGGCTGCCGGTATCTTGTGGTTCATCCTCAAGGCCGTGATGGGCATCCGCGTCAGCGAAGAAGCCGAGATCAACGGGCTCGACACATCCGAGCTGGGTATGGAAGCCTATCCCGACTTCACCCGCAGCTAAGATAGAAAGCGCAGCCCTTCGCGGGCTGCGCCTTTTCCAAAAAGCGAAAGCCCCGCATCAAATTGTGCGGGGCTTTTTTACGTCTGGCAATATCAGGGGCGCTGCCCCATCCCTGCGCCCCCGAGGGCGCAAGGATTCCCCGGAGTATTTTCAGTCAGAAGAAATAGGAGCCGTTGGGTAAGGGCCGTCAGATGCCCGCAGCAGTGATAGCCTGCGCCAGTACGGGAACGGTTTTGGTGTTAAGCCCTGCAATATTCATCCGGCTGTCACCGACCATGTAGATGCCGTGGTCGACGCGAAGCTTCTCTACCATGTCGGGTGTGGTTCCCAGACGCGAGAACATGCCCCGATGCTGCGCGAGAAAGCCGAAGCGGTCGGAGCCGGAAGCGTCTTGCAGTGCTGCCGCAAGCTGGCGGCGCAAATCGAGCATGGAAGTGCGCACCTGCTCGAGCTCGGACTGCCAATCGGCGCGCAGAGCGTCGTCGGTCAGGATCATCGTCACGAGGCGGGCGCCGTGATCGGGCGGGAAGCTGAAGTTTTGCCGGTTAAGGTAGGCCAGTGTCCCCTGGTTCAGCGATCTGGCCGCTACGTCCGCGCTGATTGCCATCAGCAGGCCAGTGCGCTCGCGGTAGATCCCGAAATTCTTGGAGCAACTGGCCGCGATCAGGCATTCGGGCACGGCGGCGGCAAGTTTGCGGGTGGCGGCTGCGTCCTGCTCAAGCCCGTCGCCAAAGCCCTGATAGGCGATGTCGATCATGGGGGTGGCCCCCGTTTGCAAAAGGACCTCGATCACCGCATCCCATTGGCTGCTGTCGAGGTTGGCCCCTGTCGGGTTGTGGCAACAGCCGTGCAGCAGAACAATGTCGCCCTGTTTTGCGGTTTTCAGGTCCGCGATCAGGCCGTCGAAATCCACGCCGCGCGTTTCATCATCGAAATAGCGGTAGGGGACCATCGTCATGCCCAGATAGGCCAGCATCGACAGGTGGTTCGGCCATGTGGGGTCGGAGACAAAGACGCGGGCCTCGGGGCGGGCCATCTGGATCAGCTCGAACGCCTGCCGCACAGCCCCCGTGCCGCCTGGTGTCGCAGCGGCGGCGACCTGCGTGCGCGGGACGGCATCAGCCAGCACCAGCGACACCATCGCATCGGCAAAGGCGGGATCACCCGCGAGGCCGGTATAGACCTTGCTGTCTTGTGTTTCCCACAGCTGATGTTCGGCGGCCTTGACGGCGCGCATCACGGGGGTCAGGCCGGTCGCATCCTTATAGACGCCCACGCCAAGGTCGACTTTGTCCGTGCGCGGATCGTCGCGGTACATCTGGACGAGGGCCAGAATTTTATCGGCGGGCTGGTGTTGCAGGGTCTCGAACATTACGCGTCTCCCGTGGCGATTGGCACGGTGGGGTACATGCCCCATTCGGCCCATGATCCGTCATACAAGGCCCAGTCGTGGTGGCCCATCCGCTCTAGCGCGAGGGCCAGAATGGCCGCCGTAATGCCGGACCCGCAAGAAGTCACGACAGGTTCCGCCAGATCGACCCCTGCGGCGGTAAACACGGCGCGGGTGTCTTCGACGGGTAGCATGGTCTGGTCTGCGCCCAGCAGTGCCGTGAAGGGCACATTGCGCGCGCGCGGGATGTGACCGGCACGCAGGCCCTCGCGTGGCTCTGGTGCCTCACCGCGGAAACGCGCAGGCGCGCGGGCGTCGACGATCTGGGGCGTGCCCAGTTTCGAGGCATGGGCGACCTGTGTGACATCGCGCACCAGATGGTTCTGGAAGCGCACGGTCATGTGGCGGTCCCGCGCGATGGGGGGCATATCCTCCAGCGGGTTGCCCTCGGCCACCCATTTGGGCAGGCCACCGTCCAGAACGGCGACATTCGCCTGCCCCATCAGTTTGAACAGCCACCACACACGCGGCGCAGACAGGATGCCCGCCCCGTCATAGACAACAACCTGATGCCCGTCGCCCACGCCGATGGCGCGCATACGAGACATGAATTTTTCGATCGGAGGGGCCATATGCGGCAGATCCGACCGCGCATCCGAAATTTCGTCGATGTCGAAAAATTGCGCGCCGGGGATATGGCCGGCCTCGTATTCCGCACGCGGATCGCGGCCATCGGCAGGCAGATACCACGAGGCATCCAGAATCCGCAGATCGGGATCCTTGAGGTGTTTCGCCAACCACGCGGTTGAAACAAGCGTTTTCGGATCGTCAGTCATGGGGGCCTCGTTGCGACAGGGTCCCTGTTGCCTACCGCCCTGCCCCCGTTGTGGCAAGTGCGGGCAGCGTCCAGCGCCGCCCGCAGTCGGAATTATTTACCGATCATGTTGCGCACAGCGCCTACGATGGCCAGCACCACGCCACCGCCCACGCCACCACCGGCAACCTGACCCAGAATGCCCGCGACATCCATGCCCTCGGCACCGCCAACGCCAACGGCGCTGAGGATCGTACCGCCCAGACCGCCACCGACAACACCCGAGATCGAGTTGATCAGCGTCCCCTGATCGAGACTGCCCAGCAGTTTACCCGCGACATTCCCGCCAACAGCGCCTGACAAAAGACCAATAATAACTTCCATAGGATTTTCCCCCAAAGGGCCGCAAATTCAATTCATGCCCTGACATGGCGGCCACTAATCAGGAGCGTTCACACCCTAACAGCGGCGGAAAACCGCCACACGGGGAATAGGGGCGGCGTTTCTCAGGGGAGATTATCCGTGATCCTTGAGCAGACGGGACTTCTGGCGCGACCAGTCACGCTTGGCCGCGTCTTCGCGTTTGTCGTGCAGTTTCTTACCCTTGGCGATGCCGATCTTTATCTTGGCCATGCCGCGGTGGTTAAAGTACATCACCAGTGGCACCAGCGTCATACCCTTGCGCTGGGTCGCGTTCCACATCTCGGCCAGCTGTTTGCGGCTGACCAGCAGTTTGCGGCGGCGACGCTCTTCGTGGCCGAATGTCTTGGCCTGCTTGTAGGGCGCGATATAGCTGTTCACCAGCCACAGCTCTCCGTCCTCGACGGCGGCATAACTCTCTGCGATGTTGGAGCCGCCCATGCGCAGGGATTTCACTTCGGACCCCTCCAGCATGATGCCGCACTCCACATCATCCTCGATCGCATAATCGAACCGCGCGCGGCGGTTTTCTGCGATGACCTTGTAATTCGGGTCGGATTTGGAGGATGATTTTACCTGAGCCATAGCAAGCGATGTAGGGGGCCTGCGCCCCCCTTGCAAGAGAGCGCTTTAGCGCAAGGCCTTGCGGGCAAGGAATGCCGACAAGTCCGAGACGAGGCGCCCGCGTGCGTTGGCGATTGCGGCGGGGCCTGCCGCCGGGTCGTAGGTCACGTTCAGATCAAAGGTGCCCGAGCGTTCGCGCCCCTCGTAGACCCCCACGAAATACTGGCCCGTCGCGCGGTAGACCCCGTCGGTGCCCGCAGCCAGATCGACGAAACGCACGACCAGCGTGGCGGCGGCCTCCTGCTCAAAGGGCCACGGCTCGGACGCGACGCGCGACTTGGTCAACTGCGCGAGGTTGCGGCTCAGCTCCAGACCGATGGCGCGTTCGGGCGCATCTGCCCACAGCACTTTTGACGTGATCATCGTGCCGTCTGCGGCTTGCTGCGCGATCTCGTCGGCGGCGGCGTATGTCGGCAGCGACACGTCCTTCACCTCGACCGAGGAAAACGCGATGTGCACCTTATGCGTCACGCTGGGCGGTTTGACCGCGATGCTTTCGGGTGTGCCGCAGGCGGCGAGGAATGCCAGTGCAGCAGCGGCGGCGATGGTTTTGATCATGCTCATGTTATCTTCCCAGCAGCAAAGAATTTGGATTTCGTTCAATAGTCCGCGCCAGTTTTTCCAGCGCTTTGGCAGCTTGTTGGATGTCGCGCAGTGCCCCTTGTGCAGAGCGGCTCAGCTCGTCGCCCTTGTTGAACCCTTCGATCGTCTGGCCCGCTTGTGCGAACAGCGTATTCAGACGCGCGATAACTGTGGGCAGATCACGCGCGGAAACTGCGATACTGTCTGCCGCCGTGCGCGCAGAGGCAAGCGTCTGGTTCACGTTCACAACCGCACCGCCCTCGCGCAGCTCCTTGAGAGTAGCGTTCAGTTGATCCAGCGCACCGGCCAGCGCCACGGGCAGCTGCGCCGTCTCGGGGCTGCTTACCAGATCCTCGGCCGAGGAGGTGAGCGAGACCAGCTCCGCGATCAGCACGTCGAATTCCAGCGTTGCCGCATTGGCCGCGACGGTCTGGATTTCAGCCACCAGTTCCGGCACCCCCTCGACGGAAGAGGTCACGGCGCCAGCCGCCTCTGCCGCCGCGACGAGGGTCTTGCCCAGCGATTCGGCGATGCGCTGTTGCTCCAGCTCCGCAACCAGCCCTTCCACCCGCGTGAGGGTGGCGTTCAGGGCAACGGGAATGTTTTTGACATCATCGGATGTCACCAGCCCCGAGATATCACTGAGCAGCGTGCTCACGTCGCCGGGAACTTCCTGAAGATCGCTGTTCGACATCAGCCCTTCGGCAGAGTTCATCACGTTGATGGCCGAATTCAACAGCTCTTCGATCGGGAGGTTGTTAATGCGCGTAAAGACCCCTTCGACGGTGGCAGCGGCATCTGATGTGATGCTTTGCGTGGTGGGCATGACGGGCAGGTCCTGACCAGCTGCCACCAGCCGCGCGGGCGGTGCGTCCTCGACCTCGACCATCTCGACCTTGAGACCGCCGGTCAGCAGACTGGCAGAGGCAAGGCGCGCACGCAGCCCGTTGGCCACGCGGTCCTGCAACAGGCGCAGCGCGGCGTCGGCAGTATTGTCACCCGACATGCCAAGGCGCGCAGGCTGGACCGACAGGATCACGTTCAGGCGCACACGGCTGTCCCCGAACTGGTTAAAATCCACGATGCCCGACAGGCTGTCCACGGTGCCGATGCGAAAGCCGCTCAGCTCTACCGGCGCGCCGACCGCCAGACCGGAGACGTTTTCGTCAAAGATCACGCTGATCTGCAACGGGTCCACTTCGGAGACGGTGAACAGGCTGGTCCGCGCGCTTTCCTTGTCTTCGAAAACGTCAAAGACCTCGCCGTCCAGCACCGCCTCGCCGCCCGATACGAATGTGTCAAAGGTGATGCCGCCCCCGACCAGTGTGGCCAGTGAGGAAAAGTCGATCTCGGCCCCTGTCGGACCGACAGAAAAGCTGAAACCGGAGGTGTCCCAGAAGCGGGTCGAGGAATTGACGAGGTGGCGATGCTCTTCGTAAATCAGCGCCTCGACGATGGCGAAGGCGCCGCTGCGCGCGATCTGGGCGCGGCCCACCTGACCGACCTGAATGCCGCGAAAGGTGATCGGCGCATTGTCGGTCAACGTGCCGTTGGTCGTGGTGCGAAAGGCGATCTGCAAACCGCTTGCACCCGGTTTGATCAGCGGTGCCACGTCGGAGCCACGGAAGGTATTTGCCCATTGACCGATCTCGCTGTCCCACGACCCTTCGATGTAGACCCCGCTCAGCACCGTGCTAAGCCCGCTGATGCCCTGCGCTGTTACCTCGGGCTGCACGATCCAGAAGACAGAGCTGGCATCGACGTAAGGTGCTACATCTTTTTTGAGGCGGATATGCGCCTCGACCCGCTCAAGCCCTGCGCCAAAGCCGACTTTCTCGACGGTGCCCACATTGATGTCACGGTACTTGAGCTTTGTTTCGCCCGCAGCAATGCCCGCACCGTCCTGAAACGTGACCACGATGACGGGGCCGCGCGACGTGTAGGATTGCCATGCGACCCACAGGGCAACACCCAGCGCCAGCAGCGGGATCAGCCAGATGAACGATGCGCCGGACAGGCCCCGCTTGCGGACGGGTTTGATTGCGACAGGGGGCGGGGTTTCAGCCATTATCAGGCGCCTCATCATCGGCGGCCTGCACATCCCAGATCATGCGCGGATCAAAGGCCTGTGCGGACAGCATGGTAAAAATAACGGACAGCGCGAAAAAGAATGCAGCAGGCCCCGGTGTAATAGATGCTAATCCCTGGAGTTGAACAAGCGCAGACAGAATGGCAACAACGAAAATGTCGATCATCGACCAGCGTCCGATGTATTCCACCACTTCGTACATCAGCAGCCTGTGATGCGAGGCAAAGCCGCCGGTCTTGCGCACACTCACCGCCAGAAACGCGATCGCCCAGAACTTGCCCAGCGGAATCACGACCGAGGCAATGAGGATGATCGCGGCGATGCCGTAGGCGCCATAATGCGCCAGATCGACCGCGCCGCCGATGATCGTGCTTTCGTCAACCTGAAACAGCTGTTGCGTGCGCAGCATCGGATAGGTGTTGGCCGGCACATAGCACATCAGCCCCACCAGCCACAGTGCCCAGACCCGTTGCAGGCTGCCCCGATCCCGCGACACCAGCGCAGCACCACAGCGCCCGCACGTCTGCTGCCCCAGCGGCCAGGCGCGGGTACAGCGGGTGCATGCCACCAGTCCGGCCTCACGGGCCGTTACAGTTGTCGAGGCTGTTCCAGAGAGTTCCATACAGACCATTTACACATAAAACTGTCCTGCGCGATGACCAGCACCACCAGAACCCCAAACATCCAGAACGCAGGACCAAACCCCACGGTTGCCAGATCAGCGACCTTTACCAGCGCCACCGCACAACCCAGCGCGAAAATCTCGGCCATCGACCACGGGCGCAGCGCCTCTGACAGGCGAAAAGCGCGGATTGCGTGGCGCGCGGGCGCACGGTCCAGCACCACCGGCACCAGCACATATAGCGTCAGAAGCATCCGCAACAGCGGCACAAAGATGATGAACCCCGCCGTCAACAGCGCCAGCACCAGCATCGGCCCCTGCGTGAACGACAGCGCAGCATCCATAATCGAGACAGAGTTGACGCGCCCTGCTGCCGAGATCTGCAAAAACGGAAATACACTGGCCGCGATAATCAGCACAACAACAGCGACCGAGACCGCGATGATCTGCATCCCTGCCTTGCGGCGCGGCGCGATCAACACCTTGTGGCAGCGTGTGCACACCGCACGCTCTCCGGCGGCGGGGCGTTGCAACCGGTAGGTCGCATCACACACAGGGCACACGATGAGCTCTTGCAGCGGTGCATCAGGAAGATCGGCAGCAGCAGACATACACACTATATAGCGCTATCTAATGGGCTATAACACACCAAATTGCGCCAACGGCAGTATCGTGGGCGTCTTTGTTCCTACTGCGTTGAAGCGCTTGGGGTTTCGGGGTTCAGGCCGAGTTCTGCCAGTACCGCCTGCGTATCCGCCCCGATGGCTGTCGGCGCGGCGGGCTGTGCTGCGGCGGTTCGCGAAAAGCGCGGCGCAGGGGCGGCCTGTGCGATGCCGCCCGGGGTGATAAAGGTCTGGCGTGCGGCCATATGGGAATGGAAACGCGCCTCTGCAAAGGTCAGCACAGGGGCCACGCAGGCATCACTGCCCGCAAAGACCGCGGCCCATTCATCACGGGTTTTGCGCGCGAATGCACTGGCATATTCGGCCGTTCGGGCGGGCCACTTGGATGTATCGTTCTGGTCGTCGTGATGCGCGGGCGGCAGGCCGGCATGTTCCAGCAACAGCGCATGGAACTGCGGCTCCAGCGCGCCGACCGAAATGAAGCCACCGCATGCGCAGGTGTAGCACCGATAGAACGGCGCCGCACCGTCCAGCCAGTTGGCGCCGCGTGCCTCGTGCCATGTCCCGCGCGCCAGCATCGCGTGGATCAGGCCCATCATCGCGGGCACGCCGTCAACCATCGCGGCGTCCACCACCTGCCCTTTGCCCGAAACGCCGCGCTCGATCACCGCGCTCAGGATGCCCAGCAGCAGAAACATCGTGCCGCCACCGTAATCTGCCACCAGATTGAGCGGCGGCACAGGCGGGCGATCCGCGTCACCCAATGCGTGCAGCGCGCCGGTCAGCGCCAGATAGTTGATGTCATGGCCCGCCGTCTGCGCCCACGGGCCGTCCTGCCCCCAGCCGGTCATGCGCGCATAAACCAGCGTGTCGGGGCAGGTGTCGGGGCCAAGACCCAGCCGCTCCATCACCTGCGGGCGGAAGCCCTCGATCAGCACGTCGCTGGCGGCAATCAGACGGCGCGCGGCCTCCAGCCCTTGCGCTGTTTTGAGGTCCAGCACGACCGAGCGTTTGCCCCGCCGGTTGATGTCTGTGGGGTCGGCGGGGGCCGCACGGCGATCAACGGTCACAACCTGCGCGCCCAGATCCGCCAACAGCTGCCCCGCCAGCGGCGCAGGCCCCAGCCCCGAAAATTCGACCACGCGCAGCGAGGACAGCGGCCCTGCCATCACGCAGCCCCCGGCAGCAGAACGTCGCGCGCGCCCTCGTGAAATTCCTTGAGCGACAAGGGCCACACAACCCCGGGCCAGCGCAGCTCCATCTCGCGTTTGCGCGGGCGGTAAACGGCGGTATAGAGCGTGCCGAACCCCTGCCGGAACGCTGTGGAATACAGCGGCGGACGCAGGAAAGCGTTGATAAACTTTTCCTCGGGGTCGCGGTGCAGGCGCAGGCGTTGCAGCAAAAACCGCTCCCGCTCGACCGTGGCGGTAAAGCGGGCGTGGCTGATCCATTCGACGTTTTCCTGATGGTTCGTGGCCACGGGCGCATGGGTGAGGATCGCGGGCCGGTCGGGGGCCATCATCACCGTAAGGTAATTGCGCTTGGCATCCAGCACGGTGACATTGTAGCTCATGTGGGTGGGAACACGGGCCAGCACCTCGCCCGCCTCCTCCGCCGTGTCGCAGGTTTGCAGAACATAGCGCAGGATCAGCGGCACGCCGAACCCCTCGCCCACAATGCGCCGCCCCCCGAACGTGAGCGAAATCGACAGCCCCTTGTCGTTGACACCGTCCACCAGCCCCCACAGCCCGTCCGAGGTGCCCATGACGCTGCGCCCCATCCAGCGCGTGCGCAGCACCAGACTGTCAAAAGCGCGCGGATCATAGTCATAATTGCGCACCATCACCGGCTGCTTGCCCGCCCAGATCGCCTGAGAGCATCCCGCCAGATAGGGCGGCGGCGTGTAAAAGCTGAGGAAGCGCGCGGCGTGATCGCCACCGCCTGCCAGCTCGCACAGCTCCTCGTAGAGCGGGACCATTTCGGGCATGTGCCGGCGCAGGGCCTTCAGGCTGGTGGCATAGGTCGGGCGGGCAGTCTCCCCCTCCTTGAGCCACCACGCCCGATAATCGGACCAGTATTCGCGGAACAGCCCGGCCCATTTCGGACCGGGCAAATCCTCTGAGATTGCGCGCCAGTACATCGCCGCCTCGCTAACAGCTGTATCTTACAGAATCTTGAACGCAGGGTCGGACAGCTGCGGATCAGCGGCGGCCACCGGCAGCGGTTTGCCCTCGACCTTGCTTTTGATGCCGTGGATCCATTTCTTTGCCCGCTCGTTGAGCTGGAAGCTTTTGGTCATGGACCGGCCCCGCGTCACAAGGATGCCGATGTCGGCCCCTTCATAGCGGTAATCGCCCGGTTGCAGGATCCGCAAAAAGAACGCCTCGCTCTCGCTCTCGACGGCGCGGCGGTGATAGTCAAAGCGGTCAAACACCACGCTGCCGTCCTCGCGCATGCGGTAGATGCCCGTCTCGGGGGATTCGCTGCACAGATCGACGCTGTCCTTGGTGTGTTTGATGACCATCTGGCTCCAGCCGTCGATGTTGGCAGGATCGGCCCAGCGGGCGTTCAACTCATCCACATCAAGGTTGAATTTCTTTTTCGAGAACTCAAGCAGGTGGAACAGGAACAAGGGGGCATCCGCGTGCGCAAAAGCCGCGTGATTGGTCATCGACGAGGCACCTGTGATGCGGGGGTTCAGCTCCCCCAGCCAGATGTCGCCGGTCTTTTTGTCGATCAGGAAATCCAGCTCGAAGTAACCGCGATAGCCTTCCTTGCGCAGCTGCTCCCCGAATTTGAAAGTCATGTCGCGGGCCTGTTGGCGGACCTTGGGCGGAAAGGCCGTCGCCAGCATCTCGTTGCCACACCAGCCGCCGCGGTAGGGGGTCAGCTCGTTAAAGCCGACCAGCTCTGTCATCAGGGGACCGACGATGGTCCCTTCCTTGGTGGCACAGGCCTCGATCGCGGCACCACGGCAGCTGATCCGCTTCATGATCTTGATCTCGCCCTCGCCGATGATCTCGCTCTCGTGGCGGCGAAAATCCGCCTCGTTCTTGATGAAAAACGTGGTGTGACCGCTGTCACCGAACGCCGATTGCAGAACCAGATCATGCCCGATGCCCGCAGCCTCGCAGGTTTCGCGCAGGTTCTCGTAGCTGGTGACCTCGGCCAGCGTGTTGGGCACGCTTGGCACGCCTGCCTTGTTGCCGATGCGCACGGTTTCGATCTTGTTGTCCATGCTTTGCCGCAGCTTGGCCTTGGGGAACCAGACGTCTGCGCCCAGCTCCTTGCTCAGACGCTCCGTCTCTTCGTCGAACATCAGGAACACGAACTTGGGCTTGCCGCCGCGCTTTTTGATAAAGTCGATGACTTCCTTGTGCTGCAACAGGTAGTTGTTGATGTCCTCGATGGACTGGAATTCGGCATGGGGTTGCTCGGACGGGCAGAACACGTTGGGGTGCTTGCCGCCGTAGCAATCAATGTAGCAGATGTATTTGAAATTCTTGACCCATTCATCCAGACCCAACAGGTTAAAGTTGGTGGCCGAGATGAAATAGACAGGCTCTTCGTTGCGGTGGAAAAACCGGCGGATTTCAGAGATGTTTTTAAGAACGGTAGCCATATTGGTGCTCCTTGTCTTTGTAATCAAGCTTTTGCTTTTTTGGATTTCCGGATGGGCGCGGGGATCGCGCTGGCGTCTTGCAATGCCTCTTGGGTGAATACCCTCAGGCCCAGATCGGGCCGGTAGCCGTGGATTTCGCTCACGTCGAGGGCGCGCATAAATGCGAGGATTTCCTGACTGACCACTTGTCCGGGGACAAGGATCGGGAAACCCGGCGGATAGGGAATGATGAAGCTGGCAGAGACAACCGTGTCGCCGCGCTCCATCGCTTCCTTGAGCGAGCCGTTGAGTTCGAGATAGTCACAATGCGCGTCGTCATACGCGAGGAAGAACGCCTTGCGGATGTCCCCTTCGCGGCTGTTGCCACTTTCCAGAAACGCAGGGTGGAAGCGGCTGAAATCGGGCAGGGGCGGGTAATCCTCCAGCAGGTTTTTCACCCGCCGGTCAAAGCCCAGTTTTTCCATGCCAGAGGCGTCGTCGTTCAGCTCGTCCAGTGATTTGGCGATCTCGACCAGCACTTCGATCAGATAGGCAACACTCGACCGTGTCGTGCCGATGTTGGTCATAAACAGGACGGTATTGCGCGAGGTCTTGTTGATCTGGATGCCGTATTTATCCATCAGCACCTTGTTCTTGAACGTGTCGCCGTCCCAGCCCGTGCCGCCGACCAGCAGCGTCACACGGCTGGCATCCAGCACGAATTCGTCCCGCTCCCAGCAGTCCCACATGTCGGTCCAGCCCTGTTCGGCGTCATAGTAGCTGGTCACACCACTCTCGCGATGCTCCTCGGGGATCATGTCGCCGGCGGTGAGCACCTTGAAATACTTGCGCAGCAACGGGTGGTCGCTGATCGCGCGGCGCATGGACATGGCCGCCTCGATCTGGCGCTGCACGAACTCGAAACCCTCCAGCTCTACCTGCCGCCGTCCGACATCCAGCGACGCGATGATCTGGTAGTTGGGCGAGGTTGACGTGTGCGTCATGTAGGCCTCGTGAAAGCTCTGCTCGACCTCGCCTTTGAAATCCTGATCGTTGACGTGGATCATGCTGCCCTGCCGTAGCGACGTGAGCGTCTTGTGCGTGGATTGCGTGGAATAGGCCCGCACCCGCGCGGTGGGCGGCGGGATCAGCCGCGTGCTGGTCAGCGTCTTGTCGTCGGCATCCTTCAGCTCTTCTTGCTGGGCGGCATAGGCGGCGGCGTGGGCCTCGGTCTTGAACTTGGCGCGCAGCACGTTGGCGGCGTTCATTGCCGTGCGCTGGCGGTAGGTCGGGTTGAACCGGCCAAAGGCGAACCACGCCTCGTCCCACAGGAAAATCAGATCGGGCTTGATCGCCAGACATTCCTGCATCACCCGCTCGACGTTGTAGACCAGCCCGTCAAAGGTGCAGTTGGTCAGCAGCAGCATCCGCACGCGGTCCAGCTTGCCCTGTGCTTTCATTTCTAGCAGGCGCTCTTTGATCTCGGACAAGGGCACCGCGCCGTACATCGAATATTTACTCAGCGGGTAGCTGTCGAGATAGCTCACCTGCGCGCCCGCAAGTACCATGCCGTAGTGGTGCGATTTGTGGCAGTCGCGGTCGACCAGCACGATGTCACCGGGTTTCAGCAAAGCTTGCACAACGATCTTGTTGCAGGTCGAGGTGCCGTTGGTGGCAAAGAACGTCTGCTTGCTGCCGAACGCCCGCGCAGCGAGTTCCTGTGCCTCTTTGATGGGGCCGTGTGGCTCCAGCAGGCTGTCCAGACCGCCGGAGGTGGCAGAGGTTTCGGCAAGGAAAATGTTGGGGCCGTAAAACGCACCCATGTCCTGAATCCAGTGGCTGCGGGTGATGGATTTCCCGCGGCTGATCGGCATGGCGTGAAAGACGCCTGTAGGCTGCTTGGAATACTCGACCAAGGCCGTAAAGAACGGTGATTTGTTGCGCGCCTGCACCCCGCGCAGGATGTTCAGATGCAGCTCCATAAAGTCTTCGGAGTTGTAGAACACCCGCCGACAAATTCCCAGATCAAGGCCCGCAATATCCTCGACCGACCGTTCCGTCACCAGATAGGCGTCCAGTTCAGGGCGCACGCGTGCGATCATGCGGCACAACTCGGGGCCGTAGTTCTCGGGCGGGATCGCGTCGATCTCTTCGCGGCCCCCTGCGCGCGCCAGATAGCGAACAAGGATTTCCTCGACGTTTTCGGAGGACAGCACCAGACCGGGGCGCACCACAATGGCCTGAATGTTGTGGTTGAACAGCACTGCAATCAGCGCGTCCTCGATGGATGGCACGACGACAGCTTCGTATATGAACTGGTCTTCGGGACGGCGCATGCCGGTCACATTCGCCTTGAGCCAGCGCTCCTGATGCTCGTTCACCGAATCCACGATCAGCACTTCGAAATAGGGTTTGGACAGCGCGCGCATTTCGGGGCTGTGGTGCGCGTCATCGTCCTGTTCTTCCTGATCTACGCTGTCGCGCTCAAGCGGGATGGACCGGCGGCGATACGCTCCCGTCGTCAGTGCACGGGTGATCCGGTTCACGGCAAAGCTGACATCGTCCAGCTTGCCCTGCTCGAAATGACGGCGGATGAGCGCAAAGGCATGTTTGCCCGGGAAAGCCCAATAGGCCTCCATCATACTCAGCTTATCGAAAAGATCGGTGACAGTGGCGCGCAGTTGCGCTGTCTCACCGGCACTCGGGTTGCGGGTCAGCGCACTTGTGGCTTCACGCAGCGCGCTCCACCTGTCGGATCGCAGCTGTATCGCAGATGAATAGTCTCTCATCGAATGCATCGGTCGTTCTCCGCAAAAGGGTTGCACGGCTATCTGCGCGATGAGGAACAGGGCGGGCGTGTTGCCCGCCCCCTCACGCGCGGGGTTAGCCGCTGGATGTTTTGTTTTCGGGCGCGCCGGTCAGCACACCCGGTTTGACGGGCGGGTTCGGAACCTCGGTCACAGGCGCCTTGGGCACGGGGGCATCCGCCACAGGGGCGCTGACCTCGGGCACGGCAGTCCCGGCCGAGGGGTTCGGCAGCGGTTCTTCCGCAAAGGGGGGCGGCACCTTGAAGGCGAAACCGGGCAGGCTGTCCTGTCCGGCCGTGTCGGGGGTGTGGGGCACGCGCATTGCCGGCGTCGTCGTGTCCAGACCTGCGGTCGTGCCTTTGTGGGGTACTGCCAGCGGCCCGAGGGTTTTGAGGAATTCGTCCGTGCCACTGCTGCGGTCATAGACCGAAAAGTCGGTCGAGCGGTCACGGAAGCTTTTGAGCACCTGACCCAGCCCTTTCATGCCTGTCTCGCGTTGGCGGCGCACCATGTCCAGATCAATCTCGATCGGGAACATATCCTCCTGACCGGCGGACTGGTGCAGCACCATCGAGGTGGGATCGACAACGCAGGATTTGCCCACACCGCCGGCACCCAGCCCGTTTACGTCGATGACATAGCACTGGAACTGCGCCGCCGTGGCGCGGGCAATCGCCAGCTCCGCGTCGCGGTCGGTGGTGCCGGTCAGCACAGGATGCAACAGAACCTCGACGCCCTGACTGGTCAGCTGGCGCGTGGTTTCGGGAAACCACATATCGTAACAGATCGACAGGCCGAAACGGCCCACCTCCGGCACGTCGAAAATGCAGAAATCCGTGCCCGCCGCGATGCCGCTTTCGTATGGGCGGAAGGGGAACATTTTGGCGTAGCGGCGAATGATCTCGCCCTGCGGGTTAATCACAACAGAGGTGTTGTAGATGCGCCCGTCATCGGGATCGGTGATGAACATCGACCCGGGGATGAGCCAGATACCGTACTTGACCGCCACGGCCTGAAATTTCTCAAGCGCGTCATTCTGGGGCGGCAGGGAATATTGATCCAGCGGGCCGAAGGGCGCCAGCTCGGAAAACAGGACCATCTGGGTCCAGGGGAACCGCGCCATCAGGATGTCGATCCGCTGGATCATCCCGTCGACGTTGGGTTGTAGGGCATTGACGTACATCTGTACGCCGGCGATTGCAAAAGGGGTCATAACTGCTCACTTTGGGGTAACGGCACAGGCCGTCGCACCTTTTCTTTACGCGCTTTATAAGGGGAGTGAAACAGGACAAGCGCAACCTTTTCGCGATGGTGACGCAGCGCAGATACGGGCATAGGGGAACGCGTGGAAACCCGCTACATAGATCACGCGCCTGTCAGCCGCCCTTGCGCCCTTGCAAAACAGTGCGTTAATTCACGCTAAACCTTTCCACGTTAGCCCCTTCCCAGCCTTAGCGGAGCATCCCATGCCCAATCTGTCCGATCTCACCCGATACAGCACTTTTGCCGGCGTTATCGTCCTGACCGTGCTCAGCCTGATGGCGATCTTTATCTGGTCGGCATGGTATCTGGTGCCCTTTGCCATTTTCGGTGCGCTGTCATTGCTGGGGCTCAACGACGTGCGCCAGACCTCCCATTCCGTCCTGCGCAACTATCCCGTGCTGGGGCACGTCCGCTATCTGATGGAGAAAATCCGCCCTGAAATCCGGCAGTACCTTCTGGAGGACGATCAGGATGAGGAGCCGTTCAGTCGCGATGCCCGCAGCCTTGTCTACCAGCGCGCCAAAGGGCAAGAGGACGCGCGCCCGTTCGGCACCAAGAAACGTGTCTACGAAGGGGGCTATAGCTGGGTCACCCATTCGGTCCAGCCCTGCCACATCGACAACACCGACTTTCGTATCACCGTCGGCGGCAAGGACTGCACACAGCCCTATGATGCATCAATCTACAACATCTCCGCGATGAGCTTTGGCTCTCTCTCCGGCAATGCGATCAAGGCGCTGAACATGGGCGCCAAGATGGGCAATTTTGCCCATGACACCGGCGAGGGATCGGTCAGCCGTTACCACAAAGAAGGCGGCGGTGATCTGATCTATCAGGTGGCGTCGGGGTATTTCGGCGCGCGCGCGCAGGACGGCAGTTTCGATCCACAGAAATTCGCCGAAACCGCCTGCCTGCCACAGGTTCGCATGATCGAGCTGAAGCTGAGCCAGGGGGCCAAGCCGGGTCATGGCGGAATGCTGCCCGCCTCCAAGATCAACGCAGAAATTGCAGAGGCACGGGGCATCCCGATGGGCGAGGACTGCGTGTCGCCTGCCGCGCACTCTGCGTTTTCCACCCCGATCGAGATGCTGGAATTCATCGCGCAACTGCGCGACCTGTCGGGCGGCAAACCTGTCGGGTTCAAATTGTGCATCGGGCACCAGCGCGAATTTATGTGCATGGTCAAGGCGATGCTGGAAACCGGCATTACCCCTGATTTTATCGTCGTCGATGGCGCGGAAGGGGGCACCGGTGCCGCCCCGCTCGAATTTGCAAACCACGTCGGCATGCCGATGGTCGAGGGGCTCAGCTTTGTGCATAATACGCTGCGCGGCGCAGGCATCCGTGATCAGATCAAACTGGGCGCGGCGGGCAAAATCGTCTCGGCCTTTGACATCGCGCGGGCGCTGGCGCTGGGCGCGGACTGGTGCAATTCGGCGCGCGGTTTCATGTTCTCCATCGGGTGTATTCAGGCGCAGGCCTGCCACACAAACCATTGCCCCGTGGGCGTCGCCACGCAGGACCCGCTGCGCGCGCGCGCCCTTGATCCCGAACACAAATCCCACCGCGTCGCCCGCTTTCACCGCGAGACGTTGCAGGCGTTGGGCGAGATGGCAGGCGCTGCCGGTCTGTCCAATCCCAGCGGCTTTCTGCCCCACCATCTGATGCAGCGCCAATCCGATCGCTCGATGGTGCAGGGGAACAAGGCGTTTCCCTACCTGCCCGAAGGGTTCTTGCTGGATGAGGGTGCACCAGACCACAACGGGTACAAAGACCGCTGGTCACGGGCAAGCGCGCATACATTCGCGCCGCCGGAATACGCATAGCGCCAGACCTTATAACGACAAAACGCGCGAGGGTTGCCCCCCGCGCGTTTTGCAATTCAATGCGATGCACCGTGTGCGGTTAAAGCACACCCTCGGCTACGGCGGCGGCCAGCGCTTCCTCAAAAATGGCCAGCCCTTCGTCCACGATTTCCTCGGACGCCGTGAGGGGCACCATCACACGGACCGCATTACCATGCATGCCGCAGCTCAGTAGCAGCAGGCCGCGCTCCAGCGCGTTGGCAATGACCCGTTTCGTCAGGGCCGCATCAGGGGCGACCGTGTCAAAGTCAGTCACAAATTCCACCGCAACCATCGCACCCAGACCGCGAATGTCCCACATGCGGAACGGGGCGGCGCGCGCACCGATCTCGGCAAACCGGGCCTTGAGCTTGTCCCCCATACGGATGGATTTCGCGAGCAGTTCCTCGTCCTCGATTGCGGTGATTGCGGCAAGGGCTGCGGCGCAGGCAACAGGGTTGCCGCCATAGGTGCCGCCCAGACCGCCCGGTGTCATCGCGTCCATCACATCCGACCGCCCGATGACACCCGCCAGTGGATAGCCACCCGCCATTGATTTCGCCACGGTGATCAGGTCGGGCACCACGCCGGAATGCTCGATCGCGAACCATTTGCCAGTGCGGCCAAAGCCCGCCTGCACCTCGTCCGCAATCAACAAGATACCATGCTGGTCACAGATTTCGCGCAGCGCGACCATCATCTCGAACGGGACGGGCGTATACCCGCCCTCGCCCAGAACAGGCTCGATGATAATGCAGGCGATGCGGCTGGGATCTGCGTCTGTCAGGAAGAGATTTTGCAGACCTGTCAGCGCATCGTCGACGGTGATGCCGTCGCGGACATTCGGAAAAGGCGCGCGGAAAATATCGGCAGGGAAAGGCCCCACGTCTTTTTTATAGGGCGACACTTTGCCGGTCATGCCCAGGGTCAGCAGCGTGCGCCCGTGATAGCCGCCGGTAAAGGCGATCACACCCGGACGCCCGGTGGCAGCGCGCGCGATCTTGACAGCGTTCTCGACCGCCTCCGCGCCGGTTGTGACCAGCAGCGTTTTCTTGGGCGCGTCCCCCGGGGCCAGCGCGTTCAGCTTTTCCGCCAGCTCGATGTAGGGGGCGTAGGGGACCACCTGAAAGGAAGTATGCGTGAACAGGTCTTCTTGCGCCTTGGCGGCAGCGATCACGCCGGGGTGGCGGTGGCCGGTGTTGAGCACGCCAATGCCGCCGACAAAGTCGATGTAGCGTTTGCCGTCCACATCCCAAAGTTCCGCGTTTTCGGCATAGGATGCGTACACTGGCGTCGCGGAGGCCACGCCCCGCGGCACAGCCGCATCCCGGCGCGCGACCAGATCGGCGTTGGTATAGACCGTCGGCGCCTGCGGTTCGACAATTGCGATCGCGGGCTTTTTCTTGGCGTTTTTTGCGGTTTTGCGCGGCGTGGTTTTTGCAATGCTGGCCATGTTCGTATTCCTAAATGTGATGAAAACCAGACGCGGTGTGTTCGCGTTTAAAAAAGCATTCGCCTTGTTTAATTTAATTGTCAATCGCCATCCTTCGGACACTTGTGCTTTTGTCTGCGCGGTGGTCATCTCGGCCAAATGCCGCCGGTTTGGTGCGGTGATATCTTGCGACGGGATGTGCATGTGAACATCGGGCAACGCCTCAAACAAATCCGCACCGAACGCGGCCTCTCCCAGCGGGAGCTGGCGACGCGGGCGGGGCTGACCAACGGCACTGTTTCATTGATCGAATCGGATAAAACATCCCCCTCTGTCGCCTCGCTGAAAAGCATGCTCGAGGCGATACCGATCTCTATGGCCGAGTTTTTCGGCCCCATCGAGGAGACGCAAAGCCCGCAGATTTTTTATCGCGCGGACGAGTTTGTAGAGCTGGCGCCTGACGGGGCCGGACAGGTGTCGCTGCGGCAATTGGGCAACGCGCGCGATCACACGCTGCAAGTTCTGCACGAGACCTATCCCCCCGGCGCGGACACCGGTCCCGAACTGCTGTCCCATGAGGGGGAGGAAGCGGGAATCGTTACGCATGGCCAGATCGAGCTGACCGTGGGCGACGAGGTTGGCGTGCTGGAAGTCGGCGACGGGTATCTGTTTGACAGCCGCCTGCCCCACAGGTTTCGCAACATCGGCAACAGCGCGTGCGAGATCGTCAGCGCTCTCACGCCACCAGTATTCTGATGACATGACGAACAAAGACCCTCCCGCAGCGGGAGGGTCTTTTTCGTTTTGCGTCGGACCTAATGTCTGACAATCCCTAACGCGGCATGGCTAAACGCCGCGATCGTTGTGGTCCTTGTGGCGGGCATCCCCACCTTCAAAGCGGTCGCTGTCACTGCTTTGCGATGAGGTCATCGCGATTACAATTCCAGCCACCATCGTCAGGATCATGAGGCCTCCAATTAACATGTCAGTCGTCATGGTCGCCTCCTTTTCCTTAGCGTTCAGTAAGACAACAAGCGCCGTACAGCAGAGTTCCCTGACCTTTGGCAGCCATTTGGTTGAGTCACAAAAATACGACTCTCCCCTAGCGGCAAAGGTGTTTGGAATGAGGGGTGTAGCAGGTGAAAAACGGGCGCAATATGATCTAACTATTTGAAAATATTTTTCAAAAAATCAGTAGTCATAGACGTCCTTATCCATCAACGGCACTGGAAATGACAAAGACAGGGAATAAAGGCCGTCCTGTTCGCCCATCTCCAGCGTACCATTAAGCTGTCGCGCGAACGCACTGATGAGCTTGGAACCAAGGCCTGTACCCCCCTCGACTTCGATGTCGGCGGCAGTATTCACCACAGTCAGGATTGCGCGCTCGGGCTCGGGTGATTTGAGGCTGACGCGAATAACCGCACCCGGTTGGCCGGGGGGGACATATTTCAACGCATTCGTCACGGCCTCGGACACCAGCAGCGACAGGGGCGCCGCATCGTCGGGGCTGATCATGATGCTGTCGTAGTCCTCGCTCACCTCTATGCCGGAGTTGGGCGCAAGACCGACAGCGAGGCTGCGTGACACGATTTCGCGCAACAGAATTGCACCATCCGCACGGGTCATTTCATTGTCCTGATACAGGCTTTTGTGGACAGTCGCCAAACCCAGAATGCGATCCTGCAAGCGTTGCAGGACACGGCGGTTCGCCTCGGTCGGGGCCTGCCGGATTTGCATATTCATGATCGAGGAGATCAGTTGAAGGTTGTTCTTGACCCTGTGGTGGACTTCCTTGAGCAGGATGTTCTTTTCACGCAGGCTGTCCTCCAGCCGTGCCTCGTCTTGCAGGATCGAGTTTGCCATCCCCAGAAACGCCTGCTCCATCGCGACGATCTCAAGAGGAAGATGCTCGCCCAGCGCCTTGCGCGGCAAGGTCCGGTTCAGGGCAAAGTGGCGCATTTGCCGCCCCAGTTTGCGGACGTGTTTGATCGCCAGCCGGTTCAACGCCCAGAACGCCACGACCAGGCTGGCCACCCACATCAGGATCGGCAAGAGCGAGGACATGCGGCCGGAAAAATCCGTCTCTAACAGGGGGGTGTCGACGGGCCAGACGCTCATGGCGTAGACGGTGCCGGGCACCATCGGAATAACCGTATACATCCGGTCGACGCCCGCCGCATTGCGTGCGGGAAATACCTGACGGGTGTCGCTTGTCAGCTGGGCCAATTCGTAGGTGGCGGGCAGTTCGTCCTTGGCCAGACCGTGATCCTTTTCGGATGAGATGATTTTGCCTGCTTTGTTGAAGGTAATCAGCGACAGCGGTGTTTCGATCGGATTTTCGCGCGCACCGCTTTCCATTGCATCCAGCCCGATCGAGATGAACACAAATCCGAGCGCCTGCTCCCCCTTGAATACAGGCGACGTGACCACGACGACGCGCTCGTTCGAGACTGCGCCGCGGGCCACTGCCCTCACGGAACGTCTGGGCTCTGCAACAATTTCTTTGAAATTCGGCTCTTCGGACAGATCATAGCGACGCTGGGTGGATGAACACTCCATAATCCCGTCTGTCGTAACAAACCCGACAAGACGGTATTTGCTAACGTCCTCCTTATAGCTTTTGAGGTAGTTCGAGCATTGTACGGGATCATTCTGTAGCAGTTTGACCACTGTACCCAAGGCCCGTCCGGCGCCGAACGCCTCTTGCAGCAGAGTACGTTCAGTCGTGGCCGCCTGTTCGGTGACAGCGATCAGCGACAGCTCGGCTGTGCGCTGGCTCTGGTCCGCGATCTGGCGGGTCTGCATGACGGCGATCAGGCCGATAGGCAACAGCGCCAGCGACAAAAACAGCAGTACACGGAACGCCAGACCGCCGAACAGGTTATTGCGCAGGAAACCTGAGGTCATGTTCTAGAAACTTGAGACTTTCGAGGCGGACAGAACGGACATTGTAGCATCATCCGTCATCTCCATCGCCTCGTCCTCGTTCAGACCCATCAGTTCTGCCAGTTGTTTGCGCGCGCGGTTTGTGCGGCTTTTGATCGTGCCGATCGCCACGCCGCACATCTCTGCCGCCTCTTCATAAGAGAAACCGGACGCACCGATCAACAACAGGGCCTCGCGTTGTTCGTCAGGCAGCTTCCCGAGGGCGACACGAAAGTCGGCCATTTGCAGGTGACCATCATGGGCGGGCTTTTCAGCAAGGCTTTCTGTAAAGATGCCATCAACGTCCGCAACCTCACGCTTTGCCTTGCGGCGGGACGAATAATAGGTGTTACGCAGAATTGTGAACAACCATGCACGCATGTTCGTGCCGACCTGAAATTTTTCGATGTTGGTCCAGGCTTTTACCAAAGTGTCCTGCACCATGTCATCAGCCACAGCACCGTTGCGCGTGAGGGAAATGGCAAAGGCGCGCATGGCAGGCAGGTGTTCTACCAGTTCATCGCGCGGATCAGACGCGCTCATCCCTTGTCCCCGCTGTTGCGGTCCTGCTGCTTTAACTGTTCAAGCAGTGATTTGAAGCGGTCC
>ENA-ORXR01000529-ORXR01000529.1-marine-metagenome-genome-assembly--contig:-NODE-529-length-51214-cov-12.397716_pt1 | contig 51214 bp, 44 predicted proteins | sample MGYA00237866_ERZ511479 | MGnify/ENA metagenome assembly ERZ511479
ACTCATTCGTTCTTGCCTTGATCCATTTTGAACAATTCTAAATCCTTTTCCGTCATCTAAAAATAGAAATGGTATAATAAGACTTATAATGTAGCGACTTAGTTTTGAGTTATCTGAATTCATATAGTAAGATTTACCATATCTATGTGCAATAATTTTTCTTCCGTAAGCTTGGAAAACAAACTGATTCGTGATATAAAAATAGATCCTCTTCCATCAAAAATAAGTCATTTTCATACCTAGCATTCCTTTATTTTTCAGACGGAAAAAAACGAAGGAAAAAATCTTATCGCTTTAATCGTAAGCTACGAAGGCTAATACCCCACATATCGCTGAATCAGTGGTCTCAACTATCTATGACAAGAAACATATAATTTTTCTCTACCACTATGTAATGATTATGCATTACAAAAAATATAAAACCATAACCATCTACCCTACTATCCTTTCTATATTAGCTCCTAACTTCACCAATCTACCATCTATATTTTCGTACCCTCTATCTATCTGCTGTATGTTATGTATCGTACTTACTCCTTCTGCTGATAATGCCGCAATGAGAAGTGATACTCCTGCACGGATATCTGGTGAAGTCATCTCGATACCTTTCAGCGGATATTTTCTATCCAGACCGATGACTGTTGCCCTGTGCGGATCACATAGTATGATCTGCGCTCCCATATCTATGAGCTTATCTACAAAAAATAATCTACTCTCAAACATTTTTTGATGGATAAGTATACTCCCTTTTGCCTGAATAGCCACTACTAAAAGTATGCTCATTAGATCAGGTGTAAAGCCAGGCCATGGTGCATCATATACGGTCATGATAGATCCGTCTATAAAATGTTGTATCTCATAGGATTCCTGTTCATGTACGATGATATCATCATTCTCAAACTCTAACTTCAACCCTAGTTTCTGAAAAACCGAAGGGATAATACCTAGTTCTTTCAACTGTACATTTTGGATTCTAAGACTAGACTGGGTCATCGCCGCTAATCCAATGAAACTTCCTATTTCTATCATATCAGGAAGAATTCTATGCTTGGTTCCTTGTAGTTCTTTTACACCATTTATGATGAGCATATTAGAACCTACTCCAGAGATATCTGCCCCCATAGAATTAAGCATCTTACATAACTGCTGTAAGTAAGGCTCACAAGCTGCATTGTATATGGTGGTTGTACCTGAAGTTAAGACCGCCGTCATAACAATATTAGCTGTTCCTGTTACCGATATCTCATCCATGAGAATGTAGGCACCTTTGAGATTTTTTCCTTCTAGGTAATACGTATCTTCAGCTTCATTAAATATAAATTCGGCACCTAGTTTTATAAATCCATTGAAGTGCGTATCTAGTCTTCTCCTGCCTATCTTATCTCCTCCCGGCTTAGGAAGAAATGCTTTCTTGTATCGGGCAAGCAATGGCCCTAACAACATTACAGAGCCTCTTATTCGCTTAGCCTCGTGCTGATACTCCTTAGAACTAAAGTAGTCTAGATCTATATTAGATGCATTAAAAGAAAAACAGTTATCCTTCAGCTTAATTACCTTTACACCTAGACCTCTGACTAGGGCAATAAGCCTTCTTACATCTAGGATATCAGGAATATTTTCTATGATTATTTCCTCTGAAGAAAGTAAAGTGGCTGATATAATCTGAAGTGCCTCGTTCTTAGCACCCTGAGGTGTTATTGTTCCCGATAACTTATTACCTCCTGTTACTCTAAAGGATTCTGTACTCATGTTTCACTCGTATTTATAAAAATAAAGGCCCAAGAAATTCTTGAGCCTCTAAAATATTAAATATTTTTATAATATCTTATCCTTTTTATATTAAAGAATTAACGTCTTTTCTTATAGTTATTATTTCTGTTTTTATTTCTACTATTAGACTTGTGTTTTTGCTTCTTCTGTTGCTGCGGTTTTTTCTTTATTGAATTAGCTAGCACATCCAAGGCTATATTTCCTCCGAGAAGTAATTTACCATCTGACATCGCCTTCAGGTCACCTTTTATTATCTCGTCATTGACATAATGCTCCTGATTCCAATTCTTGTAAGCAAGTTTCATAAAAGAACCTATCAGTCTCATATAAGCCTCTTTCTTGTCGCCATCTTCCATCTCCACGGCCTTACTGATCATAACTTTTACATTATTACCGTAATGTCTAAATTTTTTCGACTTTTGTGGATACTCGAGTTTTTCTGGTCTTAGTTTAGCGTTATCAGGAGATACCAATATACCTTCTGGTGGCTTTACGTCTATATCATATTCTGCGATTCTAAACATATGACCCCAGAATCTTTGTTTGGAATCTGGATTGTTAGCATTCTCCGGATTCATCTGTTGCATAAGATATACGATACGCTCTACAAATCGCTGTCTATAGTCTGGATCTTCAATCGTCTTGGCATGATTGATTAGATTCTGAACATTCCTTCCATATTCTGGAATTTTTAGTAATTCTCTTTGAGAATTGTACGTCATATTTAGTTGTGAACTCATCTTATTCTATTCTACGGTTACTGATTTGGCAAGGTTTCTTGGTTGATCTACATTACATCCTCTCATCACAGCAATATGATATGCAAGTAACTGCAGGGGTATGACTGATAATAATGGAGTAAGTGGATCGTCTGTTTTGGGTATTTCTATGGTGAAGTCAGCCATCTCTTTGATCAGGGTATCACCTTCCGTTACGATGGCAATAATGATTCCTTTTCTAGCTTTTACTTCTTGTATATTACTGACTACTTTTTCATAAGCAGCTACATTCGTTGCTATTACAACGACAGGCATGTATATGTCTATCAGGGCTATGGGCCCATGTTTCATTTCTGCAGCAGGATAGCCTTCTGCGTGTATGTATGATATTTCTTTTAATTTCAAGGCTCCTTCTAGCGCCACTGGAAAATTAAATCCTCTACCTAGGTATAGTGCATTAGAAGCATTTTTTATCTCTCCAGCTATGTACTTGATCTGCTCATTAGATTCTAGGATTCGTGCAACTTTAGTCGGAATATTATCTAACTCATTAATTAGATTTTGGTAGCGATCTGCACTTATGGTTCCTTTCTCATGACCTAGATATAAGGCCATCAACGACAGTACAGTAAGCTGACTTGTAAACGCTTTTGTAGAAGCAACTCCTATCTCAGGACCTGCGTGCGTGTAAGAACCACAATGTGTTATTCTCGCGATAGAAGACCCAACAACATTTACAATTCCGTATAAGAGGGCTCCCTTCTTTTTCGCCATTTCTAGCGCAGCGAGTGTATCTGCTGTTTCTCCCGATTGTGAAATAGCGATGATAACATCCTCCTCATTTATAATCGGATTTCTATATCTAAACTCTGACGCGTATTCCACTTCTACAGGAATTCTTGCTAACTCCTCTATCAGGTACTCTCCTATCAGTGCTGCATGCCACGAGGTCCCACAAGCGAGGATAATAATCCTTTTTGCCTTGGTCATTCTATTGACATATTGCTCCATACCTCCTAATGTCGCCCATCCAGCTTCAGCATTAATTCTACCCTTCATACTATCGGCAATCGTTATAGGCTGCTGATTTATTTCCTTAAGCATAAAGTGATCAAAACCACCTTTCTCTATCTCATCTAACTTAAGATCCAGTTCATGAATCTTATGGTTTAAGACCTCGTTTTCTATGTTTTTTATGACGTAAGAACCATCTCTATTCACGGTTACTATCTCCTCATCTTCGAGATAGATTACTTTGTTTGTAAATTTTATAATAGGTGAAGCATCTGAAGCAATAAAGTATTCATCCTCTCCTATACCAAAAACTAAAGGGCTAGATTTTCTCGCTGCCACTAATTTATTGGGTTCATTCTTGTCAAATATTACTATGGCATAAGCTCCTACAACTTTTGTTAGTGCTTGACGTACAGCCTCTTCTAATGTAAGATTATCTCTGTTTTGTAATTCTTCTATAAAGTGTACGAGAACTTCGGTGTCGGTTTCGCTTGTAAACGTATGACCTAGTTCTATCAAAGCTTTCTTTAATGTATCATAATTTTCTATAATCCCATTATGAACAAGCGTAAGTCTTTTGTTTCCTGAAGAGTGCGGGTGTGCATTGACATCATTAGGTTTACCATGGGTTGCCCATCTAGTATGACCTATTCCTAACGTTCCAGTTATTTTATCTCCTGTGCTCTCTGCATAATTAACTAAATCCTGAACTTTCCCTTTTTTCTTATAGGTGTGAATTTGTCCATTCAAGATAGATACTCCAGCGCTATCATAGCCTCTATACTCTAGCCTTCTAAGACCTTCAATGATAACTGGATACGCCTCGTTTTTTCCTATATATGCTACTATGCCACACATGTATTCTACGGATTAATTGTGATCAATTTTAATTTTGCTGGAAATTCCGAATTTCCTGGACCATAAAGAATTCCTCTATTAGCTACAAAACTTTTAAACAAAGGTCTCAATATTAAGTTGTCCGGCAAACTATCATCATTTAAGACGTTGATTAGATGATGAGTAACACTTAGTCTGTATCTAATCATGTTATTGTCAACATTTTCTTTAATACCACCAAAGAATGAAGTCGATCCTAAATTTTGTCCTATTGTAAAATCATCAATAGATGTTAGGAAACCATCCTCGTTTCTATAAGCTAGTGATAATCTGTCAATGGGTGCAAATGTATTCAGATCGTCTCCCATAAGGCTCGGAGCATAGAATTCTAATTCTGCGTAACTTATGTTTTTATCACTGAACTGTTCCCTAAATGCACTGATATCTATATCAACATTAAATCCACGCATTCCTTGAAGAAAAACTAGACTATCTCCAAAGATTTGATCATTTAGCGCTTGCTCAGAAGGTGATCCTTCGAAGGCATGGTCATAACTTACTGACCTTCTAACACCCATAGGCATCTCATATCTTCTTATTGTATCGTTCTGTGTATAGTACACCGTAACATCATTTAGTGCTGCTAATGCATTACTCATATTAAAACTCATTATAGAGTTATCATCTGGAAATGACTTAATGGCATAACCCTTTATGATGTTTGTAAATGCGTCATCATCTTCAGCGTTCCTAAAGGCATCAGCAAATTCTGACAAATATGGCTCCTGCATCTGCATCCTTATCAGCGGGATAAATCTAAACAAGGTATCTCCTTCTGGCTGATTTACAAATACAGAATCAAAGGGCCTAATAACATCATCATATACCGCTAATGGTGTTAAATCATACTCAAATTCTGACGTTGTCCTGAATGTATCTACATCGGCAATAGACTCCGTTAAAGGATATATTTCTATCCTATGTCTAGCATCTTCATTTCCATACCTTATAATGGTATCAAGAGGAAAAGAGAGGACGATAGAATCTATAGTAGCTCCATCAGCTATAGTTGGATTTACAGAATTAAAATGTACATCTGTATATATAGTTGTTTCTGATACACCAAAAAATGGATCGTCTAATCTTCCAAAACTGGTCGTTCTTAAATCCGTAGAGCTACTTGCTCCAACTATAAACAAAGCCGAAGTATCTGCTAATACAGATTGCAACTTTATAGGTACCTCATCTGTAAAAACAATATTTATATTCTCTCCTTCTACTAATTCCGATCCTATAACACTATCATCACCACAAGAGAATAGGAGGGTTACTCCTATCAGTAATACAAGAATTTTTTTCATCTACTCCTTTATAAATTAAAATTTACATCAGCTCTTTAAAAAACTGAAGCGTTGCTGCTGGCATATCTTCTATCTCACTGTATTCTAATACAGGAACGTCTAGATCAGATATTACATTGCTAACGCTTTTAGAAAGTTCTTCGCTTCCTTTGATGATAGCATCGCTATGTCGCAGAGCACCTTCATGAAGTGTTATTTTGTCTCCATCTACAAAAGGAGCTAAATCTTCATCTTCTAAAGTGTTGATAGCAGCTAATTCTACAAATTTCTTGTCAAAAGACTCTTCCATACTATCTTTATAAGCAGAGTATATAATTTTTGAATCCTGAAAAATAGGATCATTATTATATACTTTCTTAAGATATAGTGGGATTAGACTAGTCATCCATCCGTGACAATGTACCACATCAGGAGCCCAACCAAATTTCTTGACAGTCTCCAAAGCACCTTTACAGAAAAATACCATTCTTTCCTGGTTATCCTTAAATGCTTTTTCTTCTTCATCTACAAAGACATGCTTTCTTTTGAAGAATTCCTCGTTATCCAGGAAGTAAACTTGCATTCGTGCTCCTGGTAAAGAGGCTACTTTTATGATTAATGGATAATCATCATCATCTACGATAATATTCATCCCAGAAAGTCTTACCACCTCATGAAGCCTATGTCTTCTTTCGTTGATTAGTCCAAATTTTGGCATTAAGACTCTGATTTCCATGCCTTTAGTCTGGATGTATGGTGTTAGTTTTCTGACAAATTCAGAGATTTCGGTAACGGCGGTGTAAGGGCTCATTTCCTGCGTTACGAACAGTACTCTTTTTTTACTCATATATAGTAAATTCTTAAATCTACATTTTAAAATTGGAGTGCAAAGGTACGTAAAAATTGTCAGATATTCGTATCCATCTATAGATCAGAGAGTTATTATCTTGTTTTTTATTATCCGCCAGATACTATTTGCATCAGTGTAGCGCATATTATCGCTCCATAAGTCCCCAAGGCATAGCCTAATACAGCCATAAGAACGCCCACCGGTGCCAGACTAGGACTGAAGGCCGAAGCCACTATAGGCGCTGAAGCAGCTCCTCCTACATTCGCCTGACTTCCTACGGCAACAAAAAAGAAAGGTGCTTTTATAAGTTTTGCCACAAATAGTAATAAGCCCACATGAATTGACATCCATAATATACCGATAGCGAATAGATCTAGATTGTTTATGACCTCACCTAGATTCATTTTCATACCTATCGTAGCGACAAGTATGTAGATAAATATAGATCCCCATCTAGACGCACCGATTCCTTCTAACTTTCTCGCTGATGTAAAAGAAAGGACTAATCCTATCGTTGTACAGATCACAATCAGCCAGAAAAATCCTGACATCAATGAATTAAGCCTTACGCTTTCTAAAGTTTCTCTATACTGTTTCATAAAAGGTGTAATCACATCGCTACCCCAGTGGGACAAAGCAACTCCACCAAAAGCAACTGCAAGAAGTATAAATAGCCCATTAGTAGTTGGCATCTTAGAAATACTAGCTCTGTAATTATCAATACTATTCTTAAGCTCTGTTATGGAAGAATTATCTGCTTTCAACATTTTATCGATCTTTTCTGACCTTCCCGCCCCATATAATAATAATCCCATCCAGATATTTGCTACAACAACATCCACGACGATCATCGTACCAAACAAATTGTCTTTGACATCAAAAATTTCCTTCATGGCCGTTTGGTTAGCTCCTCCTCCTATCCAACTTCCTGCAACGGTGGATAGTCCTCGCCATATTTCAGATGGATCTGCTCCTAAGATCTGAGGGGCAACATAAGATATAATTAGTAAGGCAAGTGGACCTCCTATAATGATACCTATGGTAGCAGTGAAAAACATAATAAGTGCCTTGGGTCCTAGATTAAATACTCCCTTCAGATCTATACCAAGACAAAGTAAAATAAGACTTGCCGGTAGCAAATATCTAGAGGCAACAAAATATAACTGAGAATGATGTTGGAAAGGCTTAAGTTGGTCATTTGTAACACCCGCATCTCTGAGCGCTGCTGTAATTTCATCATAAGACATTTTTCCTACTTCCCCTATGTTGGATTGTTTTACAAGTTCTAAGATTCCATCATCGTACCAGTGGGGTGCGATTAATCCCAATGGCCAATTAAGCAAAGCTGGAATAAAATAACATAACAAAAGGCCCGGAATGATGGTGTAGAATTTTTTCCACCCTGGAGAAGGTAAGGAATCAGTATAAAAAATACCAGCTAGAATAGAAATAAGAATTCCTAGTACAACCGCATCATTAGTAAAAAAAGGAGCCATAGTCTCTAATATTTACTCCAATATAAAAAAGATACGTAGTTCAGTTTTAATATTCTCAGTAAAGTTACTTGATAATAAGTAAACCAAAAAATATCTTCCTCAATCCCTAGACCTCTTTCTTATGGTATAATTACACAGGAAGTCTTAGAGTATTGTCATTTCTCTTCTTCCAGTACAGATTGAATTTCTGAAGGCTCATATCCCTTGTTGTAACAGAAGGCCTTTATTTTCTGCTTACTCATATAGTCTAGCGGCAGGGTATACTTAGCTAATCTAACTCTAATAATAGATCTAAGGTTATTCATATACTCTTCCTCATCTATCTCCTTAAGTCCTTTTTTTATACAGTAGGCACTTACTTTTCTGAACTTCAGTTCTTGTAGAATTTTTCGCCTACCCCATTTTTTCATGCGATACTTCCCTCTAATGAAGGACTGAGCGTAACGTTCTTCATTGAGGTAGTTATCTTTGATCAGATCGGCAATCACCTCTTCTAGATCATCGCCGTATATCTTTAGCTGGAGCAATTTCGTACGGACCTCGTAGTGACAGCGATCTTGGTAAGCACAATACTTTTGCAACTTAGCGAGTGCCATATCTGGAGTGAGATTACCCAAGGTTTTTTCTGTTTTCTGTCCATGAAGCAATATACCCATCTAACTTATCCTCTATCCGATATGATGGTTTATGCAACACACCATACCAGCCTGCAGCATTTGCAGCGATAATATTTTCCTCCACATCATCTATAAATATAATATCAGAAGCCTTACCCTCTATCTGTTGCATTACATATTTGTAAATTAAGCGCTCAGGCTTTCGGCATAATATCTCATGAGAATAGAAAACTTTTTCAAAATAATCAGTTTCCCAATTCATCACCTGATGTTCATTTTTTAAATAATTTCTTATCCAGCTGATATGTAAACTATTAGTATTACTTAGTAAATAAGTTTTATATTTTTTTCTCAATTCTAATAGGAATGGAAACCGCTCAGAAGGCATCCCTACGAGCAAGCTATTCCATGCGCTGATGATATTTATAGGATCAAGATTTGTATCAAAATTGTGTTGAAATTTCCAGAGAAATGACTCTTCAGCCAGCATTCCAGATTCGAAAACATTAATCCATTCCACAAGCTTATGTGGCAACTGATCCGTAAGATTCCAGTCCGTCTTTAGTAGCTCATTAAATGATGCTATGGCCTTAGAGTAGTCTAGGTCGATGAGTACGTTTCCGAAATCGAAGATGATGATAGGTTGCGAGTCGGTATTTTTCATATGCTGTATTGGGTGATTGCAAAGGTAAGAAGTTTGTTTTGGTTTTTAGCTAATGAGTAAGATTAGTGAGTAGTCCGAGGTTTACTTATGCACTTATTATTCCTACTCAGCAACTATCCCTGCCCTTAGCTGGTATAGGGATTTAGAGCAATATTTACGTGAAGTGAAAGCCTAGTAGCCGAGGCGATTATGTAATTCACAATTCCCTCACTGCTCCTCAAAAACAGAAAAATCAAGATCTACTTTAATATCAATATTCTGGTTGGTAAAAGAGCGCATAATCAGTCGCAATTCTATAACAACTTCGTCTAGCGCGATGACCTCTTTTACATTAGCAATAGAGGGAAATAAACGCAACTCACTCCTATTGCCAAACTCGATGATATCCTGATAAAAGATCTCTATACCTTCATTGGAGTCCACTGGGTATGCCCACATAGAGACAGAGTTTACAAACTCTAAATTCTCTCCAAAAATAGCAATCAGGCTACTTCGATTTGCCAATATAGCACCTATCCTTTGCTCACTAATGCCAGCATTAGATCTGAAAAGATTGTAGTTAGTAGGTATGTTTATGCTGCTATTTCCTACCTGAGTAGGATAGAAATAATGCGTTTCTATGGTATTTAGCCCTGCAGGAAGATTAAATTCCGCCTCCATCTGTATCTGAAAAAGACTCTGCTCGTCCTTCCCGCAAGCCGAAAAAGCAATACTAAACAGACAAATTCCTATAAAATAATACGTATTTCTAATCATTTGCATTTTCTAAAAACGAATATGCAGCTATATTATTGGATTTTCCTAAATTGAATCTTCCAATATTATTCTCATATTGGTATTTATGATTTGTGTATCATGTAAAATAATTTACTAATGGGAGAACAAAAAGTATCTAAGCTTACAAACAAAAGGAAAATGCAAGCCTTTGTAAAGTCCTTACTTAATGATGTAGAGGCACTGAGCATTATGCTGGAGAAAGGCATGTTCGATTCTGGTATAACAAGAATAGGAGCAGAGCAAGAAATGGTATTGGTCAAAGCTGACTCATTCAAGCCTGCTTGTATAGCCATGGAGGCTCTAGATACTATGAAGGAATATCCTTGGGTAGAAACTGAACTAGCAAAGTTCAATCTAGAAACCAACATGGATCCCCGCGAATTGAAAGGAAATTGTTTCAGCCAGATGGCCAAAGAAAACGCAGATAAGCTATCTAAGATCCAGAAAAAACTAACTAAGTTAGATACACATTATATGCTAACAGGCATCCTTCCCACCCTTAGGAAATATCATATGGTACTTAAAAACCTAACCCCTAAGAAAAGATACCATGCGCTAATAGAAAGCATTTCGGATCAGCAAATTGGAAGCTCTTTCGAATTGAGATTAGTAGGTATAGACGAACTACTCGTAAAACATGATTCGCCCTTACTAGAAGCGGTCAATACAAGCTTCCAAGTTCACCTGCAAGTAGACCCCGATAAATTTGCGCATTATTATAATATTTCACAAGCGATCACCGCTCCTGTTATGGCTATTTCTGCTAACTCTCCTTTGGTGTTTGGCAAACGCCTATGGCACGAAAGTCGTATCGCACTTTTTCAGCAATCACTCGATACACGCTCTACACATGAGCACATGAGAGAACGAAGTGCACGTGTAAGTTTTGGAAAAGACTGGTTAGATAAATCTATCCTGGAAATATACAAAGAAGATATAGCCAGGTTTAGAGTGTTGATAAGTTCTGATGTCAAAGAAAAATCTCTAGAGTTGTTAGAGGAAGGGGAAATTCCTAAACTCAGAGCACTGCAGGTTCACAACTCCACTGTATACAGATGGAATAGGCCCTGCTACGGAATAAGTGATAATGGTAAGCCACATCTAAGAATAGAAAACAGAGTTATCCCGGCTGGACCAACTCAGGTGGACGAAATAGCCAACGCCGCTTTATGGTTAGGTGCAATGATATACTATGGAGATAAGATAGATGATATAAGGAAAATGCTAAGTTTTGCTGATGTGAGAGATAACTTTGGCAAGGCGGCAAGATTCGGTATAGATAGTAAATTCAACTGGTTCAAGGAAGAAAAAATAGGTGTCTGCGACCTCATTCTAAAAGAAATCGCACCCGCTGCAAGAAAAGGTCTTGCCAGCAGAAAAGTAAACAAGGGAGATATAAATAAATATATAGGTATCATAGAACAGCGTGCTAAAAAACATATGAATGGCGCCAGATGGATGTTACGCTCCTATACCGCTCTTAGAGAAGAACTTAATGAAGATGCAGCACTAGCAACACTAACCGCATTTATGCTAAAACACCAAGCTACTAACAAACCCGTACATACCTGGCCTATGCCCACTATAAATGATCTCAAAGATTACAAAACCTCTGATCTAATCGTCTCTGATTTTATGATTACAGATCTGTTCACCGTACAGAAAGAAGATATCATCGATCTTGTAGCAGAACTTATGGAATGGAAGGGGCTTAATTATATGCCAGTTGAAGATAAAAAAGGAAATCTAGAAGGTCTTGTTACTTCTAAGGTCATGCTGAAACATCTTGTCAAAAACAATAAAACTAGGAAGACAATTACAGTAGAACAAGTCATGGTTACGGTCAGTGATCTGGAATCCGTATCCCCTGAAACGTCTATAAAAAAAGCGCTGAATCTAATGCTAAAAAACAAAGTAGGTTGTCTACCTGTCGTAAAAGATAAAGAATTAATTGGTCTGCTGACAGAGAAATGTTTTCTCACTATTGTCAATAGAATAGTTGACTAAAAAAAATTAGCACCACTACAAAAAGTAATGATGCTAAAGTACAATTCTATACCAATGTATTGTATTTTGAATATTCTTATTTATACGGGTTGCGTCTCGTGCGGCTTCTCAAAATGTGCTCTCAATTCTAGCAGCGTTTCTTTTTCAGCATTTATTTTCCATTTCTGAGCTTCTAGTAATTTTCTTAGATCTTGAGTCATCTCTACATCTTTAATAACCTTTTCGTAATCTTCAATCAGCGTGTCGGACCCTCTCTCTATTTCGTCTACAATCGCAACAATAGAATCTTCGGTGTTATTAATTTTAATATCTATAAACATCCTATGTAAGTCTCCTAGGAAACTTGTTTTTACTTCTGGATCTCCACCTAATTTTGCACTTTCCAATTCTAAATCTTTATGAAAGGAATGTCTCTCATCTGCATATTTTTGCATCCAGTTCTTTAAAATTGGATTAGATGTCGCCTTCTTAATTTCGTTATATCCTTTCTCTGCATCTTGAAGTCTGATGATCAAATCTTGTAATGCGTTTCTTATCTCTTCATTTCTCATAGTTATATATATTTTAGTTAAATAATGTGTATGACTAGTATTCAAACTTTCTTCATTTCTCTTACACGGTTCATACATTGAATTCATCTACTATAGTCCTTTAGTTAGGATATTGTTCGATTTGCCTAAAAAAAAATTTATATTTTTTTTCTAACCTTCAAATAGACTTTATCCGGTAATGAGTCAAGTTCCAAAAATTCTTTATTTATAGAACAGTTTAAATAACCATCTTCTATACGTTAATGCGTTTTGTGTAATCATGTTAAGAGCTTGATTACAACTATCCATACCAGTTTACGCATTTACTTTACTCTATTCTTCATCATCTATTATTTCCGAACCATTGAGATAGGTGATAATAATTTTAATAAAACCTTATATCTTTAGTACTATAAATGAAAAAGCTAAATAGGAAAGAAGCCATACTAAGTGCAGCAGCACTACTCTTCAGTGAGAAGGGTTACACCGCAGTTTCGATGAGAGATCTAGCCGAAGAATTAGGGATCAAAGCTGCCAGCCTTTACAACCACATAAATTCTAAACAAGAAATTCTTTCTCTTATTATTATACAAGTTGCAGAACAGTTTACCGAAGGGATGAAAAAAATAGTTTCCTCTAAGTCTAAGACCATAGAAAAACTGAATAAGCTCATAGAATTACATGTCGACATAACACTGAACAATATTCATATTCTATCTTCCATGAACAATGATTGGATGCATCTGGAGGAACCTGATCTATCCTACTTTCTAGATATGCGTAACAGCTACGAAAACAACTTTAGAAAGATTATTAAGAAAGGAATAAAAAACAAAGAATTAGTTTCGCTGAATGTGGAGGTAATATTATTTTCTATCCTCTCTACCCTCAGGAATCTATATGCATGGAATTCCGAAAAACGAGTAAGCGATAATAAAACCCTTGCTGACGAGATGAAGAATATTTTACTGAACGGTATTACTAGATAGTAATTTATTATGGGGTGTGTCCTTCGCGGCTACAACACAAAAAACCACCCTCCTCAGGTCGCAGTATTGCTGGCGCGCTGCTCGCTTGGTCCTTAGCCTCCCTCGAGAAGCTCCTCACGGACTGGTCATTACATTCCCACCTTCCATGTTGCTCACACGAAACCATCGCTCATCTACAATTCTTTCCCAACGAGTTGAATGATACTAAAAAATATAATTCCTCTAGGAGTTTTTTCACTGTAGATATTTGGCTAAAGCAAGAGATCTTAACCTAGCTGGCTTTTACCCAAAAACAGTTTAGATAAACTCTACTACATCTATTCCAAAGGTGTTTTAATCTCTTACTTTTTTCTGCGCATAGTTCCAATATCATAAGTATATATAATTAGTTAAAGGATTCATATCCTCTACTTAATGTGGTACAGTGAGTTAAACCAAAGTGGAAGAGTGCAACAAATAATTGAACATGATTTCTTACTAAAAAAACATTGGATTTTACACCCCAGTTGATAACAATTGGGAACCAAACTAACAAATGTTAGTTTAAACTTGTTTTACTAACGATTGTTAGTTAATTTTATCAGAATTAGAATTAGGCGATTACAGTTTATCGATCATCTAACCCTTTTGAGGTATATATCATATTGCTAAAATTTAAATAAAAAGATCCTACCTATGGATGCATATATAATAGACGGTATAAGAACACCTATTGGTAAATTTACAGGAACACTTTCCACTGTAAGAGCAGATGACCTGGGTGCGATAGTGATCAAAGAAGTGACAGACAGAAATACTAATATTCCTAAGGATGCCTATGATGATGTCATTATGGGCTGTGCTAACCAAGCTGGAGAAGACAATAGAAACCTTGCAAGAATGAGTTTGCTATTAGCAGGTCTCCCTTACTCCGTTCCAGGAGAAACAGTCAACAGATTATGTTCTTCAGGTCTCTCATCTATCATACATGCTAACAGAGCGATCAAGGCGGGAGATGGCGATCTATTTATTGCGGGTGGTGTAGAACATATGACAAGAGGACCTTGGGTGATCTCTAAAGTTTCTAAGCCATTTGGAAGAGATGCTCAGATGCATGATAGCAGTTTCGGCTGGAGGTTTGTTAACCCAAAGATGGAAGAGATGTATGGTACAGATGGTATGGGTGTGACGGCAGAGAATTTATTTGACAAATTCCAAATCTCACGAGAAGATCAAGATACCTTTGCCGCCTGGTCTCAACAAAAAGCTGCTATAGCTCAAGCATCAGGAAGGCTGGCGAAAGAAATTGTGTCCGTAGAAATCCCTCAGAGAAAAAAAGAACCGATCATCTTTTCTGATGATGAGTTTATCAGAGCGGGAACGACTGCAGAAATATTAGGAAAACTGAGACCTGCATTCAGAAGAGAAGGCGGTACCGTAACAGCAGGTAATGCATCTGGTCTTAATGATGGCGCAGCAGCAACAATTATAGCATCAGAAACTGCTGTCAAGAAATATGGCCTTAAACCAATGGCGAAAATTATTAGCTCAGCAGTAGTCGGCGTAGAACCTAGAATTATGGGAATAGGTCCTGTAATGGCATCTAACAAAGCTTTAGAAAAAGCAGGATTGACTATGGACCAGATGGATGTTATAGAACTCAACGAAGCTTTCGCGGTGCAAGCATTAGCTTGTATAAGATCTTGGGGACTAGAAGATAATGACCCTAGAATAAATCCTAATGGCGGCGCCATAGCAATAGGTCATCCTCTAGGAGCTACTGGAGCAAGGATGGCGCTCTCTGCAGCAATAGAACTTAAAGAACAAAATAAAAAATACGCTCTTATAACTATGTGTGTTGGTGTAGGTCAAGGCTATGCAGCTATTATAGAACGTGTTTAAATTTTTACATATAAAATTACTAAAATGAAATTAGGAAATTATGTAATGGGCAGCTGGGTAGAAGGAGATGGAGATGGTGCCCAACTATTTAATGCCGTGACAGGAGATGTTGTCGCTACTGCCACAGCAAAAGGTTTAGATCTTCCTCAAGTACTAAAATACGGTAGAGATAAAGGAAGCAATACGCTTCGTAAGATGACTTTCCAGGAAAGGGGAAACATGCTGAAAAAACTTGCTTTGTATCTTACTAAAAGAAAAGAGCAATTCTATGAAGTAAGTTATCGTACTGGTGCTACAAGGGCAGACAGCTGGGTAGATATAGAGGGAGGTTTCGGTAATCTTTTTGCTAATGCTTCTCTGAGAAAAAACTTTGCAAATCAGACTTATCATGTAGATGGAGATGCGATAGATCTTTCTAGAGGTGGTAGCTTTATGGGACATCACATCATGGTTCCTAAGCGAGGCGTTGCTATACACATCAATGCATACAATTTCCCAGTATGGGGTATGTTCGAAAAATGTGCTGTTAACTGGATGGCAGGTGTAGCTGCAGTTGTGAAACCTGCAACAGCTACTTCGTTTCTTACAGAGGCAGTTGTGCGCGAAGTGATTGCTTCTGGTATATTGCCAGAAGGGGCGCTGCAACTTTTATGTGGTTCGGCAAGAACAATTTTGGATGGGGTAGATTCACAAGATGTTGTCACCTTTACCGGATCTGCAACAACAGGAAGAATGCTCAAGGCGCATCCTAGAATCATAGAAGAAGCAGTTCCATTCAATATGGAAGCAGATTCTCTTAATGCCTCCGTTCTTGGACTTGATGCCGTTCCTGGCACACCAGAATTTGACTTATTTATTAAGGAGGTAAGAAAAGAAATGACAACGAAATGTGGTCAGAAATGTACCGCTATAAGAAGAATTATCGTTCCAGAAAAACTGGTAGAAGATGTACAGATATACCTAGGAAAAGCACTCTCTAAAGTAGCCATAGGAAACCCTACTTCTGAAGGCGTAAGGATGGGTGCGCTTGCAAGTAGAGATCAGGTAGAAGAAGTTACAGCGCAAGTGAAGAAGCTTACTGAAACGGCAGAAATGGTATATGGTTCTCTAGACAAAATAGATCTTATAGATGCTGATTTTGACAAAGGTGCGTTTCTGAGCCCTATGGTACTTTTAGAAAAAGATCCATTTAATAATACATCAGTACATGAGTTAGAAGCCTTTGGACCAGTGAGTACGATCATGCCTTACGATAGGCTCGAAGATGCAGTTGCATTGACACACTTAGGGAAAGGTTCGCTGGTATGTAGCATAGCAACCTTCGACGATGATATGGCAAGAGACTTCACGCTAGAAGCTGCAACACATCACGGAAGAATAATGGTCATCAATAGAGAAATGGCCAAGTACAGTACCGGACATGGTTCCCCTCTACCCTACCTAGTGCACGGTGGACCCGGCAGAGCAGGTGGTGGAGAAGAGATGGGTGGCATGAGAGGTATCAAACATTACATGCAACGTTGCGCTATCCAAGGAACACCTACAACGCTTTCTAAAATAACAGGAATATATCAACCTGGCGGAAAGGTAGTGGAAGCCGAAAAACATCCTTTCAAATATCATTTTGAAGATATAGAACCAGGTATGTCGATACGTACACATAAAAGAACGATTACGGATTCTGATATTCAGAATTTTGCGAATCTTAGTTGGGATGTATTTTATGCACACACAGATATTACCTCACTAGAAGGAAGTATATTTGAAAAACGTGCAGCACATGGTTACTTCTTATTATCCGCCGCTGCAGGATTATTTGTCAATCCTGCTAAAGGACCAGTAGGTGCTAATTATGGATTAGATACCTGTAGATTTATACGACCGATCTATCATAATGATACGATCCAAGTAAGATTGACCTGTAAAGAAAAAGTAGAAAGAGATAGTAGAGGAAAAGAACATCCATGCGGTGTGGTGAAGTGGTATGAAGAGATTTTTGACCAGGACAATGAACTTGTTGCAACGGCAGTAATACTTACCCTTGTAAGTAAGAAAAGTCCTTTTCTAGAAGCAACGAGAGAAAACATACATGAGAAGATAGAAGCACTTACTGCTGACACTAAAGCTGACTGGGGGCACATGAGTGCTCAGCATCTACTAGAACATTTTGAATACTTTTTTCAGTTAGGCTTAGGAGAAATCAAAACTGAAATAATAACACCAGAAGATAGACTAGAAAAATATCAAGATAGCTTATGGAACTACATAGCTATGCCTAAGAATTATGAACATCCTTTGCTTAAAAAAGGGCAGGCTGAAGATTTAAGATACGAGCGTTTCGAAGAAGCCAAGAAAGCTTTTTGGATAGCCTTTGATAAAGCGGAAAATTTCTACAAAGAAAACCCTAATGGAAAACTACTGAACCCTATGTTCGGAATGTTAGATAAGTACGAATGGAAACTGATGAATAACAAACATTTTACACATCACTTTCAGCAGTTCGGAATAATGTAAAACGATATGACTAAGAAGAAAAAGAAGAAAGTTACAAGTACAACAAAAAAAGTAAAAACAAGCGCTAAAAGTAAAAAGCATACGCTAGATCCCAAAATTCTAAAAGAAGGCTTTTCAAAATTTTGTCAAGCTAAGGCAATGACAGAATTGTACGAAGAAAATTTTAAATTGGTTTCTAAATATGTTCATGCAACATCTAGAGGACACGAAGCTGTGCAAATTGCTATGGGCATGCAGTTACTACCGCAAGATTTCGCTTTTCCGTATTACAGAGATGATGCTATGCTTATTGCTATGGATCTAAGACCCTATGATCTTATGCTGCAGTTGCTTGCAAAAAAAGATGATCCATTTTCTGCAGGTAGATCCTACTATGCTCATCCAAGTCTGCGGGATGATGACAAACCTAAGATACCGCACCAGTCTTCTGCAACAGGTATGCAAGCTATTCCCGCTACGGGAGCAGCCATGGGTATGCAGTATAAAGAAAAACTAGGCATCGATGATGGAGATTTTCCTATCACTGTCTGTTCCCTAGGGGACGCATCCGTAACAGAAGGTGAGATAGCTGAGGCATTCCAGATGGCCTCTCTTAAACAGTTACCTATTCTTTATCTGGTACAAGATAATGGCTGGGACATTTCTGCTAATGCTGAAGAAACTAGATCTCAGAACGCTAGAGAATACGCGCAAGGATTCCTCGGCCTAGAAGCGATAACGATTAACGGAGCAGACTTTATAGAAAGTTATACAACTATACAAAGCGTCTTAAAAATCATGAGAAAAGAAAGGAGACCTTTTCTTATCCATGCTGAGGTTCCTTTGCTTAATCATCATACCTCTGGTGTAAGAATGGAATGGTATCGTGATGACTTAGAAGAAGCTCGCAAAAAAGATCCCTATCCCGTTTTCAAAAAACATTTATCTAAAACTGGTATTTCTGATCGTTCTATAAAATACATCGATAATAAAGCAATAAAAACAGTAGCAGCAGATTTTAAGTTAGCGCTAAAAGCTGAAGATCCTACACCAGAAGATTTATTTACTAATGACTTTGTCCCTACGCCTATAATAGAAGAAGTGGGGAATGTCAGTCCTGAAGGAGCTGAGAAAGTTGTCATGGTAGATTGTGCATTGCTAGGGGTAGAAGAACTTATGCGAGAACATAAAGAATGTCTACTATACGGCCAAGATGTAGGCGCTCGATTAGGCGGTGTATTTAGAGAAGCAGCAACTTTAGCCCAGAAATTTGGTGACGATCGGGTGTTTAATACTGCCATCCAAGAAGCATTTATCGTGGGATCTACTGTAGGTATGTCAGCTGTAGGACTTAAGCCTATCGTAGAAGTACAATTTGCCGACTACATCTGGCCGGGACTTAATCAGTTGTTTACTGAGGTGAGCAGATCCTGTTATCTGAGTAATGGCAAGTGGCCTGTAAGCATGATTCTTAGAGTTCCTATAGGAGCTTATGGCAGTGGGGGACCATATCATTCTTCTAGTGTGGAATCCGTATTGACAAATATACGAGGTATCAAAATCGCATACCCTAGTAATGGTGCAGATCTAAAAGGTATGTTGAAAGCAGCCTATCACGATCCTAATCCTGTTGTAATTTTAGAACATAAAGGATTATACTGGTCTAAGGTAAAAGGAACTGATATGGCCATGTCTGTAGAACCCGCAGAAGATTATATTCTGCCATTCGGAAAAGCAAAAGTAGTACAAGAAATTATAGAACGAGATAACACCACTCAGCTTACTATTGTATCCTACGGTATGGGCGTACACTGGGCGTTGAATGCTACAAATGATCTACAAGAAAATGTAGAAATTATAGACCTCCGAACCCTGTACCCACTAGATGAATTATCTATATTTGAGTCTGTAAGAAAAACACATCGCTGTATCGTATTGACCGAAGAACCTGTCAACAATTCGTTTGCAAGAAGTCTAGCAGGTATGATACAGGAACAGTGTTTTGACGCCTTAGATGCACCTGTGATAACTGTAGGCTCAGAAAACATGCCTGCGATTCCACTTAATTCTGTACTAGAGGAGACCATGATCCCATCGGCAGAAAAGCTAAGGGTGAAGATCGATGAGTTGATGGTATACTGATCTATAATATTAATTAAGATGAAATGCACATAGTAATACTTCAGGCTACCATACTCGTGTGGGTTATAGACCAGTGCGATGCACTATTCTATGATTGGAAAACCCTCAAGGATTTTGTAATAAAATTAATCGAAGACAAAAGTTCATAATTTCTATAAATTAGTCTTACGCGACTAAAATAATTTTATATATTAGTCTTTGTAACTAAAAGATGAAATCATAACTAGTTACAACTGCCTTATGGATACGAAGCAAAGAATCATAGAATCTGCTCTACTTGCCTTTAATGATAAAGGTTATCACTCTATTACTATAGCAGATATTGCGCAACTATGTGGCATGAGTCGTGGCAATCTTGCTTACCATTATAAGTATAAAGAACACATACTGAATGACATTGTGAGAGCAATGGTAGAGGAAGTAAAAAGAATGCAGAAAGCTAGAAAAGATTATCCAGCTTTTTCTAATCTTAGTCTAGATGTAAATACTTGTGGCGTATTACAAGATAAATATCCGTTTATTTTTAGAGATATGTCAGTATTAGGTCATGGTGCAGTAAAAAGAGTTATGAACATCTGGTCAGAGACTTCTATAAAAAGAAACATGGAAGCCTTTGCATTTGCCATAGAACTAGGCAACATGAGAGAAGAGCCTTATCCAGGATTGTATTATCAGCTTGCTGTCAATGCTTGGATGGTTACATTCTACTGGGTATCGCAGAAATCGGTAAGATCTGTAAAGCGCAATGAGCAGGCTGAAAAAATGGTATGGAGTACAATTGTTCCGCATTTTACAGAAAAAGGAATCTACGCGTTCAACAAACATTATGGTCATACTTATCTGTCTAGATTAGGCAAGCCATTTGACATAAAAATAAACTTACAACAAGTATTCTAATTTAATAACATAAAGGAAACATGTATCAGCAATATTTCACAGAGGAGCATAATTTATTTAGAGAAGGATTAAGGACATTTTTGAAAAAAGAGGTAGTGCCACATCTAGATAAGTGGGAAGAGGAGGGGACAATACCTAGAGAGATCTGGCCAAAGCTAGGTCAGATGGGATACTTCGGGATCAAGTATCCTGAAGCATATGGCGGTATGGATTTAGATTTATTTTACACCATCATATTTCTAGAAGAATTACAAAGAATAAACTCTGGAGGATTTGCTGCTGCCTTATGGGCTCATGCCTATCTTGCTATGACACACCTTAATGCAGAAGGATCTGAAGAGATTAAACAAAAATATCTTTCTGCAAGTATCGCCGGAGATATGATAGGATGTCTTTGTATTAGCGAACCATTTGGAGGATCTGATGTAGGAGCCATGAGAACACTTGCCGTAAAAGAAGGCGACCATTATATTATAAATGGTTCTAAGACTTTTATTACAAATGGTGTCTATTCCGATTATCTCATCGTCATCGCCAAGATGGAAATAGAGGATAATCCTAAGGCTATGGGAGTATTTCTTGTAGATAGAGATACGCCAGGAGTAAGTGCAAGCAAACTGGATAAGCTAGGATGGAGAGCATCCGATACAGGAGAAATTGCTTTTGATAATGTCAAAATTCCAACCAGTAATCTAATGGGCGAACCCGGAAAAGGCTTTTATTATGTGATGCAACACTTTGCGCTAGAAAGACTTATCATGGGTGTCAATGCACATGCTCGAGCAGAATATGCAATAGAGTATACACTACAATACATGTCTGAAAGAAAAGCATTTGGAAAGACCATAGATAGATACCAAGCACTGAGACATCGTATATCCGAGATGGCGACAGAGGTAGAAATTGTCAAGGCTTTTAACTATCAAGTAGCAGCAAATCTGGACAAAAATGTATATGTTGTAAAAGAGGCTTGTATGTCAAAATTACAATCTACGAGAGTAGCCGATCAAGTTATATACGATTGTTTACAATATCTAGGTGGCTACGGCTATATGGAAGAATACCCGCTCGCAAGAATGTTTAGAGATAGTAGACTAGGTCCTATAGGCGGCGGTACTTCTGAGATACTAAAAGAAGTTATTGCTAAGATGGTTATAGATAAAAAAACGTACAAATCGCAAGTATAAAAATTGGATAAACTCAAACTCATAGAATGTCCAAGGGATGCCATGCAAGGCATCAAAGAGTTCATACCGACAGAGGTAAAAGCTCGCTATATTAATGAACTGCTACAAGTAGGATTCCATAATATAGACGTGGGGAGTTTTGTTTCTCCCAAGGCGATACCGCAGATGAAAGATACTGCTGATCTTATTAAATTATTAGATCTCAGTTCCACCACTTCTAAGCTCTCTACCATAGTTGCTAATCGGCGTGGTGCCCATGATGCCGTAGTCTTTGATGAAATAGATTTTCTGGGATACCCGTTTTCCATATCGGAAACATTCCAACTTAGAAATACGAACGCCACGATAGAAGAATCTTTCCAACGCGTTGCAGATATCCAAGCCATCACGATAAAAAACGACAAAGAACTCCTTATATATATATCTATGGGATTTGGTAATCCTTACGGCGATGAGTGGAATGTAGAAATTGTAGAAAGTTATATCAGAAAATTGTATAGCATGGGGATTAAGAAGTTTTCTCTTTCCGATACAATAGGTGTCTCCTCGCCAGAAAATATTAGTTATCTTTTTTCTAATCTTATACCTCTTTTCCCTGATGTAGAATTTAATGCACATCTGCACACGACCCCAGGCAAGTGGGAAGAAAAAGTACATGCTGCTTATGTCAATGGTTGTAGAAGCTTCGATGGAGCAATAAAAGGATATGGAGGCTGCCCTATGGCTAAAGATGACCTAACAGGTAATATGCCTATGGAAAAGATGATAAGTTATTTTGATAAAAACGAAATAGCCACAGGTTTAGATATGGGTAAATTCCAATCAGCGATGGACTTATCTTCTTCTGTTTTTCATTAGCGCTGAAAGAACTCTCTTTACATATAATACCCTCCTTCAATTTATAGCCTGAAAAATGTTTTGTTTATAAAAACTAATCAGCGCTTTGTAATTTCTGTCAAATATATTTATAACGATATCAAGAAGTTTTTACTATATTAGGATATAATTATGTAGAAAACAAATCATGCAGTCATGTCAAATTCTATGAAAATCCTCTTATTATTTTTTACTTATATTCTATTAAATAATTCCTTATTTTCTCAAGCTCCTTCCTACACGAACTGGGAATGGGATGTTGTAAGAATCGGCGTTTCTAATATTAGCAACGCAGGTGCTAATAGAACAGGATTTTTGGTAGAAACGGAGGTAAGATATAATATGTCTGATTTGTCCTCCATAGGTTATAGCCAAGGTTCTAGTCTCTTCATATACAACAGGAATAATGAGAATTATGATATGATACAAAATTCGCATATTTCATTGGTCTCTGATTATTATTTTAAGGGGAACTCAGCAAATAGAGCTTTCTTGGGTGTAGGAATAGGTCTTTATCTATGGCAAGCATTTGAGGTTAGAAACGGAGATCTTATCCGTTCTAATAATTCTCGATTTTCTGTGGGTCTATCACCTCGCGTAGGTTATGAATTTAATCATTTTAGAACTATGCTAGAGTATCACCATGCTTTTAAGGAGGGAGTAGGTAGATTATATAATCTTACTTTCGCAGCTACACTCTGGGGTGCTTATAAACCTAAACAAATTACGCTACCCTATCCTAATTAATACTTAGACTTTCGTACTATTGGAAAGAATTTTTCTGGAGCCAATCACGCCTTAACAAAGTATTAACTACCGATATATTTTTACAAGGCAACCATCTGTATGTATCTTTACCTATACTAATAGTGCTGATAAATATCAGTGACATATTATTCAATAAAAAAGAAGCATCATGAAAAACTATTCAAACTAAACTTCATCGTTTTATTCTTATCCTTCGCAAGTATTTCTTTATTTTTACAAGCACCATCTTATACCGATTGGGAATGGGACGCTATACGTATAGGTTATTCTAATGTCAATGGATTATCCAATTCGGATTCGGGATTTACATTTGCTATGGGTGTACGATTTAATGTTAAGGATAAATTATCTATCGGCTATACTCAAGGTTCTAGTGGCTATGTCAGCAAATAAATTCAGATTGAAAATTTGTTTTAAAGACTAGAAACTAGTTGAAATTTTTTAGCTAAATTTAGTGTAATATCAAACTATAAAATAGATAAAATGAAGTCAAATTTACTTTTCCTATTTCTTTTGCTCACAAATATTCTCTCTGCACAAATCTTTATAGAGGATTCTCAATTCTCCGCTTCTGAGGGAGTTGAGTTTAGTTCAGTTGCCTTTGCCGATGTGGATAGCGACAACGACCAAGATGTATTAGTTACAGGCCTAAACAATTCAGGTAATAAGAGCTCAAGACTCTATATTAATGATGGAAATGGTAATTTTACCGAAATGTCGGGTACCCCTTTTGAGGGCGTAGATGATAGCTCGATTGCCTTCTCCGATGTGGATGGGGACAACGACCAAGATGTACTTATTACTGGGGAAAACCTGTCAGGCGACAAAAGCTCAAAACTGTACATTAACGATGGAGATGGTAATTTCACCGAAGTCATTGGTACCCCTTTTGAAGGCATAAGTAACGGCTCGGTCGCCTTTACCGACGTAGACGGGGACAATGACCAAGATGTTCTCCTCACTGGGTCGGCTGGTTTATTTAGCTTACACTCGAGGCTGTATATTAATGATGGGAATGGCGTTTTTACCGAAATGTTGGGTACCCCTTTTGAGCCGATTTCAAATGGCTCGGTCGCCTTTGCTGATGTGGACGGCGACAATGACCAAGATGTTCTCCTTACTGGAGGGACTGCTTTTGGTGGACGAATTTCACAACTGTATCTCAACGACGGGATGGGTAATTTCTCTGAAATGGCGGGGTCTCCTTTTGATGATATTCAATTTAGCTCAGTTGCCTTTGCTGATGTGGATGGAGACAATGATCAGGATGTACTCCTCACAGGGAGACTTGGCGGTGGATCTTCTCAAATTTCTAAACTGTATACCAATGATGGTGCAGGGAATTTCTCTGAAGTGATGGGCACTTCTTTTGTGGGCGTTTCGGAGAGCTCAATCGCCTTTGCTGATGTGGATGGTGATAACAATCAAGATGTACTTCTCACAGGGATAAACAGTATGTTTACTTCAATCTCCAAACTGTACATCAATGATGGGGATGGAAATTTCAACGAGCTGTTTGGTACCCCTTTTGAAAGCGTAGGTGCTGGCTCAGTTGCCTTTGCCGATGTAGATGGTGACAATGACCAAGATGTAATCATTACAGGATTAAATACGGATTCCTTTGGCCGCACTTTGAAACTATACCTTAATGATGGAATATCCTCAACCGGTGATTTAATCTTTCATCTTGACTTTTTACTTTATCCAAATCCTGCGAAAGTAAATCAATTGAATATCCATTACGACTCGCCAGATAATGGTTTTCTGAATTTAAGAATATTTGATTTAAAAGGAGTTCTATTGAGTCAACAAAAAGTATTTACCGCATCAGGACAACAAATTTTCACATTGGATATTACTTCATTGTCAACGGGAACTTATTTTGTTCAAATTGCAGATGGTCAAAGAAATGGAACGGCTAATTTTATGGTAAGTAGATAAGGATAACTCATTTTAAGAGGTGAGTAGTAAGCCTAATAAAAAATCAATCAATTTGAGAAAAATTACTATTGGAATTATTTTTATAAGCTCATCAAGTATCATAACTGCAACAACTATCGACTTATTCGATAATTTATAAACCGAAATTGAATATACTACAGGATTTTGTGGTTTTGATTTTCAATTTTCGATAAAGCCATTTTATAAATTACAAATACATAAAAAACCTTTGACTAACATTAGATAAGTCGATCATTTCCCACTGCCTACCTTGTGAGAGACGACGCTTATCAAGAACCGTTGGCAACAAGTAAAAAACCACCCACATTAGGCATTTGATTTTCTCACCGCACAAATGCCAAGGCAGAAAAAAAACGAAAAGCGCCTAATTCTCTTACCGAACGAGTCAATTTCAAAAAAATAGAAAGAATATTTGCAAAATTAAACTAAATAGTTTTTCTTTGTTAGTGAATACTCACACACTTACTTAAACTACAATTATGAACGGGAAAAACAACATAGCAATTGGTTTCATAGTTATGGGGCTTTTTATGGCATACGGGTTTCTTCTTATTTACCTGAGAGATTTTGCCCCTAATGCAAAAGAATGGGCAGAATCATACAGCATAGGAAAACATTTTGAAGCTCGACTTGCCCACGTACACGGTAACTTATTTGCCTTTCTAAATATTCTTATGGGCTATTTGTTACTACACTTTAAAGACAAGATAAAAAACACTAAAACCATATCTTGGTTAGCACTTACAGGCTTACTGATGCCTATTGGAATACTGGCTGAGATTTATCTTGGATTACCGCCCTATTTAGTACTCGTTGGTGCTACAGCAATGACGGTATCTGTGGTTTGGATGGGAATATCCTTCCTTAAATTTAGAACAATATAATAACTATTATTATTAAAAACATAAATCAATTGGATTCACTAATAAAGCTTAGACATTTAAAAACTGCGTCAGAAAACAATTGGGAAATGCTGACCAATACCCAAACAATGGTCTATACAATGATAAACGAAGCAACCCAGATAATGAATACCATTGGTAATGGAACTGGAACAACTCAATATAATAAAGATTCAAGTTTGCTTAGTAACATCTTTACTAGAATTCAGCACAACAAAAACGAGTATCTACAAGCGGTAAAAGAAATAGAGGAGGAAAATATCGCAGCAGATAATTTATGGGATAGGTTTCTAAATATATTTATTGTAAATATTCCGTTTAAACAGACTCCTGAAGAACGAGTAATGATGAGAAGATGATTAGATGGTGAAAAAGGAGAGTTATAAATAAATAAAATAATTAATATTATGAATACAAATAGAATCGGTCTGGATAAAGACCAAGCAACTATTTTAGCGGACAAGCTAAACATACTTTTGGCCAACTATTCAATTTTTTATCAGAATACAAGGGGGTATCATTGGAATATAAAAGGTGAGAAATTTTTCGAACTACACCTTAAATTTGAGGAATTGTACAATGATCTTTTATTGAAAATTGATGAAGTAGCAGAGCGTATATTGACACTGGGTCATACACCAGAACATAGCTACAGTAAATACACCCAATCCTCAACAATTAAAGAAAGTCCAAAGGTAGCTGACGGAATAAAAGCGGTAGAGCAAATCCTTGAATCATTCAAAATTATAATAACCCTACAAAGAGAAATTCTTACAATCTCTTCTGATGCAGATGACGAAGGAACAAATGCTCTTATGAGTGATTACATAAGAATGCAAGAGAAATTGGTTTGGATGTATTCTTCATTTTTAAATTAATAAATGTTATCAGTGACACTAACGGATAGACAATTTGAAATAATAGAGGCAGCTGGAAATATTCTTACCCAGTCAGGTATAAGCGGACTCACTACTAAGAATCTGGCGAAAGAGATGAAGTTTTCTGAAAGTGCTATTTACAGGCATTTTTCAAGCAAAGAGAAAATACTCATTGCCTTATTAGAATACCTTGCTTCTGATATGGACGAACGTTTCACAAGAACAATAAAGGATGATTTGTCCACTGAAAGCAAATTTAAAATCTTGTTTCAGAATCAATTTCTTTTCTTTAATGATAATCCACATTTTGTAGTTGCTGTTTTTTCGGATGGACTATTGGAAGAAAGCAACACTATCAACGACTGTATTCGCAAAATTATGGCAGTAAAGATGAAACATTTAAAACCTATAATCGAAGCAGGTCAAAAAGAGAAAATCTTTAAAAAAGTTATTCCTGTAGAAGATATGATGCACATTATTATGGGAACATTCCGACTTCAAATGTACAAATGGCGAGTAGGGAACTTCCACTTTGATATTGTAAAAGGTGGTGAAAGTATGATAAACTCAATTCTTAAATTAATAAAAATATAAAAATGAAATCATTAACAATGATTGCAATAGTTTTGCTTACAACCCTTATAGTAAGTTGTAATAACTCGGGTAGTCACAATCACGAAAAAATAGCAATAGAATTAAACAATGGTCAGAAATGGAAAGTCAATGAAGCAATGAGTCCATATATTCTGGAAGGTGAGAAAATACTCAAAGGCTATACAGGTCAGGATTATGAAGCCCTTGCAGACGAGCTTGAGAGTCAAAATAAAAAACTCATTAAAAGTTGTACTATGGACGGAAAAGCCCACGATCAGTTGCACAAATGGCTTCACCCACATATGCAATTGATAGATTCTCTTGAGGATGCAGAGACTGTTGCTCAAGCCAATACGATTGTTGAACAACTAAACGAATCTTTTATAACTTATCATACTTATTTCCAATGAAACTAAACAATCTACATACCACAGTAAAAAAAGTATCTGCCACCAACCTATTTAAAGGAGAGGTAGGAACAGCAACAGCCATTCGACTTAAAAAAGATGGTGTATTAAAAGAGCACATTACAAAGACCCCAGCTTTACTACTTTGCGTAGTTGGCAGTACTACATACCAAGACGAAACAAAGAAGGTGATTGAATTAGGACCAGGTGATTTTGTGAGTATCGTTCCTAATGTAAAGCATTGGTTGGAGGCTCAGGTAGAATCTCATCTCGTACTATTGAAATAAAAAAATTTGACCAATGAAGTTAGTAAGCATTCACAAACATATTTTTATATCAATACTTACCGTATTTATTTTCCAATATGGACAAGCTCAACAATGGTCTTTACAGCTTCAAGTGGTAGAAGCTATCAATCGGTCAGGTATAGATTTACCACCGGGTAAAGTACAAACAGCCCAAAACAATAACACCGTTAGATTAACAGGGAAATTTGCAACAATTCAAGATATTAAAAATGTACAAACTGCAATGCCAATTCCTGGCAGTCCAGTATATGTTAAAGATGTTGCTTTAGTAGTAGTTGATGGAGTTAAAGAAATTGCCTCTTACAGTCGCTATAATGGTAAATCAGGAATAGGGCTCTTGCTCAAAAAACAAGGTGATGCTAATGCGGTTAATGTATCTTCTTTAGTGCGAGATAAGTTTAAAAATATTGAAGAACAAAACTCAAATGCTAATGTACAATTTATCATAGCAGACGACAGTACGGACAACACGATTGACACCTATGACGGAGGTTTTAGATTCTGTAACGCAAAATTTACAAAATCAGTTAACCCCTGTTTTTTTCGCAACTTCCTCCTTAGGAATCCACCTGATCTCATACCTACTTTCTAGCATACTAGAAATGGCTAATCCTGCTAAACAGAAAGTCAGAAATAATATAAATCCTATACTCAGGGAAGAATTATCAGTCGTGAATACTTCTATATTTCCACTCATTTGTTCCAGCTGCTCTAACTGGTTATTGATAATTCCTCTGAAGCCAATAAAGGCCATAAATATACCTACAACAATAACATCTGCCATAGACCATTTACTAGATCTGAGACCAAAAAAACGTATCCACCTATTTTTAATCAAACTAGGTTTTCTCAAAAGAACTATAGATGCTGAGATTTTTAAAAATGGGAATATGATGCTAAAAATAAAAATCATGATTCCGATCAACTTAGACGATAATTCAATACCTCCAAACAATATCTTCACTACCTCGAAGATGCTTTTACTCTGAAAGAAAAGTACCTGATTCTCAAATACAATTTGTTCTGATAGCAACTCAAATTCAAAACGGTCAATCCTTGCATCTATGTCTAGCATAGGTGTCAGTACACCTCCCATTAATAATACTAAGCATAAAGCTATAGAAAGCCATATTAAGGACTTGCCGATCAAACTATTTTTTATGAAAACGATAAAAACGAAGAGTAAAGAAAGCCCAATAACATAATATGATCTTCTTTTCTGCATCTGATCCATCTTTTCTAATCTTGCATTAAGATAAGCGATGCAAGTTTTCATATTTCCACAACTATACTTCTGTGCCAGGAATTCTACTTCGCGAAAGTCTTCTTTCCCTACAGTTCTTTTCACCAAATCATCTATCTTATGTTGTATAAAAATTCTCAACTTCTCTCTAGACTCATATTTATCCAACTCTGCCAAAATGATCTCCGTAAGCTCTGGAACCTTCTTCCTTATTTCGTCAAACTCCAATACAATAGATTGTATAAACTCCGTGATCGTTTTCTTAAACCAACTCTTTTTAGTATTCCGCTCCTCAAAAATAACTTCCACCTCATCGATAAGCTTGAAAAGACCGTTAGCGACTAATGATCTTAATTCTTCCTTGTTATTTGCTGTAAGCTGAAATTCTCTAACCTTCTTAGATAGAATATCCGCAATCTTCTCTTTCCATGCGTGGACACTTAGCATGCCATATTTAACATTACTTAGCTCAGAATTATCATGGATCAGAATTTGCCTTTCTCGGGAAGTTGTTATGATCTGATAGCTGAGTCCCGTAATTAGGACAAGCAACAGTAAGGTAGCAGTTGTTCTGAGTGTCTTTAGCTTCATAGGCTTGCAACATATTTAATGATATTATAGATAAGTTCCTATTTATTTCTGTAAAAACTATAGCTCCAGCACAATTAATGGGCTGTTATAAGTGTATTAATAGGTAGAATATACCTACATTCGCGCCTAAATTTATACGATGAATCTCGAACCATATGTAGCAGTCAGCGGTCTCCCAGGAGTTTATAAACTTATAACTTCTAGATCTAACGGTCTTGTTGTCGAAAATCTGGATAGTGGTAAAGTGAAATTTTGCTCTATGAGAAAACATCAGTTTACACCTCTAGGTACTGTCGCTATCTATACCTTAGAAGATTCCACTGAGCTGAAAACAATATTCCAGACGATGATGACTCAGCTGGATACAAATCCACCTAAACCTACTAATGCTCCCACGCATGAAATTTTCGAATATTTTGAAAAAATTCTCCCTGAGTTCGATGAAGATAGGGTATATATCAGTGATATTAAGAAAGTTATCAAGTGGTTTAATTTCCTAAAAGAAAGAAACCTTCTTGTCACTTCTGACGAAGAGGAATAGCATAAACTCAGCTTGACACTACATTTTCAGAACTACATAAATGCTTTGATGTAAGTGTTACGTCCCATCTTTCTCAATATTTGTCTAAGAACAACTAGTATCATACTATCTGAATGTTTTATATAGTAAACTTACAAACAGCAATACATGGTTCTGTTGTAGGACTCTAATTAATTCTAAGGCAACCTATTTTAGAGCTCTAAATAAAGATCAGAAAGTGACTTTTTTTCTATTTCTCGTCTCAATAGTACAAGTTGCGACAGCAACAACTTTAATACCTTAAGCTTGACGTTATAAATTCACCTTTATACTTTACCTAAAGTTTAAAACCTTTGATATTAAGAATTTAACACCCTTTTTATCAGCATTACCAGCGGAGTGACTTAGTCTTCCGCTTTTTTTTATCCGCATTATTAATGTAGAAATAAAAAACGGCAACCATTTCGTTTAAGCAAACTCTAATGTTACTAAGCTTATAACATTTTTTCCTTTATAAAAAATTTCCAGAATAGGATTCCTCTGAATATTTACTGGTTAATACAAATCAGCTCAGAAGTGAAATAATTTTTCAGTAGCGGCTGCTTAGAAAACAATAGATAGAATCCTCCCCCACCAGCTCCACATAATTTCATTGCGATATCTTCTGAGTCTAGGGTCTTTTCCCACTGAGACTTAACATGTTCTGGAATGAAACTTTGCATATGCTCATACTGCAACTTACTCAATCTATTTAGTAAATCAAACATATCTTGTTTTCTGCCATCTGTAAGCCTGGTTATGATCTCGTTATTATATTGACATAATAGACCTACTTTTTCTGCAAACAAAGGATCATTTTCTTTCTGCTCCATAAATTTCTGGACCAGTGGAGCTGTACTTCGTTTCATTCCAGAGTCGAGCAAGTAGATATTCAAACCCGACAAGTCCAGTTCTTCCTCTATAAGCTCTATATTTCCATCAGGATAAAACAGTAAAGGCAGATTAAGATAACTTGTCAATGGATCTATCCCCGAACTCTTTCCATGATAATAACATTCTATAGACGCTAGTATAGACTTCAGTTCTTTAAGATCTACAGTTTCTTTGACAACAAAACAATCATAAAAGGCAGCTGCTACGGTACCAGAACTACCCATACCATATCCGACTGGTATATTAGCAGAGAACTCTATATCACCAGCGGACAATAATGAAGAAATAAGATCTCCATCTATGCTTAAGTCTGTTTCTTTCTCCACGTAAGCTGACAGTTTTCTTAAATGTTCTACATGTATAGAATTTGCATTCTTTCTTATCCATCGTCCGAAATAATTTCTTAGCGGTATGGAGAGGGCCGAAGAACCCAAAATGATGGTGTATTCTCCAAAAAGGAGCACTTTTGCGTGATATTTCTTATCTATTTTGATCAATACTCAGACTATCTATTCATTATTCCGTAAAATATAAAATTTGTTCTTAGATTTGCCATCGAAAATAGCGTTTCTATGAATACCGATACAACATCTAAGGGAAAATTTTGGTTGGCATTTTTAGTATCACTTGTGCTTACTATAGCATTCTTGATATTTTTACCAGAATGGTTTTGGGTAATGTTACCATTTCTATTCACTTCTTTCGTAGGAGCGATGGACTGGGTATAACCTAAGATTGTTTACATAAATTTTTAACTTTTTGAATTCCCAATACTTTGAGCGATCTAGATAGATTGCTTGACATATATAGTGGTTCTGCAAGTTGTAAAAAATTATCAGAATCCCTCTCTAAAGATACACCAACAAAGATAAAACTCACAGGAATTGTCGGTGCTCTGGATTCCTTTGTCCTCTCCTCACTGAACAAAAGTTCTGATGCTACTCATCTTTATATAGCTTCTGACAAAGAAGAAGCGGCTTATGTGTACAATACATTAGAAAATATAATCAGCGAGACTATACCACAATTCTTTCCAGATTCCTTCAGAAGGCCTACTAATTTTGAAGAACTAGATAGCAACAATATCTTGTTGAGAACTGAGGCTGTCAATAAGTTGTCCATCAAGGATGGGAAGAATGCTATCATCGTCACCTACCCCGAAGCGATTTTTGAGAAAGTGGTAGATCCTCACTGGCTCGATGAGAAAAAAATTCTTATTGCCGTTGCAGAATCTTTAGACGTTGATACCATTATAGACTTACTGGTGGAATATGGATTTGTCAGAGTAGATTTTGTCTACGAACCAGGTCAATTTTCTATAAGAGGGGGTATAGTCGATATCTTTTCTTACGGTAATGAGTGGCCTTATAGGGTAGAATTATTCGATGATGAGGTAGAAAGTATAAGAACCTTTAATCCTAGCAGTCAGCTTTCTGTAAAAAATATAAAAAAGGTATCCATCGTACCTAATCTAGGTAGCGATTTTAAACAAGAGCAGAAAGTATCTATATTTAGTACACTTATCCCAGGCACTGTCATCTGGGTGAAAGATCCAGATGTAATGCTAGAGCGTTTGCAGACTTGCTATGATAAAGCGCTGCTATTTGCTGAGACGCTAAAGTCAACAAATGAGGAAGCTCTGAAAAAATTATTCAACGAAAGAGCCTTCATCATTCCGGGTGAGATCATCTCGCAGATAGAGCAATATCATATCGTCTTATTGTCTAACAGTTCTCAGATTGTCAAATGTGATACAGAAGTAAAATTTACAGCAAGACCACAACCTAATTTCAACAAGAATTTTTCCCTCCTGATCAAGGAACTCAATATAAATACAGAGGAAGGCATTACGAACTATATATTTACAGAAAACAAAAGACAGATAGAAAGATTCTATAATATCTTCGAAGATCTAAATGCTAAGGTTAGTTTTATTCCAATCTTCAAATCTATCAATGCAGGCTTTATAGACAAGGAAAATAAGATAGCTTGTCTAACGGATCATCAGATCTTTGAACGATTCCACAGATATAGATTGAAAAAAGGATTTACAAAAGAACAGTCCCTAAATCTTAAGATGCTGAGAGAGTTACAGGCAGGTGATTTTGTAACACATATAGATTATGGTGTAGGCAGATATTCTGGATTAGAAAAAATAGATATCGCTGGCCACGTGCAAGAATCTGTACGACTGATTTATCTCAATAACGACATTTTATACGTAAGTATCAACTCACTACATAAAATATCTAAATTTGTAGGCAAAGACGGAACAGCTCCCAAGCTGAACAAGATCGGTGGCGATGCCTGGGCTAATCTAAAAAGAAAGACCAAGAAAAAAGTTAAAGATATTGCCAAAGAGCTGATCAAGCTCTATGCAAAAAGGAAAGCATCTAAGGGCCATGCTTTTCCTCCAGATGGATATCTACAAAATGAATTAGAAGCGTCCTTCATCTACGAAGACACGCCAGATCAGTACGAAGCATCCAAGGCTGTAAAAGAGGACATGATGAAAGCCTACCCCATGGATAGATTAGTCTGTGGTGATGTAGGATTCGGAAAAACTGAGGTAGCACTAAGAGCAGCTTTTAAGGCAGTCGTGGGAGGCAAACAGGTAGCTGTCCTTGTACCGACTACCATATTAGCACTCCAGCATAATCAGACGTTTACTGCTAGGCTTAAGGATTTTGGTGTTACAGTGGATTATGTCAATCGGTTCAGAACTGCCAAGGAAAAAACACAAATATTTGAACGTCTACAGGAAGGAAAAATTGACATTCTTATCGGTACGCATGCCATACTAAATAAAAAAATAAAGTTTAAAGATCTAGGTTTACTTGTCATAGATGAGGAACAGAAATTCGGTGTAGCAGCAAAAGAGAAATTGCGTAACATGAAGGTCAATGTAGATACACTGACCCTCACGGCGACACCTATTCCTAGAACCTTACAGTTCTCACTAATGGCGGCAAGAGATCTATCTATTATCAGAACTCCACCACCTAATCGACAACCGATCCATACAGAACGAAGAGTGTTCAATGAAGATATCATCAAGGAATCTATCTACTATGAGGTCAACCGTGGTGGACAGGTATTCTTTGTTCATAATAGAGTAAAAACACTTCCCGCTATAACAGGGATGATCACTAGAATGTGTCCCGATATAGATGTCGCTATGGCACATGGTCAGATGGATCCTAAAAAGCTAGAAGAGACCCTTAGGAATTTTATAGAAAAAAAATATGATGTACTTGTATGTACGAACATAATAGAAACGGGACTAGATATCGCTAATGCTAATACAATGATCATCAACAATGCTCAGAATTTTGGTATGAGTGATCTACACCAGCTAAGGGGAAGAGTAGGAAGATCTAACAAAAAAGCTTACTGCTACTTATTTGCACCACCGCTTTCTACACTGACATCCGTAGCTAGAAAGAGACTGAAAACTCTAGAGGAATTTTCTGATCTAGGCAGTGGTTTCCATATCGCTATGAAAGACCTAGATATAAGAGGCGCAGGAAATTTGTTAGGTGGAGAACAGAGTGGATTTATTTCTGACATAGGGTATGAAACCTACCAGAAGATCCTGGAAGAGGCTGTACATGAGCTTAAGGAAACAGAGTTCAAAGAACTGTTCAAAGAAGACTTAGAGAAAGAAAGAGATTATGTCAGAGACGTAGAAGTGGATACGGATGTAGAGATGCTTATTCCTGATAGATATGTCACAAATATACAGGAAAGACTATCTCTCTATACAGAACTAGATGGCATTCCTAATGAGGAAGGAGTCCTTGCTTTCCAGAAAAAGATAGTCGATAGATTCGGTCCGCTACCTAGGGCAGTCAACCAATTATTTAATGGCCTACGTGTAAGATGGATATGTAAAAAAATGGGTTTCGAAAGATTATCCCTTAAGAAGAGAAAGCTAAGATGTTACTTCATAAAAAATGCCCAATCCAGCTATTACGAAAGTAAAGTTTTCCAGAAAATACTACAGTATGTCTCCTCAAAAGGGCCATCTATGGGAATAACTATGAAACAGACGAAAAATCATCTTATCTTAATAAAAGAAAACGTAAAAGATCTCAAAGCTGCCAGAGTGCAATTAGAAAAGATATTATCAGATCTATGATAGAAGACTCATATACCAACGAACAAGTTTTGCCGGAAGCTATTCCTCAGGTAGAGCATCTCGTTTTTAAGGATCTAGAGCGATCCTATCTTAAGGTAAGTATGATACTTGCTAGTTTGTTCTCTCTTGTTTTTTTAGCGGCAGCGGGATTTGCCATCTATACTATTCATGATGAAGGCAAGCCTCAGATATTTATCTACATTATCGTGGCAGTCTATTTACTTATAGCAGGATTACTTTTGTTCTTGAGTTACAAAGGATATTTTATGAAAGCCTACGCCCTACGCCAGAATGATATCATCTATAAGTCAGGGTATATCTGGCGATCTAGAATAGTTATACCCTTTAACAGAGTACAACATTGTGAGATAAATAATGGACCTATAGATAGAATGTTTGGACTGTCCTCCCTGAAACTCTACACTGCAGGCGGTAGCTCTAGCGACCTTACCATACCTGGGCTTAATCCTCAGATGGCGCAAGATCTTAAAGATTTCATTGTCAGAAAGACGGGCCTATATGAAGAGGAGTGATATAGATTTTAACATACCTACACGTCAGTCTTATGTCGCTATCCTGATGATCGTATATAAGTTGTATAGATCCTTGTTCAGACAGTTACTTCCCTTTATCGTGATATTTCTTATAGGAGGGAAGATGAGCGATAAGACAGAAAAGATAACCTACTTTATTATAGCCGCTGCCCTACTGGGGACGGTATATGGTATCGTTGCTTTTTTTAAATATTATTTCCATCTAGAAGAAGATGAACTGGTTATACAGAGCGGTGTTTTCCAGAAGAAAAAAACCAATATCCCTTTTGAACGGATACAGACTATCGACTTTGAACAGAACATACTACATCAGATGTTCTCTGTCGTTGCCCTTAAAATAGATACGGCAGGAAGTAGTGGCAACGAATTTAAATTTGATGCTATATCCAGAGAAAAAGCGGAGGCACTTAGGGAGCTCATTTTTTCTAAAAAGCGTTCCAGATCTAAATCTTATGCAGGAGATCTTACTGAAGAAAAAATACCTTATGATGAACCAGAAGTTACAGAGAAAGTATTGTCGCTCGGTGTGCTAGATTTATTAAAAGTCGGCATAACAGAAAACCATATACGGTCTTTTGGACTGATTCTACTTTTCGGATTTTGGATATTAGAAACGCTAGAAGATATGAATCTGGGAACGGAGGATATAGAAAAATATATAGATGCGGAATCTGTCCTTGTACAGGGTATTGTATATGTGGTATCGCTGATCTTATTTTTCACCATCTTATCCTTTGCCATCTCACTTATAAGAACGGTACTCAATTATTATAATCTCAGTTTCCTTAGAACTAGTAAAGGCTTCAAGCTTATTGCCGGACTGCTCAACAGAAGAGAGGTCGCTGCCCTAGATAATAAGATACAGATCTTACAGTGGTCACAGAATCTACTGCAGAAAGGATTACAGTTGTATGAGATAAAACTCAAGCAAGCGAGCAGCATAGAAGTATCCGCAAAAAAATCTATAAAGGTGCCTGGAAGTTATCTAGAACAAGTGGAGGCTGTCAAAGGGTATCTCTTCAAAAAGCAGGAACTCGTTCTGAATGCACCACACAAAATAAGTGTTCATTATTTTTATAGAAGTGCACTCTACTTGACACTTTTAACCATACTATTAGCTACCGGATTTTATTATTTCGGGAAGTATAAACAATTGACTGCTCTTGTCATTCTCTATTTTTTCCTACTACTCAGCTTCTATCTTAGCTACAAGAAAAAGACATATACCTATAACGACTATGTGCTTAAAATAAATGGTGGCACTTTCGGAGCAGGACACAACCTAATGCATCTCTATAAGATACAAAGTATTGCTCTAGATCAGAATATGTATCAGAGAAAAAGAGATCTTGCAAGTCTCAAAATATATACCGCATCAGGTAGTATGACGATACCTTATATATCTCTTACTATGGCAGAAAAGATATTTGATTATATGACATACAAGGTAGAGAAGAGTCGTAAGAAGTGGATGTAAAAAATCCCCAGACTAGTCGTCTGATTATTTCTGATGCATATCGTTTTGAATAAGCTTTGCCTATAGCTCAGTTTTACTGTATGTCAATCTTTTCTTTATCCTAAAAGAACCTCAGGCGACAACACCTGAGGTAATATTTCTTTTCCTTTACCATAAGCGTTTCCGCCTAAGCATTTATACCAATTCTATTTTTAGATGACGGAAAAGGATTTAGAATTGTTCAAAATGGATCAAGGCAAAAAACGTAGGCGAACCCATAGGTTCGGCGAGGCTTTTTAACGAAGAAACATGAAGAACAAAATAAATAATTACCGTCATTCTAAACTAGAATTGGTATTATACCAATTCTGGTTTAGACTCTTCAAACTTCCACTCTCCTTTTACGAGTCTTGTTACGTAACAATTATCTGCTTTAATTGCTGAGAAATAATAGGTAATCTGTTCAAGAGGCGTTGCCCCATGTTGGGCTGTAAAAGCCCGTAGGGCTTGGTTGTTTTTAAGTGCCTGATTTAGGATTTTTGGGATCAGGGAATTAATACCAGTAACTAACCTTCAGGACTAGGGCACGATTATTAGAAATTAGGGATCTGCGATCTGGTGTGAGATAGTCTATATCGTAATTATCTACATAGATTAGAAAGATATCTGACATGGGAGCGAATCGCCACTGGAGTCGACTATTTATTCCGATAAAATCTGACTGGTCTACATACTGGAATAAGGTCGTCCATAATAGATTTCTATTGAACCCAATTTCTACCTTAGAGACTAGGGCCGCAATCTGTGATTGTCCATATTCGCCCGGAAAGGAAAGATCATTCCACTGGTAACCTACAGAGAAATTACCCCAGGGTTGCACTCTAAAGTTTGCTCCAGCACTTAGTGTCGTTAATCTACCATTATAAAATCCTCCCGTCTGAGCGGATGCATCTAGAGAAAGAGCCTTCCTTTCGTCAGATTCCATAGAAAGCCTAACAGCGTTAGTCTTGTAACGTGTTGCTGGGAGAGGTTCCTCTCCAGTAAAGCTAAAGGGGAATAACAGTTCTGTTTCATTATGGATGAAGCGAAGATTTATGGATTCTGTATTTATTGTAGACAGATTATATCGTAGAACAGTATTGGACTCATTAAAACTCCAGTCATCATTTACAAGAGAAACATTTTCTGCACTGAATTGATGTCTATTAAAATATCCAGTTCTAGGGCGAAACTGATATTCTACATAAGCATAACTAGAATTAAAACCTACTCTTATAATGGTGTCTCTAGCTGCATCGTAATTATTTATTCTTGCCGTAAAACCCATATCAGCAAAATAGTTTTCTTGGAACATCGTTGCATCAGCTACGAAGGTCCAATTAGAATTTCTAAATTTTGCCCCCGTATTGTAGACCATATTACTATCTGTATATCCAGCCTTAAAGGAAGCATGTGCTGCACCCCATATTTGTAGCTGTCCATCATCAGACTGATAGGCTCCTTCTACACTTAGGTTTCTTCCATAGTCATTCTCTACTGATTCTATTCCAGAAAAAGCTTGTCTATTTAGAAAAAGACCTTGGATAAAGGAGCGTCCAAATTGTTTTTTTACGGATATCGCAGATTGGTTCTGTCCTAAAGAATTATCAGAAGATCTACTGTGAACATTCATAAGACCTACTCTTATATCTTTGTTAATATTTCCGGTGACCCTTGCTCCATATAATATAGGCACTGCTTGTAAATTACGATTTAGTCCTATACGTCGTGAGAAGAAAGGTCTGATACCGCCGGTTCCAAAATCTGCAAAAACATCAGCATTTTCTAAAAAGAAAGTTCGTTGCTCTGGGAGTGAGATATTAAATCTTGTCAGGTTCGTTACGAGTTCGTCAGATTCTATCTGAGAGAAATCTGGATTAAAGGCAAGATCTAGATTAAGGGTAGAAGTAACCGCTAACTTAGCATCTAACCCCAAATCATAATCTACACTGGTCGCTGTCGTATTTGTGGAAGATATTCCTGAAGTAACATAAGGTATAAGATTATAATTACCCCTTTGCTTAGCAGGGGGTACATCCCACACTAGCGCACCAGTGAAAGCCGCATCAGGCGGCCAAAAACCCTCTGGAACTGCAGTCCAATTATGATATTCGTTAGCATGTCTAATATTTCTGACAAAATTCATTCCCCACTTTTCTAAAGTCTGATTATATCTGAGAATACTAAAAGGGATAGCAAATTCTGCGGACCAATAGGTCTCTGTAATATGGGTTTCTACATACCACTTATTACTCCAGTCCGAGGATATGTCCGACGAAGGCGTTCTAGTTGCATCCCACTGTACACCTACTGCTGATGTACCAAAAAGAACAGAATTAATTTTCGTATTGAGTGGATCTAAAACGATAGCGATACCATCGTTATCCCAATACTCATCTCTCTTTAGAGAAAAAATCGTGATGGGTTCTGTCTGATAACAGATTGCCCCTACATAGAGAAATTTATCGTCATAGGTTAATCTGATCTCTGTTTTAGGATCAGCGTTTTCTTCGAAGTAAGGTGATTTTTGCCAAAAATTACCACCTTTTTCCGTTGATTGCCATGTGGCTTCTTCTAGCTTACCATCTATACTAAGCTTTTCTTCTGTGGGAAGTATATGGTATTGGAATTGTTCTTGTAAATCAAGTACGACCTCTTCTTGACTATCACAAGTCATAGAAATGATAATTAAGAGAATAGTTAGTATGTTATTGTAAAAAGTCTTTATCATGTATAATACAAAGGTCGCTAAATTTACTTAGATCTAGATGTGTTATTAGTTCATTCTTCATCATTTTTTAAAAGAATTATACATTGAAAATGATCCTAAGATTATAATATCTTAAGAAATACTCACGTAATAAAGGTCACGTCTAATCGAGTCGATTGAACATATACATTTTGATGTAGATCCAGATGTTGTTTCTTCAGATCATTAATATGCTTAAAACAATAATATATATTTCGTTGCAGAATAGAATCAAATATCAAAACTGCAGGGTATCGCAATCCGAGCAATATCGCGTGAGTAACATGTAAGGGAGTATGGCAAGTGAATAGCATTAGCGGGGTTGCGCAATACTCGTCCGCTAGGACCGAACCGAATGGTGAGTCTGGAATACTACGACCCTGTGCTTAGGACCTGAGCATAGTTGGGTCACGCCCAAATTTCTATTACAATATCACTTACTAAAAAATGCTACCTAGCGGGGAACTCGACATAGTTACGCGGCGTTTCCCATAGCTTGACGCCGATCTCGTATTTCTCTTCTATATGCTCGCGTAAGATGGTCCAGATCAGGTGGGCAAAATATTCTGTCGTCGGGTTCTTATCCTTAAATTCTGGTATATCGACATTCAGATTCTTGTGGTCAAATCTATTTTCTATATGCTGCTTAATAATCTTAGCCAATACGCCGAGATCAAAAAGATAGCCTGTATCTGGATCGATCTCACCCGTCAATCTGACCTCTAGATCATAGTTATGTCCATGAAAATTAGGACTATTACAGAGACCAAAAACCTCAATATTCTTCTCGTCCGACCACCGTGGATTGTGTAATCTGTGGGCGGCATTAAAATGTGCTCTTCTGTATATGGATATTCTCATGTTGTTTTTTTATTAAACTGTAAAATTAACAAACTCTGTAATAAAAAGGTTTTCGACGGTCTATGGTACGGCGGATGGTATAATTCGGCTTAAATTATGTAACTTTGGAATGTGAGAAATGGGTCAGTTTTTGCTTAGTATAGTAAAAAAGGCTGTTTTCTTAATATATAATAAGCTAAACAATAGATTTTTGAGATTTTTTGATTTAGAAATAGAGGATTTAGAAGGTAAAAACTTAGATATAGCTGCAATGGAGGGCAAAAAAATCATGCTCGTCAATGTGGCTTCCGCTTGTGGTTATACACCGCAGTATAAACAGTTGCAAGAGTTGTATGAGGCCTGTGATGGAAAATTAGTTGTGATTGCGATGCCTTGCAATGACTTCGGCAAACAGGAATCTGGTGATGAAGCAACTATAAGGAATTTCTGTGAAACTCGTTATGGAGTCACTTTTCCTATTACGCAGAAAGTGCAGATAAAACAAGATCCACATCCCCTGATACAATGGTTATGCAATAAAGATCAGAATGGAAAAATGGATGCTGAAATCGGATGGAATTTTTGTAAATTTCTTGTAGACGAATCTGGTAACTTGGCTGCTTTCTATCCTTCTTCTACCTCACCTCTAGATGAAAAAATCCTTAACTGGCTAGACATAAGTATAGATATAAAAACTTAGGTGTAGCTCACAAAGGGAGAAATGCGTTTTTCTGATATAGCAGGACAGGAAAAAATCAAGGAAGTGCTACGTGGTTTTGTTAAGCAAGATCGGGTGCCTCATGCTTTGCTATTTACCGGTGCTAAAGGTACCGCTAAAACAGCCTTGGCCATCTCGCTTACCCATTACTTACTTTGCGAAAACAGAAGTGAAGATCCTTGTGGCGAATGTAAGTCCTGCAAAAAAACGTTCAAATATATACATCCAGATATCCACTATGTTTTTCCTGTAGTTACAAAAGGAAAAAAAAGAAGAGCAGATACCATCAGTGCAGATTTCATGATACAGTGGAGAACATATATCGCCGCTAATCCATATGGTGACCTGACAAGCTGGAGTAAATACATAGAGGCCGGAAATACGAAACCTAATATCAATACCAAGGAGTGCTCCGAGCTAAGTCGAAAGATGGGCTTACAGAGTTTTGAGTCGGAATACAAAATTCTTATCATATGGAATGCAGAATCCCTCGGTAAGGAAGGCAATAGATTACTGAAACTTATAGAGGAACCGCCAGAGAAAACACTGATCCTTATCTTAGCAGAAAATGCGGACCAAGTTCTTAATACTATAAGTTCTAGATGTCAACATATTCATGTCCCACCATTTACAGATGATGAGATGATGACGACGCTAAGTGATCAGCAGAAAGATAAGGAAAGCTTACTAGAAATTGTGCATCTATCAGAAGGTAACATGCAGCAAGCACTGACCCTGCTAGACAGCCAAGATATGCATCTATCAGAACAGCTACTGGACTGGTTCCGGAAAGCTTATCAGTGCAAGGGTGAGGAAGTGCTCAGCTGGGTAAACGCCATGGCAGCAACGGGAAAACAGCAACAGAAAAATTTCCTAATGTACGGCCTGTTCTTCATGAGAGAATACATGAAGGCGCTGCATTATGGAAGTGTAGATAATATTAGATTAACACCTAAGGAAAAAGATACGGTTATCAAGATGTCTAAAATAATAGACCTTGAAAAAGCAGAACATATAATTTCTATTATCAATATAAACTTAAATTATCTGGATAGAAATGCCAATGCCAAAATCCTTTTTATGGATATGACCATAGGCCTAGAGCAGATAATGAAAGAAACATTAATCAATATAAACTAAGCATCGTTATGATGTCATTTTGTAAAAGACAGGATGCATTGTAAGTTTAGATGATTGGTTTTCTAAAAAATAAATATATGGGTTGTTCGACATGCTCAGTAAGTTCAGGAGGTACCCCCACAGGTTGTGGCGATAAGGGACATTGCTCTAGTGGCAGCTGTAATAAGATGAATACTTTTGACTGGTTGCATACACTAGATATGGAAGATCCTAGTGAATACAATGTGGTAGAAGTAAGTTTCAAAAAAGGAGCTAGGAAAAATTTCTTCCTTAACCCTGCACATAGTAATTCTGTAACGGGAGATATGGTCGTTGTGGAAGCTCAGAGTGGATACGACCTAGGTAGAATTACCTTATCTGGCGAACTGGTGAGGTTACAGATGAAAAAGAAAAATTACCAAGAAGAGAAACTCATACATTCTGTCATAAGGATCGCGAATCATAGAGATCTAGAAAAGCTAGAGGAAGCGAGAAACATAGAACACAAAGCGCTGGTGCGTGCTAGAGTTATATCTAGAACGCTAGGCCTAGATATGAAAATAGGAGATGTAGAATTTCAGGGAGACAAGCGTAAGGCAACATTTTATTATACAGCAGAAGGAAGAGTAGATTTCCGTGAACTAGTACGTTCGTTTGCTAAGGAGTTTCATGTAAAAATAGAGATGCGTCAAATAGGTTCTAGACAGGAATCCGCAAGAATAGGAGGTATCGGATCTTGTGGAAGAGAGCTATGTTGTTCTACCTGGTTGTCAAATTTTAATTCAGTTACAACCGTAGCAGCTAGATATCAGAATATAAGTATCAACCAGACAAAGTTATCAGGCCAATGCGGTAGACTAAAGTGCTGTCTAAACTACGAGCTAGATATGTACATGGAAGCGCTCAGTAAGTTTCCAAAAAATCTAGATTCCCTACAAACAAAGTCTGGCAAAGCTATACTTATCAAGACAGATATATTTAAGGGGCTAATGTATTTTGCCATCAATACAGAAAGAAGCAGAGGACCGATCGTCGCTATAGATAAAGACCGAGTATGGGAGATAAAAAACATGAATAAAAATGGTGAAAAACCAGAATCACTGATAGATTCTAATACAAAGCGTTATGATCTTCCTGAACAGGAAGAGGAAATTCAATTTGCTGATGTAACAGGTGAGATAGAATTGCCTAGTATCAAAAAGAAAAGAAGATCAAATTACAAAGGAAAAAGAAAACCTAGAGGTCAAAAAGGAGGACCGAATCCAAGGAACAGACAAGGCGGAAAACCTGCTAATAAAAACAATCAGAACAAAGGCAAAGCTGGAGAGAGTAGCCAAGGTCAAGGTAAACCTAAGAAAAGCAAAACTGATCAAAAAACCGCTGGTGAAAGACCTAAAAAATCTGGCAATAGAAATAGGTATAAAAAGAAAAATAATCAGAATAAGAACAATAGCGGAAATAAGCCGTCTAATAATAAGCCATCTGGTAACAAACCAAATAAAAATAATACTAACAAGAAGGATTAATAAAAATTATGGATTATAATATCATAGTCATAGGATCGGGACCTGGCGGATATGTAGCAGCCATCAGAGCAGCGCAACTGGGTTCTAAAGTAGCGATTATAGAAAAATATGCAACCCTGGGAGGTACTTGCTTAAATGTAGGATGTATTCCTTCTAAGGCTTTGCTAGACTCATCAGAGCATTATCATAATGCTGCCCATACTTTTGCAGAACATGGTGTAAAAATCACCGGACTGAAAACGGACATGAAGCAGATGATCAAACGTAAATCAGAAGTGGTAGCACAGACCTGTGCTGGGGTAGAATTTCTGATGAAAAAAAATAAAATAGATATTCATACCGGTCATGGAAGTTTTGTAGATAAGAATACGATCAAAATTACCGCGAGCGATGGTAATGAAAAAACGATAACAGGAGATAAGGTCATTATCGCTACAGGCTCTAAGCCTATAACTCCCCCTGCATTCAATTACGATAAAAAAAGAGTAATAAGTTCTACCGAAGCGCTTAACATCGATGTACTTCCTAAGAAGATGGTAATCATCGGTGCAGGAGTTATCGGTCTCGAGCTAGGATCTGTGTTTGCAAGACTAGGTACAGAAGTTACCGTTGTAGAATATATGGATAGAATCCTTGCAGGCATGGATAAAGACTGTAGCAAAGAACTTATGCGCTCTCTGAAAAAGATAGGTATGAAATTCCATCTGAAGCACATGGTACAAACAGTTAGTTCCACTGCTAAGAAAGTAAAAGTAAGTGTACAGAAAAAAGATAGTGAAGAGACCTTTGATCTAGATGCAGATTACTGTCTGATCGCTATAGGAAGATATGCATATACCGATAACTTAGGTCTAGAAAATGTAGGTATAGAAAAAGATGACAAAGGAAGAGTAAAGGTCAACGACCACCTAGAGACAAGCGTGCCTGGCATCTTTGCTATAGGTGATGTAATCCAAGGCGCCATGCTAGCACACAAGGCAGAAGAAGAAGGGGTCTTTGTCGCGGAGTATCTTGCGGGAGAAAAACCACATATCGATTACAACCTAATTCCTGGTGTAGTATACACCTGGCCTGAGGTATCTAGCGTCGGAAAAACAGAAGAGCAGCTCAAGGAAGCTGGTATAAAATATAAGTCTGGGAAGTTCCCTTATAAAGCACTAGGAAGAGCTAGAGCATCTATGGATACACAAGGAATGATTAAGGTCTTAGCAGATGCGGAAACAGACGAATTACTAGGTGTACACATGGTAGGTGCTAGAGTTGCAGATATGATTATGGAAGCTGTTGCTCTTATGGAATTTAGAGCTTCGGCTGAGGATATGGCAAGGATCTGTCACCCCCACCCTACCTATTCGGAGGCTGTAAAAGAAGCGGCACTGAGTGCTACTGGAGATCGGGCGTTGCATATTTAGAGATTGGAAAGATTGATGATTGGAAAGATTTGAGGATTTGAGGATTTGTTACGGAGTAAATTTTGTAATATTTGTCAACTTATCAGCTCATCAAATTTTCAGTTGCAGAGATTTAGGACTTGTTAAAAATCTGTGTAATCCTCTAATCAGCTAAATCCGTGATTCTGACGATTTGGAAGGATAACAAAATTGAGGAATTGGCAAGATGAGTTGTTGTTTTATATTTAGTGAGTAATAAACTACGAATGGCGACAAACGCAAGTATAAAAGAATACATGAAGGCTGTCCTAGAGATGGTCTTTCTTTATGTCAAAAAAATAAATGTTAAACAGCTATCTTGTAAAAAAGAGATATGATCAAACGCATCATAGGATATTTCTTAGGAGGGATAGCTCTAGTCTTACCACTAGCGCTTACTGCATGGTTATTATATTATTTCTACACAATCGTAGCAGGTTATTCTGATGTCAAGTATGCAGGTGTAGGTATATTCATTGTACTTATAGGTCTTATTGTTATAGGATTTATTGCTAGTTCTTATATAGGAGGCAGGCTATTCTCAGGGCTTGAGTCTATATTTATCAAAACCCCTATTCTAGGAATCGTTTACAAATCAGCTAAAGATGTGACACTAGCCTTTGTAGGTACCGAAAATAAATTTTCAGAAGCAGTACTAGTTCAATTTCATGAAGACATTTTCAAGATAGGATTCGTAACGAATAAGAATATAAGAGATCTAAAAATACAAGACCCTCAAAAAGAGGAAGAATTCTACGCAGTTTATTTTCCGTTGTCCTTCAGCCTTTCTGGAGACCTTTTTCTTGTCTCAAAACATAAGATTAAAACGATAGATGGAAAAGCTAAAGAAGCAATGCAAATCATTGTTTCTGGAGGATTAATAAAGACAGAATATAAGGCATAAGGTAATGTAGAAAAATACGATTATATGTAAAATAACCGTTTGGTAATAATTTCTTATATTAGTAATGTCGTGCATAGTAAGATACAGCTATCTTATAAAGCGCTATTAGCAAATACTTTTTATAGATGTATAAAAAAATCAGATGAGACATATTTCCATTTTAGCAATACTGAGTTTAGGTCTTAGTATATCCCTTTCCGCGCAAAACTATTTTTCTACACTTACCTATAAAGAAAATAGGAGTAGACTCGTTTCTAATTTTGAATTTAATGATAGACATTACAATTTAGGATATCAATATTTTGAAGCTACATTTGAAAACTGTATTGTAATATCAAAAATAGAAGTCGATGGCTCCGTAAGTTTCATAAAAAATATCGGCACTGGAAATATCGGAGACCCTACAGTACTTACGGAAGGAGAGAAACTCTACATTGCAAGTGCTATCGATTCTACGGTACGTATTTCTGAGTTTGATAAATTTTTCAATAATCTACAACCATTAGTATCTCACGGCCTACCCGATATAGATGAAAATGCTGTTCTGTCTAAGATGATAAGCAGCTCACAATATATTTTCCTGTTTGGTTATGAACGCAAAAATATTACAGGTGCTAAGGAGGATGCTTTCATTCTGAGAGTAGATAAATCAGATCTTTCGAAAATAAAGTACAAAGCTATACCTCCTACCTTGATAAGAAGTAAACTTCATGATGCAGAATGGCTTAATGATTCGACCATAGTAGTTGCAGCACTAGAACAAACCGATATTATTGATTTTTTCTTACGCTTAGATATATATGATCTTGAACTCAATAAGCTCAACTCTACGCTTACCGACATAAGAATCTCTAGCAATAGTGCTCATGATATAGAAATTGTAAATGAACAAATCATAGTTAATCAAAGATTCCCTTATTCTGCTCTGCTAAGTTTAGATCTGGAAGGTAACGTTAATTGGGAATTAGCTATCGACAATACATTTGAAGCGTATGAATCAGATCGTCTTTCTATCAGTAAGATATCTATCGATAGTAATAAAGATATTATCGTCCAAGGCTCAGCTAATAGGGTTTCTGATTTATATGGTTTCAATGGCTATATTATGAAAGCTACAAATAGTGGCGATCTTGTATGGGCTAGACAATATCTAGAAAGTGTAGACAATATTCTGCTGGATACAGAACTAAAGGGATGGACGGAAACTGAGGACGGTTATATCTTCAGCGGTCATAATACGTATTACCCAGCAGTTCCTACTTACAACTATGCCTGGATATTGAAAACAGATTTTAACGGCTGTATATCAGATACTTCTTGTTCTGATTACCAGCTTGTAGATACAGAAGAATTCTCAGAAACAGCTATAAATGCATTCGATCTGTTAATGAATCCGGTTCAAGATGCTATTCATATTAATTTAAAATTTACCTCTAACCATATTGCGCTAATTGATTCCCAGGGACGTATTGTATCTAGGCAAAAAGACTATCCAGCGGGTAAGCACATTCTCGATATAAGCAATATCTCCAGTGGCATCTACTTTCTGAGAGTCGACGTTGCAGGAGAAGGTAATCAGATAGAGCAACTTGTTGTGGAGGGTAATCGGTAGTAAGGTCCTATTGTTTTTACACTTGTATAATTAATATTTTACAAGTAAAGCTTGCTGAAAATGTCAATCATTTTTTGTATTCAATTATCAATTTAGGTAATAATCTGGAACACCAGAATTGATATGGTTGTACAGAGATCAAATAACTGACTAGGTGCTCTGCTGTAAGCCACCACATTTATATGCGTACTGATCCATTTACTATATTTATCTTTATTGTATTTTTTATTATATGATCGAAAATACTTCTGCTTATTTACTTTAATACCTGAATGAAAAGTGATACTTTTATTCGAGACATGGATTAAACTTGTTGACCTTAGATGTAGGGAATACTCTATGTCTCTCTAATTTATCTTGGACGCTTGTGTAATTAAAGTTATAATTATACACATTATCGTTTTCTGTAAGTCTGGGACTTCCTTATCAAAAAGTAAAAAACAATTGTAGGATGGGATATTAATATTCTTAATCCAACAATATTAATAATAATTACTAAGTCCAGATATTCGTTAAATTTTTGAAATGTACTTTAAAAAAGAAAAATATGAAAAAAGAAACTTTAGCAATTCATGCAGGATATAGTTCGGAGCCTACAACAAAATCTGTAGCTGTTCCTATATATCAGACTGTTGCGTACGAATTTGACAATGCGCAACACGGAGCTGACTTATTTAACCTTACTGTACCAGGCAATATCTACAGTAGGATCATGAATCCGACAGTAGATGTCCTAGAAAAAAGAATGGCGGCGTTAGAAGGTGGTATAGCTGGACTAGGGGTGAGCGCAGGTAGTGCAGCCGTACACTATGCTATCATTAATCTAGCAGAAGTAGGAGACAACATTGTTTCTACACCACAACTGTATGGAGGAACCTACACACTATTTGCGCACATGCTTCCTAAGATGGGAATAGAAGTAAGGTTTGCAAAAAGTGATCGTGCAGAAGACTTGCTAGCTCTGATCGATGATAAGACGAAGGCTGTCTATTGTGAAAGTATAGGGAACCCTGCTGGTAATATATGTGACCTAGAAGCAATTTCTAAGGCTGCCCATTCTAAAGGCGTACCAGTAGTCTGTGATAATACAGTTGCCAGCCCAGTCCTTATAAGACCGATAGAACACGGCGTAGATATTGTTGTCCATTCTGTTACAAAATATGTAGGAGGACATGGAACTACCATAGGCGGTGTAATTATAGACAGTGGGAAATTTGACTGGTCAAAGCATAAGTCCAAATTTCCACAGTTTTCTGAACCAGAACCTAGTTACCATGGAGTTGTTTATACTGAGGCTATGGGAGAGGCTGCCTTTATCGCAAGAGCACGTACTGTTGCCCTGAGAAATACTGGCTCTTGTTTATCTGCCTTAGCCGCGTTCCAAATCCTACAAGGGCTAGAAACCTTGCCACTGCGTATGGAGCGCCACTGTGAAAATGCAATGGCTATAGCAGAATTTTTAGAAGGTAATGATCACGTGGAATGGGTACAATACGGAGGTCTAAAAAGCAGTCCCTATTATGACTTAGCTCAGAAATATTGTAATGGAAGACCGTCATCCTTAATGACTTTTGGGATAAAAGGTGGTTATGAAAATGCGGTGAAATTCTATGATGCATTAGAGTTATTTAAACGCTTAGTAAATATAGGAGACGCGAAATCACTAGCATGCCATCCAGCAAGTACAACACATCGCCAGTTAACTGAGGAAGAACAAGAACAAGCTGGTGTCACGAATGATCTTATAAGACTCTGTATCGGTATAGAGCATGTAGATGATCTAAAAGCAGATCTAAATCAAGCGTTCGGAGCAATAGCATGATAGTAGTATACTAAATCAATTACGTACGTAAATGGTATTATACCATTTCTATTTTTAGATGACGGAAAAGGATTTAGAATTGTTCAAAATGGATCAAGGCAAAAAACGTAGG
>ENA-ORXR01000530-ORXR01000530.1-marine-metagenome-genome-assembly--contig:-NODE-530-length-51155-cov-6.288050_pt1 | contig 51155 bp, 40 predicted proteins | sample MGYA00237866_ERZ511479 | MGnify/ENA metagenome assembly ERZ511479
TCTCATGAGGTTACGCCCGAAGGGTTTGCGCAGCCTTCGATTCGGCGAAGCCGCTTTTCTATTCAACAATTCCTTCAGAACGACGGGTTGCGGAGTTTTTCAACACCCTGCTAGTGTCTTCGCGTTTGGCGGTCGAAACATAGTGATCAAGTGAGCGCTGCGCTCCGAGAGTGAAGATCTCCCACCGAGCCTGGGCGCCGTCGTCTTGGCGGAGGGCTTCGGCAAGTTCATCGGCTAGGTCGAAACGGTCTGGTTCTGGATATGGTTCGAGAGTGACTGAGACAGTATCGCTCTCAGCAAGTCCGAGATCTTTGAGGTGGGAACGTCCGATGACGATTTAGGGAGCTCCACTTCGTCGGGCTTGAATGGCTCGCCGAAGAGTAGTCTTACCGATCGTCAACAGCTCCCGGTGATGTTCCCTGAGGAAGTGCTTTGCCGACGTCGTCTGGAACAGGAATCGCGTGCATGTGGAGACCCGTTTCTAGGACTTCAACCGTACTGGTGAATTCGAATTTCGAGGTCACGGACACGGCTACAGAAATCGTGGTCTGATTTGTTCGAGGATGTCGCCTTGATCTTCATCGAGCAGTCCCCAAGCTTCAATGTCGAGAGCGAGAATGACTGCGCAGCAGGTTGGGAAAGTGTCGATGCCGCCCGACTTGGCGATCGTGCAAGCGAGCTCGTGAGATCCGGGATTGTGAGCGACAGTCATCACGTGGTGAGCGTTTTCGTCAGCCTGAGCAATCGCGTTCATCATGGTGCGGGTCGAGGCTAGATAGAGATCGCGTTGACTGTCGACTCGGATTCCAGCTGTAATCGCAGGAAGAACGAGTTCGGCGGTTTCTTGAGCTCGAGTGGCCGTGCTTACCAGCGCCAGAGAAGGCGTCGGGATTCCGTGTTGTTCGCACGCGTTTTGGATTGCGTGACCGACCCGTGGTGCGTCTCGTTGGCCACGGCTATTGAGAGGCCGAGAGTGGTCGTCGAGCCCAGCGTAGTCCCAACTCGATTTGGCGTGACGAAGGATCGTGAGATAGGGCATCGGTGGTTTTACCGACTGGCTTTAATGTCACAGACTTCGACGCCGTGACGGAGTGAGGCGATCGGATCGTCCCAGTTCGGCAGGAATTCGTGAGCGACAAATCCGTCGTAACCGGTCGCTACAATTGCCTTCATGATCGGCGGGTAGTTGATCTCTTGGGTGTCATCTAACTCGCCGCGGCCAGGGTTTCCAGCGGTGTGGTAGTGCCCAATGACGTCCTTGTATTGGCCGATTCGGCGAATCACATCACCGTTCATGACGGACACATGGTAACAATCAAAGAGTAGTTTCATCCGCTCAGAACCGACCGCATTGATCATCTCTACGCAGAAGTCTACGTCGTCCCCGAAGTAGCCGGGATGGCCCTTCATCGGATGGCTATCGTCCCGAGAATTGAGGTGTTCGAGAACCACGGTGATCCCCTTTTTCTCGGCCGCTGGCATGACCTTCTTCCAAGTATCGATACAGCCTTTGGTTGCCTCTTCACGGTCGATTCCGTCGAAACTCATTCCCGTGAAAGTGATGACCTTCTTTGCTCCGATATCGGCGGCGAGATCGATCGCCTCTAGGATTTTGGTCTCCGCTTCAGCTCTGAACTTAGGATTGCAGGGTCCTTCGCCAAACCCGTGGCTGCTAACGAGAGAGATCTCCAAGCCGAGTTTTTTAACCGCTGGGTAAGCTTCTTTCGGAATTCCTTCGATACCTTTAATCCCGATCTCTACGCAGTGTTTGGCGAGTTCTTCGGGAGTCATCGGGTTGAAGCACCAACCCATGACCGAATGTTTGATTGGTGAATCAGCCGCGACTTTGAATGCCGGATTGGCTGATGACCTTGGTAACTGAGCAATGGCTGAGTCCCGAGTACTAAGAATAGTTCCAGCACCGGCGAGAAGTGAGCTAGCGAGAAATTGGCGGCGGTTTGATTGATAGAGATTCACACGCTAAGAATGATAGGGTTGGTCGATCATTGCAAGCCTTCCAACGAATCTAAGCACGGATCAGATGGTGGTATTCTAGAATTGGTCGCGCTGTGATTAGGACACTACTGATCAGATTGTTGCAATCCGTCCTGTCCCGTGGCAGGAAACGCCGATGTCCGAATCCGATAATTCTCCTGATCTTTGGCAAGGCCTCCGTTCGGAGGCAAAAGAGATCCTCGAAACTCGGGACTACGCTCAACAAAATTTGGGTCAGCGGTTGGCGACGGTCGGAGTTGAAGTCGGTGATTTGATCGAAGCTCAGAGTGACTTGGCTGCGAGTTGGATTCCCGGAGTTAGGATTCTTCCGCGCAGAGTGTTTCAACAACCTCACCGAGGGTATTTCGGCGAGTTTGCTCGCGAAGGGGAGTCCGTTCTCGGCGAGGTTGGAATGTGGCCAAGCCAGTGGGCGACAGCGACGATGACCTCCGGAACGGCCAAGGGTTTTCATATCCATCCTCCTTACATTCCGGAAGGCGAAGATCCGGCTGCATGGTTTCAAAAGTTGTTTGTTGAGAACCCGACAGATCATTCACTTCGGCCATACGATCGTGAACAGTGGGACGCGATGTTCTTTGTGCAGGGTCGTCTTGAGATACTTCTTGTTGATGAACGGGTTGGGATGGAGCGCCGGAAAATGCGCATCCTAATCGACGGAGATAATTTACCCGGCCGAAACAACGCAGGTGTGCTCATTCCGGCCGGAGTTGCTCACGCGCTTCGGGGCTCGGATTCCAGCGACCTGATCATGGTCTATGGCACCTCGACCAAGTTTACCCCTGAATTTGAAGGGCGGATCGAAAGCGGGGTCGAAGCCGCGCCATTGCCTGCAGATTGGGATGCTTACTTTCTAGGGAAGGTCTGATCAATTCCGCCACCTGCCACAAAGGTGGGAATGGAAGTCAGGTCTGGCAGCCTAACTAATCAGACCTTCCCTAGGAAATTCTTGAGACAAGCGCTTTAAGATTTTCGCTCGAGAGCTACCGCATAGGCACCATCGAAGGCGTCGCCTCGCGGGAGTACGAGCCGTTCTTCACCGGCAACCCAATCTGGGTTCTTGTCGATGAAGGCGTCAACGATCGCCCGGTTTTCTTCGTGATCGATACTGCAGGTGCTGTAGACGAGTCGTCCCTTCGGGCGAAGCAACTGGGCTGTGTCGGCTAGAATTGCGCTTTGCAATTCGGCCATCTTATCGAAATCGCTGGGCCTCAGTCGCCAGCGGGCATCGACTCGCCTGCGGAGCACTCCGGAGTTGGTGCACGGTGCATCGATAAGAATCCGATCGAAGCCGCCGTTAAAAGCCTCATCTTCTGGTGCTTGTTCTCCCCACTCGTGGGCGATGCAGTTGGCGATCTTGACTCCCAAACGGTCGAGGTTCTTGCCAAGTCGTTTGAGGCGTTGAGGTTTGGGATCGGTGGCGACGATTTCTCCTCGGTTCTCCATCATCTGAGCAACCAAGGCGGTTTTGCCTCCAGGCGCTGCGCAAGTATCTAGTACGCGGTGGCCTGCTTCGGCTTGGAGAAGGATACAGGATTCGATGGTGCTCGGGTCTTGAGCATAGACCTGACCTTCCGACAGAAGTTCGCGGGGCAGGAGGTTGACTCGCCAAAAGCCGGGGTGATCAGCTAACGGTTCTCCAAACTCTTCTAGCGCTCCAGAGCGCGGTGGCTTGAGCAGATTTTCTCGAACGAAAACCTCGGACGGGCGCTGGGCATTTTTGCAGACTTCTTCGGTGATGGTGGCTCCGAAGTTCTCCGTCCAGCGATCGACGAGGAACTCGGGATGGGAAAATCGGATCGCCAGCGGTGCTTCGTCGGTGAGTTGATCGAGAAGATCAGCTTCTCGGATCGCGCGGCGAAGAAGCGCGTTGGTCAGGCCTCGAGCCTTTCCGCCCATGCTGACGGTTTCGTTGACTGCTGCGTGGTCGGCAGTGGTGGTCAGCCGGAGCTCGTAGAGCCCCTGTCGGCATAGCCAGCGAGTTCGGGAATCGAGTCTGCGCGGCCCGTCGGTTAGGTGTTCAATCCAGTGATCGAGAAGGCTGATATTTCTCCCAACTCCGAAGCACATATTAAGGATGAAGGCGCGGTTGAGCCCGGGGTCTGCGCGACATTCGCCCTCAATGATTTGCTCGAGGTAGTCACCGCTTTCGGGTTGCCAATCCCGCAGGATCGCGAAGCAGGCTCGGCGTTCGGGAGAGATCCTAGACAAGGTGGTATTGAGCCGAGCTCAGAATAGAGCGAGGCCCGTCGCCGGAACAGTGCCGGGACGGGCCTCGAAAATGGTTTGAGCCTAGGAAGCCGTCTCGACTTTCTCTAGGTCGACACCGCGACCGATTCCGCGGTAGTCGAAGCCTTGCTCAGTCATTTTTGCAGGGTCGAGCAGGTTTCGGCCGTCAAAGATCACTGGGGTCAGCATCGACTCTTTCACCTTGGCGAAATCAGCTCCTGCAAACTCAGGCCACTCAGTCGCGATGATAAGGGCCTCGGTGCCTGCTGCTGCTTCTTCTGGAGTGGCGCAGACTTTGACTTTCGACATGAGGTCAGGGAAGAATTCGAGTGCCTTGTCTGTGCCTTTGGGGTCGAAGACGGAGACTTCTGCACCTTCACTAACAATTTTCTCTAGAAGTTTGATAGCAACCGACTCACGAACGTCATCGGTGTCCGGCTTGAAGCTCAAACCCCAGACACTGATCTTCTTCTCTTTCAAGACCCAGAGCTTCTCACGGATGTTATCCACGAAGCGCTCCAATTGGTTCTCGTTGATGTTCATCACTTCTTTGAGAAGCGTGAATGGAACGCCGATCTGGTCGGCAATCGCCACGAAAGCAGCAAGATCTTTCGGGAAGCAGGAGCCCCCGTAACCAAGACCCGCATTCAGGAAGTGGCGGCCGATCCGCTTGTCCATGCCGATGCCTTCAGCGACTTTTTCGACATCCGCGCCAGAAGCTTCACAGATCTGAGAAACAGCGTTGATGTAGGAAATTTTGAGTGCTAGGAAGCTGTTGGCGGCGTGCTTGATCAGTTCAGCACTGTTGATGTCAGTGACCAGAACCGGAGCGACAAACGGCTCGTAAAGTTTCTGCATCAGAGCCATCGCGCGGTCGCTATTGGCTCCGATCACGATGCGGTCGGGCTCCATAAGATCGGCGACAGCGCAACCTTCGCGAAGAAATTCGGGGTTCGAAACGACGTCGAACTCGACACCCTTGTCGGCGTAGCGATTGATAGTGTCAGTGACCTTTTCTCCGGTTTTCACGGGAACGGTCGACTTGTCGACAACGACACGATACTGGCCAGGCTTAAGGACTGCTGCGATCTCGCGAGCCACCTTCTCAATGAAGCTGAGGTCGACGCTCCCGTCTGGTTGAGGTGGGGTGGGGACAGCGATGAAGATAATCTCTCCATGATCGACACCTACCTCGGTATTCGTCGTAAACTGTAGGTTTCCTGAGGCGACGTTCTTGGTGACGATTTCCTCAAGGCCGGGTTCGTAGATTGGGATGTCGCCGGCCAGCAGCGTATCTATCTTCTTCTGATTGTTGTCGACACACATGACGTGGTGTCCCACCTCGGCGAAACATGCTCCCGAGGTAAGGCCGACGTATCCTGATCCAATAATGGTGATCTTCATGATTTTTGTGGAATTTCTAATTCCGTAGTGAGTGCAACTGTCGTGTGTGTGTAAAAGGCACCTCCAACCCTATGAGGATGTCGGAGGTAAGGGTTCGCTGTTGTGGGAAAGCGCGCTGATCGGAACGGGCAGTTCCAATAGGGCTGAAATATCGATTAAGTTACCTTAACGATACGTCGGGTTCGGGTTCAGGTCCACAGGAACGTAAACTGACGGGAATTCCTTAAGTGTGAAGCTGAACACGACGCCAATTTCGTCCTCGGTTCCGATGTTGTTGAGCATCAGGGCACCGATCGAAGCAGTCCATGTGGTCAGGTCACGGTGGAGATTGTAAGACTGCATTTCCAAGATGCTGTCCTCGGCCTCATATCTGTGGGTCGTTGAGAAACCCCAGTTTTCACTCAAGCGAATGTATGAGGTCAATGAGACCAGACTACTATCGTTGAATGTTGGGTGATCGTTGAGGAGGAAGTGCGAAAGCCCAAGTTGGACGCGGTCTGTAGGGGCCCAGATCAACTGTGAGTTGAGCTCGTTGAAGTTGGCTGGGTTGTTGTCGATTGGAATTTGTGAATCGACTTTGAGGCTCAACCAAGGGACTGGAGCCCAGCGGAGGTTGGTGTGGAGTCCAGAGATGTCGCGGTCGAATTCAGGATCGTCCATGTAGACATCCATGTATGAATTCAGGGTCAGCCAGTTGTGGGTCTTCTTTCCGCGGCGAGTTTGGAAGGTATGACGGATACCTGGGCGGAAGATATTCCACGGATCGATCGCATCAATATTCGAGAACAGCGGGATGTCGATTGGACGGAGTTTTGTCGTTGCGATATTCCCGTCGATTCGATCGATAACCCCACCAATCTCATCGGTTTCGACATACGAGTAATTCAAGTAAGGCTGGACAATGTGGCGCATCCGATCAAGTCCGAGGCGGCGCGACTGGATATTCTTGTATTCTTTCGTCCACTTCGTCGAGGCGTCGAGTCCGACATGAACAATCGGGCGGCGCGCTTGATTGACTGGATTGACGCCACCTTCGATGTCGGTGTAGCTGACCATTCCGATACCAGCGCGTGGAACGACGCGGATTGGGCCGAGGTCGGCTGGGAACAACGCTTCGTGGTAGGTGTAGAGACGATTGAATCCAGTCCCGTCAATCTGACCTTGGAGTGAGTTGATGAAGTTCTGAATCTGCTCTGGAGTATTCGGTGAGCTAGGGGTTCCGGCTAAGGCGTTGTTCAAGTCAGTAAAGCCTTGAGCCTGCTGCAACTCGAGTTGCTGGATCTGCCGGGTAGAGCGTTCCTTGGATAGGATGCCGTAGGAGCTAGAGCCACGGTAGTAAAAGTTCGTGTTACCGATTTTCTGAGTGACCGCATCGAATGAGACTTCAGGTGTCCGAGCATCACGCTCGAAGAAGTCGTTGAGCTGGAAACGGGCGCTAAGGCTGACCGTGTAGTTTTCTTCGCGCTTGACCAAATTGATCAAGTTGTCCGGCTCTGGGTCGAGCTGAGCATCAGAGAAGAAGAAGTCTGAGTAGTAGAGTCGGTCGCTGACTCGGTTGATGTCGAAATCGAGGTAGAAAGTGCTCTCTTCTGGCCCTGGAAAGTAGATTCGGTGCTGGAAGTTGATTCGATAGCGATTCTGAGAAAGCTCGTCACGCTCTGGGCTTTCGCGGTGGAACTGGGGATCTAGGTCGTAGGTGCTGTAGAGGGTGAGCTTGCCAATATTGGGATTCTCACGGAATTTCTGCGAGATGAAGTCTGCTCCAAGACCGACTCCACGTCCGTGACGCACATCGAAATGGTACTGCCCGAGGGTGTGGTCTCCATGCATCGCTCCATAACGATTAAGGAGGAAAGCACCCCAGCGGGTGTTGTAACCTGGAGTGAAGAAGTATCCGAGCTCGTCGTCGAGAGGCTGGGCAAGGTGAGGTAGCCAGAAAATCGGGGTGTTGCCAGCGTAGATCTTCGGGCTCTTGAAGACGACTTTGTCATCGGGATAGATCTGGATCGACTTGGCTTTGATGCGCCAGTTGGGAACTTGGGCATCGTGAGTACTGAATGTGGTCTCACCACCTTCGATGACCTTCGCGTCCTTCGTTTTCGTCCGGAAGTTATCAGCGCGGAATAGAATCGAATCGACCCGACTGCGTAGTCCCTCTGAGGAAATCGTCCCAGATTGGGTGTTGTAGACGACTTTCTCACCTTTGAAGACCTGACCGTCTTGATACACCGTCACGTTTTCGCTGGCGATCATCTCGCCAGTTTTCACATAATACTCAGCCCGGCCTGCTTTGATGATGGTGTCATCGAAGACGATTCGCAGATCACCCGTATAGGTCGCAATCTGCTTTTCGGTGTTGATATCAGTATTGCTAGCACCCTGAATATCGAGCCCACCGAGCGAACGGAGGAAATCGAGTTGAGCAGATGCGTGCGGGGCAGTCAGGGCAAAAAGCCCGACTGCGGCCACGAGGAAGAAGGATCCGAGAGGCTTCATCATGAGTGCGTTCTCTACGTGATGGTGCTTGTTGTGCTGGCTTTGAGAATAGTTAATTATTTAACCTTCCTAAAACAAGCCGTCTCTCTACCCTAGGAGCCCCTATACCGCGCGTAAAGTGGATTCGCGTCCAGATTGGTGCCTTTTTTGGTCTTGTGAGATTACCAGAAATCGTTCTTAGGGCATTCAATCCTTCTTCTGTGCTGAACAGATCCCTTTCTTTGAGGGGCTAGCGACGAAATTTAGTAGAAGTTGAGCCGGTCCAGCCCAGTCTTTTTCGTTAGCCTGAGCAACGGCTTGTGAGACATTTAGTGACCCACAAAAAACCAATTCGTAGAGTTTTTTGAGGCTTCGGCGGTCTTCTGGGCCGACTCCCGAGCGTCGAATGCCGATGCTATTCAGCCCGAACAGTCGATTGTAGAGGGCAGCGGTGACGAATGGAGGGATGTCTTTGCTGAATTGACCGTTCCCCTGCGCCATCGCATGGTCGCCGATTCTGAGAAACTGGTGGTAGACTGACCCGCCTCCGAGAAAGCAGTGGTTACCCATTTCGACATGCCCAGCAATCAGGCAGGCGTTCGCGACAATGTTGTCGTCGCCGATCTGGCAGTCGTGTCCGACATGGGAACCGGCCATAAAGAAATTGCGGCTTCCCAGAGTGGTAGATTCGTTTTCGGTGGCTGAGCGATGAAGCGTCACATGCTCTCGGAAGGTGTTTCCGTCACCAATGCGAAGGTGGCTAGGGGTGGCGGGATCAAAGGACAGATCCTGGGGGAGACCTCCGATGATTGCGGCGTGGCCGATGGTATTTCCGTCCCCCATCCAGGTGCCGGTGAGGACTTGGGCATGGGAGTGGATCCGGCAACCGGTGCCGATCTTGATCCCCGACTCAAGAATAGCGTAAGGACCGATTTCAACATCGGCTGGCAGCTCGACATCAGACGGGACAATCGCGGTGGGATGAATCATGTTTAGAAAGGAGGTCAGTGGAAACTTCGGCGGCGTTATGGGACGTTACATGGCGGCATGATACCGGCATCGACGAAGCTGAAGAACGGAGGGGTTTCGCCGCCGGGGCGCCCAATAATCACATGGTCGAGAAGGCGAATTTGCATGGTGGTGCAGGCATCGGCTAGGCGTCGAGTCATCTGGCGGTCAGGTGCGCTGGGCATCGGATCGCCGCTCGGATGGTTGTGGACGAGGATGAAGGCGTAGGCTGATCGGACGATCGCCGGTTTCAAAATTTCGCGAGGGTGGGCAACGGTTTCGTTGAGTCCTCCAAGTGAGATTTCCTCGACTCTCAACAGGGCGAGTTTCGTGTTTAGTAAAACTGCCCTCAGCGATTCCTTTGTAAGGAGAGCCATCTCAGGTCCAAGCAAATCGTAGATTGCTTCGGCCGAATCAAGTCGGGTTTCTCGAAAGCGTTCTGAAGCGAGTCGCGAAGCCATCTCTGCAGCGGCGGCGATTTGGGAAGCTTTCGCAGGGCCGACTCCGAGTACCTTGGTCAGTTCTTGGGATTCGGCTGCAGCGATGCCGTGAAGCGACCCGAACTCCTTGAGTAACGCTGAGCCGACATCGACTGCGCTGGCTCCTTCTCGACCAGTCCTGAGAAAAATTGCGAGAAGTTCGGCGTCGGTCAGGGCGCTTGCACCGAGTCGCTCAAGTTTCTCGCGTGGTCGATCTTCTTGCGGAAGATCGTGGATTCTGGACGCCGCCATCGCCCTTCTCGCTACACGTACCGAGGGCAATGGTCAATGCTGCCTGTGGATCAGAGGCTGCGTTGTCTGGCTGCCAGCAGTCCCATGGTTCCTAGTAGAAGGAGAATCGCGCGGCTTGGTTCGGGAACGACGATGGTTTCAAAGAGGAAGGCGTCGATCGCGACCCCGCCTTCGCGGTTGGCGAATTGGAAGGTCGCCAAATACGGCGTGGCTGAAGAGGCTCCCGCTGGGACAACGAAATTCGTGCCTGTCTTCTGCTGCCAATAGAAGGCCGAACCGTCATTGGGATTGGTGCCGTCATGACCGCTGCGGGCCAAGTTCATCCTGTCGTTCGATGAGCTGCTGAAATCTGAGATTGGCGTGTTGAACGATGTCGCAGTGAAGAAGGAATCTTCGTTTTTGTAGTCGTCTGGATCGCCTGGAGGGGTGGAGGAATTCCGGAAGGTTTCGAACATCGAGTAGCCGACATGGAGGTCATAGATCCCTGATTGGGTGAAGGCGAGGTTGTAGGAAACCACTCCACTTCCAGCAGACGCGCGGGCGAAATTGACCAGTGCAGCGGAGGCACTAGCTGTGGTGCTCCCCGGAAGTTGGAACGCATTGGTCTGTGTGGGTGATAACCAAATCCCAGATGTGGTTGTGGTGAGTCCCCAATAATTGGTAATGGAATCGTAGTTCTCAGCTTCTAGCCAAAGCGTGCTTGGACTTTGTTGGGTCACAGTAACTGCCCTGCCGAAAGTCGGAAGGCAGAGTAGAATAATCGCAACCGGCATCCGCAGGTATTCCAATAGGTGGCGTATCATGGTGAGATTTTATGCAGTGGAGCTACGGCTAGTCAACTGCTAGTGGCACACCGCCCTGCAACCGGCGCGACTCTAGGAGCGCGGTCGGATTCCAGAAAGCTGAGCGCTCGATCCCTTCCGCAGGAAGTAAGGCAATGGCAAATGTTGCGTGCTTAGGAAGGAAGTCGTGTTGGGCGAATGAGAAGATCCGAATAGCGCCGTGGAGGACTGGCTCAAGATGGCACAATTGAATCGGATCCCGACTTCGATAAAAGATACGGACACTTTCGTCTGGTCGTTTGAGAGCAATGCAGTATCCACGATCTGCGGCTCCAACATCTTTTACAAACTGACCATGGGCTGCAAAGTGTAAGGCGAGTTCGCCTTGCCCCCAGCGTTTGCCGAGAATCCTCAGCGAGCCCTTGGAATCAATATAGCCACGAGACAGGTGCAGCGCGGCGATGCAGTCGTCGCCAGAAATGCTCTGGTCACCCCCAGCGGCGTCTCCTCGAAGGTTCCACTGCCAGGTGCCATTTTCTCTGAGGATGAAACATCGATCCGGAGCTGCTCCAACCGTGACTTCGATCGCGTCGTCAATCTGGTGTTCATCGATGGCTTTTCGAAAGTGTGCGTTGATCTCGCCATCCCCAAAAACGGGGGCTCCATCTGCTCCGATTTCTACAGAAGTGCTGTCGCAGACATCAAACGAACGAAGGTTTTTCAGGTCGGTGCCACGGTTGAGCAGGGCTTCGAGGTTCGGCACCAATCGGACGTAATTCCCCTGTGCGAGCCGAGGATCGGAGCGAAAATCGGCCACCCGATCGGGTGTCGACCCGTCGGTCTGTGTTGGGTAGACGACAATGTGGCCGTTCGAGCGAAGGAGCACCAGGTCTCCGTCAGTGGTGAGTTCAGCAGCCACGATGTCTGAGTAATCGTCATCCTGAATCTCCTTGGCCCAAAGCGGCTCGGCTTCCTCGTGTTCGGCATCGCCTGGGAGGATGACGATTCTTCCCGGCACCATCGCTCTGACGAGCGGAAGCTCTGGCAAGGGTTGGTAGGGCAGGGTTGTTGCTTCGGACGGGGGCAGCTCGTCTTCCTGGTTGGCATCTCGATTCATCAACCCTAGCACAGCGAGAGCGGAGACTAACAATGAGATGGCTGCGAGTGCCACGGCACGTCTACCAAACCGTCCCGAGGTTCGGATCGAAGCGGCACGGCGAAGGTCGACTTTGAAGTCTATCGTCGTCTGGTAGCGGTGCTTTGGATCTTGTTCCATCGCTCGGGTCACGATGGGATCTAGTGTTCGCGCGATGCCATCTTTCTTTTTCGAAGGCAGGCGAAATGCTCCGCGCGGGATTTCGCCAGTGAGCATCTCATAGAGCACGACTCCGAGGGCGTAGATGTCGGCGCGATGATCAAACGACGAACCGTCGCTCAGCATTTCAGGAGCGATGTAGTTGGGTGTGCCAATCGCTTGACCGGTGAGGGTCAAACCGAGCTCATCCCGAGCTAGGTTGTCATCGCCACCCATCACTTTCGCTAGGCCGAAGTCTCCGACTTTGACCCGGCCTTCGCGATCGACAAAGATGTTTGCCGGTTTCACATCGCGATGCACGTAACCCCTGTCGTGGGAATAGCAGAGAGCATCGCAGACTTGCTCGAGAATGGTGAGGGATTGTTCTTGGGAGAGTTCGCCCGCTTTGATGATCTGGGCCAAGTCAGTGCCCTCAATCAGCTCCATGACTAGGAAGCAAATTCCGACCTTCTCCCCCGAAGCGTTGGTCAGCTCGCCATAGTCGAACGCGGCGACAATATTCGGGTGGTCGAGAGCAGCTAGAGCGACTGCTTCTCGGCGGAACCTCTCGACGAAGGTCGGATCTTCTGCGATTTCCGCTGGCAGGATTTTAATCGCAACCGCTCGCTTTAGGGAGTGCTGGTAGCCGCGATAAACTGCTCCCATTCCTCCACGACCAAGCACCTCACTGATCTCGTAGTCAGGAAAAAGTTCGTCTAATTCTTCGGGCAGTGGAGGTTTCCAAACAGGGCGGTTTAGACTGGAACTGGTCGACCTTCTGGAACTAGAGTCTCCTTTAATGGCACGCGCCAAGAGCCGCTTGGGGTCTAATCCCATGAGCCCTTCATCCACGGGAGGCTCTGACTGGCTTTTCTTCGTGCCGTCGCTTTCCCCGTCGTGTGGATCCCTATCTTTTACGCTCAAGTAGAAAGTGGGAGTGGGGTAGCGCCTTGATCGTCAAGGCGCTCCCAGAAATGATTGCCTACGACTTTCCGCCGCCATGCTTCTTGGACAAGTAGAAGCGATAGGCTGCCAAGAGGATAAGAACACCGATGACAGCAAAGATGACGCTGGAAAGACTGGGGATTAATCCATCCGATTTCGCTGCGCCTTTGTTGATAAGACCTCCAACAAAACCTCCGACGACAGCGCCGCCGATTCCGAGAAGCATTGTAATGAACCAACCGCCGGGATCCTTTCCAGGCATAATTAGCTTTCCGAGGGCCCCAGCGACAAGGCCGAGAATAGCGAGTGAGATTAGTGAAGTCATAGTTGTTTGTTGTTGTGTCGGTTCCTCTCCCTACCTAGTACATACTATAGTTGAAGAGCATTGTCACGCTTCCGACTGGCGGACCGTCTCGACAAAACGATGTGACCCATGAAGATAGAAACCGATATTGCCTCCTACTGCTGTGATGGAACCAGCCCATTCCGAATTGCGGACGCTCCAACCAGTATCGATCGTCTCTACGACTCCAAGAAGGACTACAAGGATCTGATGGAGGAGTTTCGTGAGGAAATCGATGATCTCCAGCAGACTATGTATGCTCATGATCACTACGCGATGCTGCTGGTTTTTCAGGCTATGGATGCGGCAGGAAAAGACGGTACGATTCGCCACGTGATGAGCGGAGTGAACCCTCACGGCGTCGACGTTCATGCCTTCAAACGACCGAGTGGAAACGAACTCGACCACAACTATATGTGGCGGACAAATCGTCGGATGCCGCGTCGTGGAAGTATCGGAATCTTTAACCGCTCCTACTATGAGGAGGTGCTCGTTGTCCGCGTTCATCCAGAAATTTTAACGCAATATCAGAGGGTGCCCGATGAGTTCACCAGTGATCCCTCCCAAGTCTGGCAACAGCGTTACGCCGATATCCAAGGGATGGAGGCCTACAACCATCACAACGGAACTCGCATCGTGAAGTTCTTTCTCAACCTTTCCAAGGACGAGCAGGCGCGCCGCTTTCTCGACCGCATCGAACGCCCAGAGAAGAACTGGAAATTCGAGGAGGGAGATATTCGGGAGAGGGGCTATTGGGATGACTACCAAGCTGCCTACGAGGACTGCATCAATGCGACCGCCTCGCCAGAATGTCCGTGGTATGTCGTTCCGGCTGACGATAAGAAGAACATGCGGCTGATCGTTGCCCAAATCGTCTTGTCGCACCTCAACAGTCTCAATCTGCACTACCCGACGGTGACCGACGAACACCGCGCGAAGCTTGAGGTCTACAAGACGCAGTTGGAGGCCGAATTGTAACCGGAGTTGGCTTGGGCAAGACGCATGTTTCTGGCTTCGATGAGCGTCTTGTTCGTCCCGAGCAACCAGTTCTCGTTGGCGTTTCTGGCGGCGTCGACTCGGTAGTCCTCACGCACCTGCTACACGCGTCGGGGTGTCGGAGCCTCGTTCTCTGTCACCTCAACCACGGTCTGCGTGGAGCCGATAGTGATGCCGACGAACGGCTGGTTCGGGAATTGGCCGAGCGTCTTGAATTGCCGTTTGAAGGCGACAAGGCGGACGTTCGCGCTGCTTCAGACCGAGAAGGCAAGTCGCTCGAACTCATTGGGCGGGAGGCCCGGCACGCTTTTTTCGCGCAAGTCGCAGCGGCTCGAAATTGCCATCAGCTTGTCCTCGCTCATCACGCCGACGATCAAGCCGAAACGATCCTGATGAACATCCTTAGGGGCTGCGGGCCGGATGGCTTAGGTGGGATCAGGCCCAAGTCGACGATTCGTGTCGGCACGCAAGCTATCGAAATACTTCGCCCGTTGCTCAGTTGCCGGAAGGTCGATCTGATTGACTACGCGCAGGAGCACGCTTTGGCATTCAACGAAGATTTAAGCAATACGAGCCCAGAGCATTTGCGAAACCGGATTCGCCACGACTTGCTTCCCGAGATCCACACCCTAATTGGTCGCGACCCCACCACGGCGCTCGGGAGGTTGGGACGTCTAGCTGCCGAAGACCGTGCCGTCTTGGATCGGCTGGCGAGAAAGTCGCTCAAGCAAGCACAGCCGGACGATGATCCGACGGCCTTGTTGGTCGGAGAGCTTCGAGCCATTCGCGACGACATTGGACAAAGTGTTCTGTGGCGGTTGTTGCGAACCTGGCTCAGAGAGCTTGGCGTTCCGGGAGTCGATCTGGCCACCGTTGAAGGCGTGGCCGAACTACTCGAGGATCCCGACAAAGTCCCAGCCAAGGCAAACTTGCCCGGTGGCTGGTGGGTTCGCAGGCGATCCGGACGATTGTTTGTCGAGAAATTAGAACGGGTAGTTCTTGCTCCCAAAAGCTGAACGCGCCCCAGCGATCGAGCCAAGCGTTGCCGCGATCAACCCAACAATCCATAGCATTAGCCACGGCAAGTCATCCCCGGTGTTTGCATAGATCGTGACCAGAATGGCCGAGCCTACCCCATTAAAGAGCGCACTAAAGATCCAAATTCGGCTCGCCTCCTTCGAGGTCTTCTTGCCTTTCCAAATCGAAAAATAACCCCGCAGTAGCAAGATTCCCAACACGGGCGGGATGATCAGAGCTAGTCCGTAATAGACCTCCAATTGGCAGAGCATAAAGGCCCCATAGAGCGCGCCGCCGACTCCTGGAACTGACAGAATCGATGAGACGATAGCAAAGACTTGGGCAAGCGATTGGCTTTTGGTCTTCTCCATGACCATAAAAACTAACACCTAATCGGCTTCGGTCTCATCGCAAAATGAGCACAGTCCATCGATCTGGTCGATGGCCTTAGAATGTATGCACAAACAATCCTGAGCGCAGCTTGGGCTCAAACCAAGTGCATTTGGGGGCCATGATCTGTCCGGCGTCGGCGATTTCCATCAGCTCTTCGACACTGACTGGGAATACCGAAAAACAGACAGCAGCGCGGTTCTCTGCAACCAGTCGCTCCAACTCACCAGTGCCGCGAATGCCGCCGACGAAGTCGATGCGTTTACTGGTGCGTGGGTCGTCGATTCCCAAAATCGGGGCGAGAATTCGGTCTTGAAGAACACTGACATCAAGACGCGAAACGGGATCAGAATCGGAGTCCGGCTGCCAAGAAACTCGGTGCCACTTGCCACCCAAATACATTCGGCAGTCACCTGCCGTTTCCGGATCAGCACCGGTATCGGCTTCGACATCGAAACCCGCCGCTTTGATCGCCTCGACGAGCTCGTCTTCGCTCAAGTCATTGAGGTCGTGAACGGCGCGATTGTAGGGGAGGATGTTCAGTTGGTCGCCGGGGTAGAGCACACTGAGGAACCAGTTGTAGTCTTCGGTTCCATCGTGATTCGGGTTGGCGTCACGGCGCTCGGCTCCGACCCGAGCAGCGCTGGCTGAGCGGTGGTGGCCGTCGGCGACATAGGTGGCTGGGATCGCCTCGAACAGCGAAACCAGACGATCAGCTGGCTCTCCCGACATTTTCCACACGACGTGCTCGACTCCATCGTCGGCAGTGAATCGGCAAGCCGGGTCGTCTTGTTCTAAGGTCTGGGCAACCAACGCGTCGATCTCTTCAGTCCCGTTGTAAGTCAGAAATACCGGGCCGGTATTGGCTCCGAGAACGCTGGTGATCTTCGTCCGATCATCCTCTTTGTCAGGCCGAGTCTTCTCGTGCTTTTTGATCCGGTCTTCGAGGTAGTCTTCGACATGGCTGACGGTGACGATGCCAGTTTGGGTGTGGTTGCCCATGGTCTGCTGGTAGAGATAGATGGCCGGGCCATCCTCGCGGACGAGCACGCCTTCAGCCTGCAGTCGCTCTAGATTTTCCCGGGACTTTGCATAGACCTGATCCGAGTAGGTATCCTGAACATCAGGCAGGTCGATCTCGGCTCGGACGACGTGAATAAAGTTGTTCGGATTACCTTCACCGAGCGCCGCTGCCTCTTCGCGGTTGACGACGTCATAGGGAACGGAAGCGATCTCGGCGTGTTTGCCGGCGGCGGGAACGAGGCCTTGGAAAGTACGAATGCGCATGATAGTCGAGATCGGTAGGGGATGACTGCAGTGGTTGCAAGCCTTCGCAGTCTTCTGCCAGATAGCCATGGCTAGTGCTCGACGAAGTTGACGTACCGCCCCTCCATAGCTCAGATTCTGTGCATCATGAAGCGAAGGGAATTTCTCAGAGGAACGGCGACAGGCGCTGGAGCAATTGCCGCGACAACCCTCCTCCCGACGGAAACTGGATTTGCCCAAGAAGCTGGGGGCAATGTCCTCGACACATTTTCACGTCCTGACTCTCTCGTGGCCGGATCAGGTTGGGAATCACTGAACCCAGGGTATTGGAAAATCGAAGATGGAACCCTGCGCCGAAGATTTAAAAACATTGGTGACCGAGCTCGCAGAACCGGATTTCCATTCCACTCAGAGACTCATGGAGGCAGCTTTGGCCCCATCGGCCGGAGTGGTGGCCGAGCTGTGATTCCGAAGTTCGGGCCGACGATGAAGGATTTTGGTCGTCGGCTGAAAGTTCACTGCCTTTACCACAAGACACACGCCAATTCTAAGCTCGGTGGTCATGGAAAACGCGATCCGTTCTACTGGAACTTCCTCGAGATGGAATTCGACACCTCCAAACCTGATTCAGAGATCGGCCTGCGTGTTCGGAATTTGATCGACGCACCCGGCGAAGTCCCTCGCGGTGGGGGAGTCGTTGAGGAGGTCGCGTCAGAAAGTGGTCGGGTATTGACCTGCAAGCTTCCTGAACTGAAGACGTTGCCAGATGCTGATGTCCGCTTTGTTCATACAGATGGGCGGCCGATTCGAGGGACTCGGAGTAGTGAGGATGGCGCGGTTGCGTTGGCAGGATTGGGCGATATAGAACCCGGAACTCAAGTCATCGTGACGGCTTTCGACGGCAAAAAGTCGGAGTCTCAGACCGTAGTCGTTTCCTAGTTTTCAATGAAGTCGAAGAACCCAAGAACTAAAATTTGGGGAGCTGTCGTCGCCTTGGCGGTTTTCGTCTGGACGGCGATCGCGCATGGCCATGCAGATCCGGTATTCATCATCGCGCTCTATCTGGAAGATGGTCGGATTCGCGGCACCGAAGAAATCGATGTCCAAGTCCTCCTTGATGATGAGGGCCAAGCAGCATTTGCCGCCGCCGCCACGGAGGCTGAACTCGCTCCGATCGTTGATGAGCTTCGCAGCATCTACGACGCAGCGATTGTTGTCGAAATCGACGGTCAGCCTGTGGCTCTTGAGCGGACGGTCAAGGTGATCACCGTAGCTCCCGAAGACGACACCGCTGAGCTCACCTACCACGCTGTCGGTCTGTATGATCAAGCCGCCCCCGAAGGTGCCATCGAGCTTCGGATTCGGTTGGCCGACGATTCGCCTGGCAGCGCAGTCGCCCGCGTTCAGGACGCCAATGGGGGACAGATTGGTCGAGCGCTTGTCGTGTTCCCCGGTGAAACGAGTCGCTCCGTAAAGATGCCTCTACCAGAGCCGGAGCTTGCGATGAATGGCCAAGAATTAGCCCTAGCTCCTGAGAACGATCCATTCGATCCCGCGGCGAGTGCACTTCCGGCTCCGCCGAAGTCGACCGCGTTCTATTTTTGGGATCTGATTCGACTCGGCTTTCGCCACATCATCCCAGACGGGCTAGACCATATTCTGTTTGTCGTCGGCCTGTTTTTCTTCAGTGCCCGACTCCGACCGCTACTGACTCAAGTGACCATCTTCACTCTGGCGCACTCTCTGACCCTCGCTCTGTCGACCTTAGGTTACTACCGCATGCCGGGATCGATCGCCGAGCCGTTGATTGCCGCCAGTATTGTTCTCGTGGGACTAGAAAATGCGTTCCGAAAAGATGATGAGGAACACTCATCCATCGGTCTGATGCGGATGTTGGTCGTCTTCGTTTTTGGCTTAATCCACGGACTTGGGATCGCCAACATGCTGGCCAAACAGGACCTAGGAGACCAAATCTTCGTCCCCTTGCTCGGCTTCAACATCGGCGTCGAGTTCGGGCAAATCGCCGTCGTCGCTATCTGCTTCGCCTTGTTCGGTGTCTTCCTCCGCCGCGACTTCTACCGGCGATGCATCGCCATCCCCATCAGCCTGATCATCGCCGGAATCGGAGCTTGGTGGACTTTCGAGCGTCTCTTTCTCGGTGGTTGAGTTTTCTGATTCGGACTCTGGAGCCTCGCCGTCACTGCCCTCTCCCTCAGTGGGTGGGGCGTTGCCATCGAGCATCATCATGACCTGTTCCTGAATGCCATCGACATCGTCGAGCTTCAATTCTGGATCGCGGATGATCAGGACATCGCCGTTGGCCCGTTTCTCGTAGATTCGGAACTTGGCTTCATCAGTGTCTTTGGTGTCGATCTCCTTGAGCAGTTTGTCCCGCTCTAGCATTACCGCCAGAATAAATCGGGCGTTCTCGCTCTCGGGGCGGTCTTCTTCCATCAATCGATCGAGCAGACCTTCAGCCGTCTCTTTCTTCATGACCGAAGGGTCTTCAGCGACTTCGGGGATCTCGAATTTTGAGCGCCAGAATGAAAACGGTTTCGGCTGGTCTTCGGCTGCTATCAAGGCCTCCCAAGCGGGCTCCGAGAAATCCTTCCGGATAAATACATTGTCCTCCTCTTCGTGCTCGAAGATCGCCGTGTAGAAGTGATCGCCGTCGTTGAAGGACTGCTCGGTTTCTGAGCAGGAACGCGCGCGTTTGGAAATTTTCCAGTTCTGATTGATAGCCACAGTTGGAGGAGCGGGGAGGGGGCCAAGATTCTGAAGATCGAGAACAAAAGCTGTCCGCTACTTGGCCGTCATGTTTCGGATCTTCGGCAGCTCTTTGTTGTTGGCTCGAGCCCAGAGTAGACATAGGCCTAAAAATCCGAAGATCACGATCGGTAACCAACTTCCGATGATCGGGTTGATCTGATTTCCTTGGCCTTTGGCTAGGAACAGGTTGTCGATGAAGAACATCGCGAAAAAGAGCATCACGCTGGCGACGACGCCACCGATCAGTCCGCGGCGTGAGAAAACTAACCCTAGTGGCGCGGCAATCAAAACGACGATCAGACACTGCCAAGCATAGGAGAACCGATAATGACGGAACGTTTTGAACGGTGCTAACTGCTCTGGGGGCAGTGTTGAATTGGTATTAATGTACGACGTCAGCTGGGGAATTCCGAGGAATTCTGGATCGAAGCTGGTGCTGAAAATTCTCCATGGCGTCTCAGGCAGGTCATGCAAGTCGACCTTGTCGCCATCGCCTTCCTCGTTCTTCACCAGATACATGGTCGGAGGCAGCGGCAGCCCCTCGTCGTACTCCACGATCTTCGCTTGATAGAATCGCCAAGGCCCTGCGGGTGGCCACCACCTGGCACTTTTCGCAACAATAGTGCGGGTTGGTTTGCCGTTGGCATCATCTTCGACAATCCAAACATTGCGGATCTTGTGCTCTTTGAGATCGAACGGGATTTCGCCGATGTACCATGATCGATTGGCCTCACGATTGCGGTAGAATTGCTTGTCGACCAAAGTCGGAACGACCTTCTTTTTCTCATCGACGTAACCTTCCTTAATCGCCTTATACATCGATTGTTTCCGGCCTTCCGCCGTGGGAGCCCAGAAGTAGTTCAGTGCCATGCAGACCAGTGAGAGGTAGATTCCGCCTAGAACGCACGGCCGAAGGACTTGGCTGACGCTCTTACCAGCTCCAAACATCGAAATGATCTCGTTAGTCCGCGACATTCGACCTAAGGCGTAGAGCAGGCTGAGCAGAATGGTAATCGGCAGAATCTGGACTACCACCGTCGGTAGTTGGATTCCGTAGAAGGCGAGCACCTTCAGGAATGGAACTTCGGCATCAATAAAGCTCGGCCCGTGATCACTAAGGTCAATAATCAGCCACAGAGCGATAAAGGCCCCGAAACAGAAGACCAGAGGCTGAGCCACGCTGCGGATCAGATAGCGATCCATGATCGAGCTGCGAGCGTAATAGAGTAGGGCAAACGGCGGCGAGGCAATCAGTAGGAAAATCAGTCCAATCTTTCCTAGATAAGCAGGGAACGAAGCCTTTTCGCCAATGAAACTTTCTTGAGCGGCTGCCCAGTTGGAGAGGATGTCGTTGCCGACGACGATCACGGCTGTTGCGATGAACAGCGCAGCGACGCTGCGGAGAGGGACATGCTGGCGCCAACGAATGAGTTCCAAAAGCCAAACAGGAATCGAGCAGAGCATCCAGACCAGAAGGCCGCCACGCAGCCAAGTATAGATGCGGCCGGGGGAGTAGGGTGTGTTCAAGGTCTCAGGATCAATGCCTGCGGCCTCAGCTGCGACGTTCTGTTCGTAAGTCGGATCAGAGAATAGCTCGACTCCACCCACATAAATACTCACCAAGTGTGCGACCGCAGCGATGACAGGCAGCAGGAATAGAATCGGTGGGACGCGCTGCCAGCGACGCAACGAGCCCATGATTTTTCCAAAGAACGATTTGATGGCAGAGAACATAAGACCAAATTGCGGACGCGCAGAAGACGGAGAGCCTTTACAGCCTGCAGAATTGTCTCGCTACGCGCCAAGGTCAAATTGCAGCTTTGTTCTGTTTTCTGATTCTTGTCCTAGGGAGTGGATGAAAGAGCCGCCCTTCGCTGCATCAAAAGAACAATATTCGCGCCGGGGAGGGCTTGCACACACGACCTAATCGTTCTAACCGATGCGAAATCCGGTTGTGGCTCGACTCGACCTGAGTTAGTTCCTTTTCTGTTCCTCACAGGACAGCCAAAGCCACGCGCCGCGTGGACTACCCCTGCCAAACAATGATCGGATTCGATGAAGGCACTGGTGCCATCGACCCAATGGGTGGGCCTGGGCAAGGCAACCTCGCTAAACTTGCGGGAGACTTTTTCTCGGATACCGGTCCGCTTTCGAAGTCGCCAGATTTTGAGTATCGCCCTGAGCAGCAGGAGATGGCAGCACGGGTCGGAAGCGCGATTGAGTCCGGTCGCCCTTTGCTGGTTGAAGCAGGAACCGGAGTTGGCAAGTCCCTCGCCTATTTGGCCCCAGCGGTCTTGTTCGCGATTCAAGAGCGTCGAAAGGCGGTCATTAGCACCCATACGATTAATCTGCAGGAGCAACTCGTACTCAAAGATATCCCGATTCTGCAGAAGGTGATCGACACCCCATTTCGAAGCGCGCTGCTAAAGGGGCGTGGCAATTACTTGTGTATGAGTAGATTGCGACGAGCGATGAAAAATCGTGGCGACTTGTTCACGAGCTCCGAGCAGGACGATCTAAAGGCGCTCTGGGATTGGGCTCACGATACCGAAGATGGAAGTCGTAGCGATTTGGAGAATCCGCCGCCGCATAATGTGTGGGCGCAGGTTTGTTCCGAATCCCAGGTTTGCAGCCCAAAAATCTGCGGGAAAGAGCCACTCTGCTTCTATCAAGCCGCCCGTCGAAATGCGATGGAAGCCGATGTCGTGGTGATGAACCATACGCTGTTTTTCACCCTCCTCGCAGGGGCCGAAGACACAGTTACCGAAGACGGTGGATTTCTCTATCCGAGGGATTTTGCGATTTTTGACGAGGCTCACACTCTGGAGCATGTCGCTGCTAATCAACTTGGAATGCGGTTGTCCCAACCCGGGATTTTGTTCGACCTGCGGAAGCTCTACAACCCGCGCAGCAAGAAGGGCCTGTTTCAGGTTCTTCGCGATGGCGAGGCGGTTCGAGATACCCTGTATCTAATCGACCATGTAGAGGGATTTTTTGATGAGGTTGAAGAAGCCGCTGAATTTAATAGTTGGGGCCGAGAATTCAGAGTTCGGAATCCGATGGGAGTCGCCGACACCTTGGCAGAGCCGCTCCGTCGTATGGCTGAAACCCTCCGAACTTGCTCAGACCGGGTTGAGAAGGACACCGCCAAACTTGAGCTTCTTGATCTCGCTGAGCGGATGTTGGCGACGCGGACTGCGGTTGCTGACTTTCTTGATCTTAAGCAAGAGGATCATGTCTACTGGATCGAGCGCTCGGGTGGGAACTCGTTCGCTCAGCCTCAATTGACTCTGCGGTCGGCCCCGATTGATATCGCTTCGCGGTTGCGGGAAATCTTCTTCAACGCCAAGCGCAACTGCGTGATGACTAGCGCGACTTTGGGGCCTGGTGAACCAGATTTGCGGTATTTTCGAAAGCGAGTTGGAGCCGGCGATGTCGACTTCTCAAAGATCGGCAGCCCTTTCGATTACGCCAAGCAGATGCGTCTGTTTCTCGTTCGATCGATGCCAGAGCCGAAAGAGCAGAACTACTCCGAAGAATTGGAGCGCTGGATTCGCTACTTTCTCTTAGAGAGTGACGGTCGAGCCTTCGTTCTGTTCACCAGCTATAAGCTGCTCAAAGAGATGGCGGTGAAGCTGGATGGGTTCTGCAAGGACAACGATTGGCGCCTTCTCGCACAAGGACAGGATATGCCTAGAGATCGAATGATTCGGACGTTCCGTGAGGATAAGACGTCGGTTCTCTTTGGCACAGACAGTTTTTGGACGGGAGTCGACGTGCCGGGTGAATCACTGTCCAATGTGATCATTACTCGGCTTCCGTTCGCAGTGCCTGATCATCCGATCACCGCTTCGCAAATTGAGCGAATTCAGGATGAGGGCGGGAATTCATTTTTTGACTACTCCTTGCCCGAAGCCGTCGTCAAATTGCGGCAGGGAGTCGGAAGGCTGATCCGGACGAAAAAAGACGGCGGGATTGCTGCTATTCTCGACAGCCGGATCGTTACCAAGCGATACGGCCAGAATTTTCTAGCTGGTCTTCCGGATACTCCGACGATCACCCTGGACGGAAGAGATTTACCGTAGTTGTCGAATCACCACCGATTTCAGAAGGGCAGAACTCGACAAAAAACCCCGAGACGGATGATCCGCCTCAGGGCTTTGTCCAAGCTAAGTGAGATCGCGTGTGCGCCTTTCCTTAGAAGCGTGCGCCCGCACCGATGTAGATGCGGTGGCGATCGAACTCGCGTTCTGAGTCGTTGCCCATGATGTTCGTGTAGGTGTAACCACCATTCAGGTCGACATTGGCAAAGAGACGGTAAGCGAGACCGACGTTGAAGTTAATCTGGTGCTCATCGAGGTCTTCGGTTGGGACTCCGAGGTCATCGAGGTCGACGTCAAACGCAGCGAGTTGGTCGTCTGTGAGTTCGACACCGAGTTCGTCGGCGCGTTTCTGTGTGTCAGCCAATGCGTCTTCCGCATCGCGGATGACATCGTTGGCTTCGTCCAGGACCGTATCACCAAGCTTGAACTTGGAGAATGCGTAGTGAATTCCAGCATTACCTGTGAGGCGCTCGCTAAACTGGTGGTTAGCAACCAAACCAGTTCTCAGGCTGTAACGACTGTCGAACAGACCGAGTTCCGAACCCTCATAACCGAGACGTCCATACCAACGAACGCTGGTGCGACGGTCGACGAGATAGTTGAGGGAGGTCTCTGCGTATGGAGAGATTTCGCTTGCTCGGTCAGAATCGTAATACTGAGCACCAACTCGGAAGCTACCGTTAAGGCGCGGCGAGAAGGCGTGCTCGACACCTGCGAGCAGGTAGTGAGACGACGAGTCGGCAGTGAGCGAGTTGTAATCGGTCATACCCCAACGGTATTCACCCAAAAGCGAGGTCTTAGGTGTCAGACGGTAGCGGACGGTAAGTCCGGCGCCGTAGGTCATACGATCCTCTTGATCAGCGAGCTCGCTGTCCTCATAACGGATGGCTGCGATGCTACCACTAACGACGGTAGAAAGACGCTGCGTCCACGCATAGGTGAGGGAGAGCTGGTCGTAGAAGTAATAGTACTGACCGTTCCTGCGGTTGGTCGAAGCACCGATATCGTAATCGGGCTCGATCTCGTAGGTCACGTAGGCGTTGTTCGACAAAGAAAGCCGCGGAGTGATACCGTGAGCCAAGTTGAAGAAGACCTTCGCGGTGTAGTTCGTATCGTCGAGACCGTCGGATCCGTCTAGGTAGTGGACGACGCCGAGACCACCGCCGATGCTGTAATTCGTGCGCTCGCCTTTTGAGCCGTAAGCGACGCTAACGTCACCACTGATGTAGGCGGACTCTTGGGCATCATCGGAGGAACCGTTACTGTTGGAGTCCCAACCGCCTCCCGCGTTAACGAGGATTGTGAAGGGTACGTCTTCCCAGTAATCGGAGACGGAATCAATGCTGAGTAGGCCCTGGGCGCTGGCTGTCCCGGCGCTAAGCGCAAGGATCGAACCGGCTGCCGCGAGAGCGGCTGTTCTGACTTTCATTGGAATGTTGCTTGGACATGTCAGCTGCTCGCTCCCCGATTGTTCATCGTCGGGTGGGAGGCGCTAAGCTGACTTTGGTTTTGTTGGATTTTCCCGAAGAGTGCAGCATCAGGAAAATTCGTGGGTCCAAGAAGATCCTCGGGAGGAGTGCGCCTCCCGAGGAAAAGTTCTTGTCGCCTTTACCTACTGAACCAGCGAAGCGCTAGAACTCGTAGGCACTGGGATGAAGACCGGTGGCTGGGTGATAATGACCGGTGGCTGAGTGATGACCTGAACAGGACCAGGGACTTCACGGATGACCTCACGGACGACTTCACGCTCAGCAGTGACTTCAATGACTGGAGTCTGAGCACTACCTGCGGAACGGACGCCACCAACGGATGGTGGAATCACGTAGATGCCGCTGCTAGGAATTCCACCGAATCCGACGCCGAAGCCTTCTTCGCCGCCTTCAGTGAGACGCTGTGGACCTTGACCAACACCTGGGCCTTTGCTGTTAGAAGCATATTGGCCGTTGTTGCCGTTCTGGTTGTTACCATTCTGGCCGTAGCTGTTGTATCCACCGACAGGAGACTTGCCACCGTTCTGGGCATACTGATCGTAGCCGCCGACTGGAGCCTTGCCATTACTTCCACCGGCATAGGCAGGAGCCTTACCGTTAGAACCAACGAGGGCGTCTTCAAGGGCGAGCTTGATCTGGTCAGCTGAATCGGGAGCGACTGCGATAGCGCACTCAGCGATTGTAGCAGCCATGCCTTGAGCGGCGGAAACTGCGGTGAACACGATCTCACGGACGAGACGCTTGTCAGCTTTGCTGCCGACGATTGCACCCTTAACGATTTCGCAAGCGCACATCTCGTTAGCGATGATAGCATCCTCAACGAGGACGAGAACTTGCTCAGGGGCATTCTGAGATTGAGTCTGGACTTGAGCACCTACGCGCTCACAGTCGATTTCTTGAGCACTGGCTGCGGACAGCCCGAGAGCTGTAATTCCCGCCACGAGCGCGATTCTTTTTAGTTTCATTGTTTTTGTCTATTCTATGGATTTCGGTTTCGTGGAGGAACTCCACGATCTCGCTTGGAAGAGCGGGTTACGGGAATCGAACCCGTATGGCCAGCTTGGAAGGCTGGGGCTTTACCATTAAGCTAAACCCGCACATTCTAAAAAATCGCACATAGAACCTACATCTGCAAGTCTAATTTTCATAAAAGCTTTACACCGCTAGGATATTTATAGTCCAGAAGTCTAAAATATTGTCTCTGGGGCTAAAAATAGCTGTAATCCAGCTAACCATGCGGACTTCTAGTAACATTGCACTACCAGCGAATCAACGAAAATCCGAAGTTTTGACGAGTTTCGAATTTTGGTGATTAGAATTTTTGGACTGCTAGCGACAGTCGTACACACGAATTCATCGCATCGACAATGAGCAAAATTGAGAAAATGGAGATGGCCAATTTCCGATTTTCTGGATGCCAGGCCACATTGTGCGCCTCCTAGGCGGTCTTCTTTTTTCGTTTCCCGAGTCGGCCAATCACCGCTATTGCAGCACCAGCAATTCCGCCGATCAAGGCGGTGGTCAGAATTCTGTTCTTCCGTGAGGACGGCTTCTTAGGAGCGAGGTCCGGATTGGCCGCTAGAATTTGAGTTCTCCAAGATTCTAAGTCACTAGCAATGGCGTCAGAGGAGGCCTCAGTGTCGAGTGGGCCCATGCAGTAGAGATTGATCATCGTACCCCCTAGATATTGCATCGAGGAGCCGACCATTAATCTGACGATCATGGGATCTTCTTCTGCTTCACCATCGCTTGGTGTTGGATTGGCAGTGCTGGTCACATCGGTGACAAGGGCGAAGGATAGGTGGTTTTCACCCACGCCCAAAATCTCAGTGATTGTCGGTTGGGAAATCGTGACATTGATGTTCTTGCTATCCGCCTCGATAACTGTCTCATCGAATTGGCGCTCCAGTTGCTTGCGGATCTCGGGGTTTCGCTCAATAAGTCCTTCCAATTCGATCTGGCTTTCTCGAAGAACTGCCGTGACGTCTTCGGGGCTGAATTCTTGACCATCCAATTCGCGAACCCATTGGATATAGTATGTCCTTTGGCTGTTTGGGTAGATATTGGCCTCAATCAGCTTTTTGGCTTCTTCGGCTTCGACGGCATAGAGTTTCTGGACATTCGTGTCCGGAACTGCGGAACTGAGGATGCGATCGTAGTCGGCATTCTTACCGTCGATCCGGACAATCCCTTCTGGGAGGGGAATTTGGATTGTCTTTCCACTGATGACGATTGTTTCGACCGCATAATTTTGGCAAAAACCAAATTGTGGAAGGGTGACGGCCGCGGCGAGCGCGACTATGACGAGGAGTCTTGTTGTGAGCATGAGATGAATTTTCGGGATCTAGCAGGATGTTGCTATCAGAAGGTTCGGAATTCCAACGCGCTAGTCGCCGTCAAGGAGTCGACCAATTCCGCCGCCGGCACTGGGGGGAACTGCGAATGATCCGATCGGCAAGTCGGGAGAAAGGTAAGCTCTGCAGATAAACCGTTCCATGTCCACACAGCGTCGCGAGTAACATGCCCTCGCCAGCCATCGAAGAACATACTTTTAGATTTCCAGCGCGCTCAATGTCATAAGTCACTTCTGGCACAGAAATTCGCCGCTGATTTCAGCCAGATTAAGCGGAACGATCTTACCCGGGTAGGGAGCAGCAAAAGAAGCGCGACGTTTTCCGTAGCTACCTGTGTGACTGAAATGAGTCATGAACAGCGACTCGCCGGTTAGCGCGCGTTTGCCAACGGAAAGGAGCTTGCCCATAACGCCCTTGTCAGGCTCCGAGCCGTCACCCATTTTTGCTTCGAACGAAATGTCTTCCTCCAAATAGTTCATCGCTCCGGCCTCCGCGATGACGGTTTCTCCAGGGTCAAGTTCGACTTCGACGATCTGCATGTCATCGCCAAACAACTCGAAGTCAACTTCGTGGCAGGCTTGACCAGGGGCTGGTCCCTGAATCAGGTGGGCAGGGATCGCCGGAACAGCTGTGGCAGGAACATCGCTAAAGAGTTCGGGTAGGGTTTCCGCCGCGGGCGACCAGTCGGTCATCCCTTCGCGCCAGACTAAAGTCTTAGCGCTAATTTCTCCCGACTCTGTACGGCCGGACAATTCCTCCTCAAGAACCTGCTTGGGCTGGTTCTGTTTATCCAGATAGTTCCATGTTTCCATACCTGAACGAAGGTTGGCAAAATGAGGTCGAGTTGGCTAGAAAGATGTTTACCAATCCGTCGGTTTGTTGCTGCGACCGACGAATATAGGGAACCCTGATCTGGCTTCCCTTCCTCAATGTCCCACTTTCTAGATTGTCTCCTATTCGGTATCAGTGCTTGAGGCACTATCTGCCGGAGCGTTCTTAGCAGCAGCAGGTGCGGAACTTGCTTCCGCTGAATCGTCAGGAGATTGATCATCTTTTTCCTCGGGCAGTTCGGGCATCTTGATCATCGCTTTAGGAACGACGTCACCGTAGACCCCAGCACCTGGGGCGGGCGGATACTTACTCGTGTCTGGGAATGGTGGAAAGAACCCGCCCTTGTACCGGAACACTTCGCGCACGAGCTGGGGTTCTGAAGACCAAAACACTCTCTCTGCTTCAAACAGGGACTGATCATCGACGATGTTCATGAGATCTGGCAGAATACTGCGGGCGTCGATTGGGTAGCCGATATTGATATAGAGTGGCACACCGAAGGCGTCTGAAGTGCGCATCAACTTGGTGATACCCGGAATCGTCGGCTGTTTGGAGAAGGCCTTGTCGATCGGGAATGCGTGAGCGTCATAGCTAAAGGCTCCGAAATGAAGGTGTGCGGTCAGCACTTCCGACCGGCGCGGATCGTCGGGATCGAGGCTATGTCTCGTATAGAGGACGCTTTCTCTGAGCGGGTCGATCGAGTGCTCGCGCATGACCGAAAGTTTGAACCAACTGAAGTAGAACGCGATCACTCCTAGGCATGCGATTCCACTAACGGCCAGTAACGACCGGTCGCCGCGCGATCGACCAAAACCGGGAATCCGAACGATTATGTCGTACAGAAACACCAAGCCGGTGCTGACTAGAAGCAAGTATACCGGCTGCAGATAAACGAAATACCACGGAAAGAGATACTTCTCGTTGAAGTGTCCATAGCACCAGAACGCAACCCCTGCGCCGACGACCGGAACCATAATTAGCATCCCGTGGCGCGCGCGGATGCACCAGACGATGAGTCCCAAAGCGCCCAGACCGAGCAAGGTGTAAACATAGAGATAGATCGGTTCCGTTCTCGGCCAGAAACGCGCCAACACTGGCTTCCCGTCTGGCCCGAGTATTTCAGGTTCTGGAGCAGCGGAACTGGTGTCCCGCGCGATACTATCGATAGAAAAATAGTGGGGATTCACCCCCGGATGGAACTTGTAGTAGTCTCTTGTCGGGGTGCCCAGTGACATGTAGCCGACAAAATTCTGGACCCAGCCCGAATCAGTATTAATTGGCAATGGTAGCTGGGATTCGGTGACATACTGTTTCACCTGAGGGCGAGTGGGCAGAATCAGTGGCAGGAGGATGATGACCACTAGAAGATTGACCACTCCCCAGCGCCAGAACTGCTCAAACTGACCTGTCCGCGGAGCAGCTTTATTGGTGTCGCGGATCACCGAATCAGATTCTTTAGCGCCACCGACGAGGGTTGGATTTAACGAGGTCTCAGTCTCCGTTCTTTCAGGTTCAGAAATGACCGGCTTGAGAGGATCTTTAACGGTGTCCCGAAACAGCAGATAGCCTCCGATGCACAGGTTCACTGCGACCACATGGATTGCCAAACCCGGCCACGAGTAGAGCATCAGAAACTGCAGCAGACCGTAGAGCAACCACTGGCGCCATGAGCCGCGGTCGAGAGCGTTGATCAGCGCAATTAGAGAAAGCGGAAGAAAGAGAAGAATGAAGGCGTAGCCTCGGGCTTCGGTGATGTAACGAATGAACCATGGGTTGCACCAAATCAGCACCGCGAACGGAAAGATGCTTCTCGGCAAGCCGACTCGACTTGCAAACATCATCCAAGCACCGATCGAAAGTAGCCCGAAGGCAAACGGCCAAGCCCGCAAGACGACCTCACTGAATACCCACTTAGGTACGCCTTTAGCCCTTTGCCACGCTTCTGATGTCGCGCGAGCGACAATGGTGTAGAGGAAATGGTTGTTGGTATTGGGGTAGCCGAACACCGTGTCTCGCCAATTCAGGGGGCGGAAATAGGGGCGTCCGTCTTCAAACCCCTCGCGGTTGACGTCGCGTTTGAAATGTCCATGCAGGTGAAGACGGACGGTATAATCTTCGTCCCCCCACAAGCTATGACTGAGCCGAGGATAGGCCAGAAATCCACAACCGATCATGGTGGCCAAAGCCGTTCCGATTACCCAGCGACGCTTCAGTATTTGACGGCCAGTTTTCCATTTTCCTTCTCGTGATCGATGCGAATTGCGGCTGCCGACCCAAGCTTCGGCTGTGACGATGAGCAGTCCGACAGCGACCAAACTAATGGCGGCACCCGTCCACAGGTTCTTGGCGATCTGGTCTCTCAGGAGCAGGTGAAAGCCCAAGTTCTCTCGCAATAGAGTTTCGATCTGCCACGGCTTCGGTGCGTAGATCAGAACGGCGATAAGTCCAGCAGCGAGCAGGAGGAGGAGGAACTGGGCGGTGCGCTTCATGGGAGTCCAGATTGGGGGGTGGTGGGTCGACCGGATATTAGAACATCATTGGGGAATTTCCGGTGATACTTTTTAGGAAGATTCGATCAGAAGTAAAATTGAGGTTGGATTGATTGCACGATGCGGTTCTGGACAAGATGGATTCCCCGAACGAAATGGAACTGTGAAGAAAACCTTCCCACTGCAGTCCGAGGGACAGAAACCCGCCCGCGTCGTTGAACAGGTGAAAGCGGATGTCCGCAAGTACCTCAAGCGCGAACGCCGGAAGGAGCTTCCCGAAGACATGGATTTTTGGGACTTCGATTGCCGGGCTGGAGCCAGAGAAGACGACGCATTGCCTGTTCATGAAAAGGAACTGGTTAAGGCGATCGATGCAGCAGTGGAATCCGGGCACGAGAGTATTTACCTCGAAATCCTAGCGCGTGCGGCCAAGCGAACATCGAAACCAAAAAGCGGAACGGCTTCTTAGAGCAATTTTACCAGGCCGATGTCAGAAGGCGCAGAAACTCCGGACGAGACCAGCGAGGTCATGCGCTATGGCATGGTCGGCGAAGATCGTTCCAGCGACGCAGAGAAGATTGCCAAGTATACCGGCGTCGTGGATTGGACTTATGTTCAACCGCATTTCGAATCCGGTGCCCTGATCTGGGCAGACCCTGCACTGTCCCTTCAGGAAGTCGCTGAAGCGCTGGTCAAGGACGAGACGGAGACGGTGAAAAAGTGGTTAAAACAAGGCGACTTTATCCGGCCATCCGATCTTCATGCAGCTCAGTGGAGCAAAGGTGACTGGTGGTTCCGGGCGGTTGTGGTGGCTCCCTTTGTCATCATTCAAGCTGCTGATGGGCCTGAGGATTAACGACTGGCTGCGCTCTACCTACGGCGGCCCAGAAGTGCTAGCGCCAGTCCGAAGAGTAGTAACAGCCCTCGCGAAGGCTCTGGAACGGTTCGCTAGATGATCTGCTGGGCTGCTGTATCAAACTCTACGAACCCGTAGGGAACCGTCACCGATCCGAAACTCGAACCTGTGAGGCTGCCCATTGAATAGTCGAACAGAACGACATCGGGTTGGCTCATGGGGTAGGCTGTCCCACCGATCTCAAGAGAAGCATTAGGATCGATATCGAGTGAATTGGAAATTGTAATCGGAGTCACCCCCGTGGCATCTGGCTGAAACAGGAAGTTCGAAGTAGCTCCCGTGTCGAGCGACTAGATATCGATCATCGACGCAGCAGTTCCACCAACCGCGAAGAAATTCCGTCCCACCGTCGTGCTGTCCATATCAACTCCACCCGTAGTCCCAGGCACCGTCCCAGAATTCCAGTTTCCCGCGTCGTTCCAGATTCCAGTCCCGGAACCGTTGGTGAAATTGGCTGCCTTCGCAGAGGTTGTGATCAGTAACAATGAACACATCCCCAATCCCAAAATACGCAGTTTTATAGGAAAAGTGTTATCGGGAAATCGAGTAGAAGTCCATCATTCTAGGAGGGAGGACTTGAGCCAGTGTGTTCTCCCCGGACAGCCAAAGCCATCGCTGGTCTGGGGTAAATCGGCGGCAGCCCAATCTTTCGGTAAATTTCCCTGAGGTCGGACGCCTTTCGCTCCTGATGGGATTGGGGAATCCTCTGCCGTGCGCAGTGGTAGGTCATCGGCCAAATGCTGGATTTGGATGTCTCGATAGTGAACACTCATCGCTGGACCGGTGTGGACTTGGACAGCGAGAACTCCTTCGAGAGCGCGATTGTTTGGGTCTAAGTCGATCAAATCTGCGGTCAGGTGATCGTCGATCCAGTGCTGGTGGTGGTTGCCTCTTACCAAAACTCGATAGTCATGCCATTGGTCAGAAGCGAACTCTTTGACTGGCATGGTTCCGACAATCCAAGACTTTCCGTCTTCATCGACCACTACTTTTTCTCCGGTGTGTGACAGGATTCGGCGACCCTTTTCTTCGTAGAGCATCCCGTTGTATTGGCTCATGTCGGCAACCACATCGCATTGGTAGCCGGTCACTACATCGAGTCCCAGATCCGGTCGCGAGGTGCCGCGATACTGAATGCCGCTATTGCCGCCGGAGCTGATTTTGACCTTCACGCGCAGATCGAAATTTCGCACAGTCGACCCTTTCCAAGTGAGGAAGCGGTTCATCTCTAGGCTGCCGTCGGTCGTCCCGGTGATGACTCCATCCTTGGCCGACCAAAATTTCGAATCACCAGACCACGAGTTGAGAGCGTTGTTCCCTGGAGACAACCGAACGAAACCGTTTTTTTCGGGGTGGTGGCTGACCGCAGCCGAAGCCTTCGGGTGCGGAGGCGTTGAGGGGGAGAATGTCTTCAGTTCGTTCAGTGGCGCTCCCAGTTCGGCAGCGCGGGAATTCGTTCGTTCTCGCATCTGTGCTAGAACGGTCGCGAACTCAGGGTTGTCAGCGAGATTGACTAGTTCATCTGGGTCGTTGCGAAGGTCGTGAAGAAATTCGTGGCCCTCATGATCGAAGTAACGGCAATACTTAAAGTCGGTGCTGCGGATTCCTTCGTGGGCTGGGATACGATTTCTTACAGCATAGTGTTCGTGAAAGGTATCGGTGCGCCAGCCTTCCGCCGTTCCGCCAGAGACCAGAGGCTTCAAGCTGCGGCCCTGATAGCTTTTTGGAATCGTTGCCCCGGCCCAATCGAGAAAAGTGCTGGGGAAATCGAGGTTGAGCGCTGGAGCGGTGACGACTTGGCCTTGAGCCGGTTTCTCAACGCGTGGATCCATGATGATCAGAGGTACTCGCAACGACTCATCAAAGTGCGACCACTTGCCGGCAAGCCCACGGTTCGCCATGTGATAGCCGTTGTCGGCTGAGTAGATGATGATCGTGTTTTCGGCCAAACCGGATTCTTCGAGGGCGATGAGGAAGCGTCCGATCGCGCCGTCGATTCCACTGACCATGCGATAGTATGCCCGCATGTTGGTCTGGTACTTTTCCAAGGTATTCCAACGCCAATAGTAGCGTTCGCGATTGATGGTCGTCTTCAGAAAATCGGGCAGTTCGTCAAAGGTCTCCGCTTTGTTCAGACGCGGTTGCGGGATCTCGATGTCGTCATACATCCGATCGACTGCGCGAGGCCACGGAAAATGACCGATGCCTGGGCGCCGGTCACTGTCCTCAGCGTGGCAGGCGTTGAACCACATATTTAAAGCGAACGGCTGATCCTTCGGCTGTCGCTTCAGGAAGTCGATGCCGCGATCAACAATGAGTTCCGTCTCGTGGCGTAAACTCCCGTCGGGTTGCTCCTTGTAAAACGGGTTCCGGCTGATCGCCTCGATCTCGTCGAAGTGGTCTTCCTTTTTCCAGCCCTTGGGCATCTTTGCATGCCACTTACCAAAGTATCCAGTTCGATAGCCAGCGTCGCGAAGAATGTCTGAGTAGAGCGTTTCGACGGTATCGGGACGCGCGGTATCCGGTGTGCCAGGGGTCGCGAAGCCTCGACCGGTGAGCCCCGTCAAAATAGTCGTTCGACTAACCCAACAGATCGGTTGGGATACAAATGCGTTCTCGAAGCGGGTTCCTCGCGCCGCTAGGGCATCGAGGTTGGGTGTCTGAATCAGTTCGTTTCCGTAGCAGCCAACCGTCGAAGTTGTCTGGTCGTCGGCGAAGAAAAAGACGATATTCGGCTTCGGAGCGTCAGCCCTCGACGCACAAGGCGGGATCAGCCAGAAGGAAAGGAGAAGGACAAAGATTGGCTTCATACTGTTGGGAATAATACGGGACGAGATTCCCGTTCATTTCCCAAAGGACAGTAGAAACGCGGTTGGTCTTGCGGGTGACCAGGCCCATCGACTTAAAGAGTGCCGGCCCGGCGCAGCTTCGACTGGATCGAGGCCACCATCGAGTGAACATGTTTAGCCCGGGTGCGCTCTTTCATGATCGTGAGGCTCTTTTTGTAAGAGCCCCAACGTACGATCTGAATCTCGACGTTGCGAACTCCCCATGCGTTCATGGATCCCATCGAAGGTTTGTAGAGGTCGATGGTGTTTGTTCCTACAAGGGCACTCCCATAGTCGTCGATTTGATAGACGTTCTTCTCACCCTTAATCCTAAAAATGGTGCCGTAGGGAAATCTTGACCAATCAGCGGCAGCACTGCGAACGTTGTCATAGCGCAAGTGTGAGCCTGCAGCGGTCTTGGTGCCATACTGGAGGCTATCAGCCTCTGTGTGAGTGTAAGCGGTCGTCCGGACGCGCATTCCACCACATTTAGGAATTGGGACGGGATGCTTTTTATGAACCGCGCAGAACGGCCCCTTAGGCACCAATTTCGAGGCCGTTGGCGTCGAATTTGTCGAAGAACAACTGCTAAGTAGTAGAGTAGCGACTAGCGCGACGAAAATAAGAAGGATGGGCTTCATGATGTTGCGAGTGGCTATCGCTGGCTGAAATTGATGGTGAGCGGCATAGTTTTAGCAGAAAATCGACTTTTTGGCAAGCCTCTTTTATAAAAACTATAAAACTCGTGTCGTAATTGCTGTGTTCCCTTGCCCCGCAATTCACAGTAACAAAGCTTGGAACCCTTCTAGGTTCTGCCTTGCTGCCACTTTCTTACGGACGCGCCATGGAAACAGGACTGTGGCCAGAACGCAAGATAGAAAAGTCACAAAAATTTGTGTCTATTCTACGAATTCATTGCGGCGACCATGACAGAGATGGTTCGGCCACCTAAGGCGCGGATTGAAAACCGATGTTTCCGCCGAAATTCTGAGGAGCGTAAGGATTCCGCTACGTCGACTGTTCGCCGCGGGCCATGACGACTTTTCCGGTGCGCACGGTTTCGACGATCTCGAATTTTCCAAGTAATCGGACAGCAGCGTCGACTTTCTCTGAGTCGCCGGAAAGCATCACGATCATTGAGCCTTCGGTGAGGTCGATCGTTTTACCGCCGAAGTGTTCAAGAATCTGAAGCGCTTCGGTGCGATCATCTCGACCAACGAGCATTTTGACGAGCGCCAACTCCCGGACAACTGAGTCGTGCGGTGTGTGCTCGAAGCAGTGAATGACATCGACCAGTTTGTTGACCTGCATGACAATCTGGTCGAGCCCAGCAGGGTCGCCCGAAATGCCGATGGTCATACGCGAGAACTTCGGATCACGGCCGCGTGAGACGACGAGTGAATCGATGTTGTAGGCGCGCCGCGCAAAGGCCTGGCTAATGCGCATGAGTACGCCGGGCTGATTGTTCACGAACACACTCAGCGTGTGAACGTTGATGATATCCGGATGGTCTTCCGGCTTGGTATCAGAGGTCGTGATTTTTCTGGCCATGGTGGCAGGAATTCGAAGTCAAAAATGGATGGGTGCTAAGACGGTCAGTGTTCGGCTTATGTGGAACCGATTGGCTTGTCCATTTTGTGCTTTGGAGCCTCAGTCAGCATCTCCTCGAGCGAGGCACCAGCCGGGATCATCGGGAAGACGTTCTCTTTCTTTATGCACTCTGCATGGATCAGGCATGGGCCATCGTTGTAATCGAGGGCTTCCTGAAGCTTCCGCTTCACGTCGGCAGGACGCTTAATGTGAACCCCTTTCGCACCGTAAGATTCGGCCAACTTAACGAAGTCGGGATTACCTTCGAGATCGACGCCACTTTCACGCTCGTCGAAGAATAGCTCTTGCCACTGTCGGACCATGCCGAGGTAGTGGTTGTTGAGCACGAGGATCTTGATAGGAAGTTTGTGAATCACCGCGGTGGCGATTTCGCACAGAGTCATCTGGAAGCCGCCGTCACCTGAGATCGAGATCACGATATCGTCGGGACGGGCGAACTGGGCACCGATGGCTGCGGGGAAACCGAAGCCCATCGTGCCAGCACCACCAGAGCTCAGCCAGTTGTAGGGTGCGTCGTTCCGGTAGAATTGAGCTGCCCACATCTGGTGCTGACCGACGTCGGTTGAAACGACCGCTTTGCCTTCGGTTAGTTGGTAGATTTCGTCGATGACTTGCTGCATGCGAAGACCGCCCTGCTTTTTATAGCCGAGTGGGAACTTCTTGCGGTAGCCGTCGAGGTGCTCATTCCACTCTGGGTGTTCTTGAGGCTCGATTTCGCCGATCAGTTCTTTCAGCGCAGCCTTGGCATCGCCGATGACTTGGACGTCAGGGCTGATCATCTTACCCATTTCTGATGGGTCGATGTCGAAGTGAACGATCTTGGCGTCAGCGCAGAATTTGTCGGCTTGGCCGATGATCCGATCATCGAATCGGGAGCCGATATTGATCAACACGTCGCATTCGCAAACGGCTTTGTTGGCGTAAGCGGTGCCGTGCATCCCGAGCATCCCGAGCGAAAGCCGGTGGGTTTCTGGGAAAATTCCCTTACCGAGCAAGGTCGAGGTGACAGGGCAGTCGAGCATCTCAGCCACGTGCATCAGTTCCTCACCAGCACGAGCAATCATGGCTCCCTGTCCCGCAAGGATCAGAGGGCGTTTCGCCAAGGCAATGATTTGGGCGGCGTCTTTGATTGACTGCGAGCAGATGTCGAACGCCTTCTCCGGATGGTAGCCAGGCAGGTCGAGTTCGACCGTGTCCAAGCTCCCCGTGAAAGGTGATTGGGAAACGTCTTTGGGAACATCGATCAGCACGGGTCCTGGGCGTCCGGTGGTCGCAATGTGGTAGGCTTCCTGAGCCACGCGCGGAAGATCGTTGGTCTCGCGAACCAAGAAGTTGTGCTTCACGACTGGAATACTGATTCCGAACACGTCTGCTTCTTGGAACGCATCCTTACCGAGCATCCAAGTCACTTGTTGGCCGGTGATGATCAGCATCGGAACCGAGTCCATATGCGCGGTCATGATTCCGGTAATGGTGTTACCAGCACCAGGGCCAGAGGTAACCAAAACGCAGGCTGGCTTGCCAGTAGCACGAGCATATCCATCTGCCATGTGGCAAGCACCTTGCTCGTGACGGGTCAGGACAAACTTGATGTCCGTCTTCACTGTTTCGAGCGCGTCGAAGATTGGCAATGCTGCCCCTCCAGAGTAGCCGAACACATACTCGATCCCGAGTTTGTTGAGCGTCGTAATAAGCGCTTGGGCGCCGTCCATTTCCTGCTGCTTGGCCATAAAATTGATTGGTTACGCCGAAAGTCCGCCCAATTACGGAAATTTCAAAACAAAAATACGTCTTTTTTTCCGAAGATTGCTTTTTTTACGTTTTGGTCGGCCTAAAGATTGGCTAAATTTGCCAAAGCGTCGACCTTTCGCAAAGAAGGTAATGCTTTCTGCGACTTCGGGAGCGTTGATCGAGTTCGCCTTTGGTGGGGCCGGAGGGATTGAAAGACTGGCTAGTAGTCGCTGGTGTCGAGCGAAGTCCACGCCACGCCGAACTGGAGCCAAACTAGGCCAGTCCTGGAGATGTCGTCGCTTAATTGTCGGCGTATTCTTCCATGCCGACACAAGAGCAGACCAGATTCCGATCGCCGTGGACATTGTCGACCCGCCCGACAGGCGGCCAGTATTTGCCGTCTCTTAAATAGGGCAAAGGGTAGGCGGCATCTTGGCGGCTATAGGGGTGGTGCCAATCTGCTGCCAGCAGAGACTCGGCGGTGTGCGGTGAATTCCGAAGCGGATTGTCTTGGGGATCAAGGCGGCCCTCTTCGACATCCAGAATTTCGCGGTGGATCGCGATCATGGCATCACAGAAGCGATCAAGTTCCGCTTTGGACTCCGATTCGGTTGGCTCGATCATCAGTGTTCCTGCCACTGGCCAACTCATGGTCGGCGCATGATAGCCGTAATCGATGAGGCGTTTGGCGATGTCCTCGACGCCGATATGCTCGAAGCCGCGGACATCAATGATGCACTCGTGGGCAACCAATCCGTTTTTGCCAGTGTAGAGAACCGGAAAGTGTTTCTTTAAACGGGTTGCGACGTAGTTGGCGTTAAGGATCGCGATCTCGGTCGCCTTGCGCAGGCCAGCGTCGCCCATCATCCGTATGTACATCCATGAGATGGTGCAGATCGATGCCGATCCCCAAGGCGCCGAACTGACAGCACCCTCTTGGGTGTCGAGCAACTCGTGTCCCGGAAGAAACGGAACGAGATGTGCAGCGACGCCAATCGGACCGACTCCGGGTCCGCCTCCGCCGTGAGGGATACAGAAGGTTTTGTGCAGGTTGAGGTGGCAGACATCCGCGCCGATTCGTCCGGGCGAGGTCAAGCCGACCTGGGCATTCATATTGGCACCGTCCATGTAGACTTGGCCGCCTGCTTGGTGAACCAAGTCGCAGATCTCGCGGATGCCTTCCTCGAACACTCCATGCGTGCTCGGGTAGGTGATCATCAGCGCTCCTAGATTTTCGCGGTGCTCTTCGACTTTGCTCTTGAGATCGTCGACATCGATATCGCCGGTATCGGTGCACTTCACGGCGACGACCTTGAAGTCACACATCACTGCCGATGCCGGATTGGTGCCGTGGGCCGAGGTCGGAATGATGCAAACATCACGATGCCCTTCGCCGCGCTCTTGGTGATAGCGTTTGATAGCGAGTAGGCCTGCATATTCGCCCTGAGAGCCAGCATTGGGCTGAAGCGACACACCAGCGAATCCGGTGATCGAGGCCAGCCAACCTTCGAGTTGCTCGAACATTTGGTGGTAGCCGGTGGCTTGATCGGCTGGAGCGTAGGGATGAATGCCACCAGTTTCCGGCCAACTCAGTGGCATCATTTCCGCAGCCGCATTGAGTTTCATGGTGCAGCTACCAAGCGGAATCATCGAGTGGTCGAGAGCGATGTCTTTGCCCTGAAGTCGACGCAAGTAGCGCATCATCTCGGTTTCTGTGTGGTAGCTATTGAACACAGGATGTTCGAGGAAATCACACCTTCGGGCCAGCTCTCCGAGCAAGGCTGGCATGGCTGGGCGGGAGCCAGGAATGTGTTCGTCGAAGATCTCGGGGCTGACTCCGAACGCCTCGAACAGATGAACAGAATCCTCGTTGGTGGTGGTTTCGTCGAAGGCGACTGCGACGCGAGTGCCATCGATTTTGCGCAGATTGTAACCCAAGTCGGCGGCCCGCGTGACAACGGCATCAGCATCGTCAACAATGACCGTGAGGGTGTCGAAGTAGGATTCGCTGTGCAATTTGAGACCAGCTTTGGTCAGCGTTTCAGCGACGAAAGAGCAGCCGCCGTGAACCCGTCCGGCGATTTCGCGAAGTCCCTTCGGCCCGTGATAGCAGGCGTAGCCCGCAGCCATGACGGCGAGCAGGACTTGGGCGGTGCAGATGTTCGACGTCGCCTTGTCCCGACGAATATGTTGCTCACGCGTTTGCAGGGACAGTCGGCAAGCGGGGTTGCCGTGGGAGTCGATCGACACGCCAATCAGGCGGCCGGGGAGTTTCCGCTTCAGGGCATCCTTCACCGACATGAATGCCGCGTGCGGGCCACCGTAGCCGAGCGGCACACCGAATCGCTGCGAATTACCGACGCAAATGTCCGCGCCCATTTGGCCGGGCGACTTGAGAAGACAGAGGGATAGAATGTCGGCGCATACGATAGCGAGCGCTCCAGCCTCATGGGTGGATGCGATCAGCTCCGTCCAGTCGTGAGCATGGCCGAGGGTGTCGGGATAGCTCAGGACGACGGCGAACAGGCCATCGACCGACTCGGGCTGAAGCTCGGCCGGGTTGCCGACGACGAGATCGATTCCGATGGCACTGGTTCTCGTGCGGACGACATCGATGACATGGGGATGACAGGTTTCGGCGATGAAAGCCGTGGTGCCCTTTGGCTTGGTCGCAGCACACAGCGAGATTGCTTCGGCAGCAGCGGTGCCTTCGTCGAGCAGGGATGCATTGGCCACATCCAGACCCGTGAGGTCGCAGACCATGGTCTGGAAATTCAGGAGCATCTCCATTCGGCCTTGGGAAATTTCGGCCTGATAGGGAGTGTAGGCGGTGTACCAACCTGGATTCTCCAACACACACCGCTGCATGACGGGCGGTGTGATAGTGCCGTGATAGCCGCAGCCGATCATCGATTTTTTGACCGCATTCTGCGACATGATTGAGCGCAGTTCAGCAAGCGCACCGGCTTCGCTTAATGGCTCGGGAACCTCCATCGGCGAACGGTCGAGAATTGCCTCCGGGACAATGGCGTCGATCAAGTCGCTACCATCTGGCAGATCGATCGCAGATAGCATTTCGGCCGCCTCGATGTCATTGGGCCCGAGGTGGCGAGGCAGGAAGGAAGATGTCTGATCGGACATCCGGAATTCTAGCGGTGCGTTTCGGAAAATCCAATTCGGATAGCCAAATTTTAGATGCCTCATGGAAGGCGGAAATGTCGCCCAGGAGAGTAATGTAGGAGGGAGTTTACGACCGATCATGCGAGTTCATCGGTCGTAAACTTCCTCCTACGATTTTTGGAGGGTTCGCCATCGCCCGTCCCAGATCTCGCGGCCTTCTTCGATGGCTCGGGCTTCGTATCGAGTGGTGACAAGGCGGCGGTTCTCGTCGGTCACCGGCACGGATTCCCAATCCGGATCGTCTTGAAACACTGCCCGCACATGGTCGGCATAGGCGGAGACGTCGGTGGCGACATGAACGAAACCGGAACCGTCCGGATCAAGGCGTTGGCGGATGGTGTCGAGGAACCCGGGTTGGACAAGTCGGCGATGCGCATCGCCCGAATTCGGCCATGGATCGGGGAACAGGATAAAGATCTCGGAAACGCTGTGTTCGCGCAGATAGTCGGTCAAAACAAGCCGGCCATCACCTCGCACTAACCGGACATTGTCGATCCCGTTTCGGTCGAGTTCGATCAGCGCATTGGCCAGCCCAGGCTTGTGAGTTTCGATCCCCAGAAACGAACGATCGGGTTCGGCTTGGGCCATGGCGATCAGATTTTCACCACGTCCAAATCCGATTTCTAAAACAACTGGTTGATGGCCAGTATCCAGAAGTTCTCCATAACGAAATTCCAACCCGAAACGTGGCCACAGTTCTCTAAACGCGCGGCGCTGCGCCTTGGTCATCTGACCTTGGCGGCGCATGTAACTTGGCGTCCAGCGTTGGATGCCGTTTCGTTTTAGGTCTGACATGTCGAGCCAGCTGCCCGTTAGCCTTTGCCAATTCCCTCGAACCAATCCGCACCCGGCACGGAGTAGGGGTGGAAGGTCTCCATATAGCCCTCTTGCTCGTTGTAGAAAATGCCACGGTTTAGGCCCAGGTTGCTGGCCTTTGGCGATTCGATCAGAGCAGCTGAATCGTTGGCGCTCATCTGGAACAAGACCCGAAGTTCACACTCGGCAACAGCCTTTCGGTTGAGGAATCGACCGACGTTGCTGTAGGTGTCGATGCTGGCGATGATGTGAATGCCGAGCCCTGGGCCTTCGCAAATCAGGTCGTGAAGTTGGTTGCCGGGTTTCGCTTCGTCGTCGCCATCGAGCGAGAAGTTGAAGTCGTCTTCGTAGCGCAGTTTTTTAAAGCGGTGCAGCCCGTAGATTAGAATGAATACCGGTGGGCGGCCATCGGCTCCGTCGTTGCTCCGCGTTTGAAACTCAGTGTGGAGATCCGCAAACAGCGAATCGATTTCTCCGGCGCGGGCGACTTCGATAGGGCGAGGAAGAGCAGGGATGGCACGGCCGAGCAGATCGTTTTCTGGGCTGCCGGGAGCAGTGCTCTCGATAACCACGATGCGGGCATCTGACTCTGATCGGAACTGGGTTGCCAGAGATACCATCGCGACGCTGAGGATCGACAAGGCGGACTCCTCTCGCGAGCCGACAATCAGCAGGTTGTTGCCACCCGCTCTCTGAATCGTGGCGTGGCTCGGGCCTTTGATCGAATTGGGTGAGCCGAGCCAGATTCGAACCGGAGCGGCAGGGTCGCCTTGACCGCTCGCGAGCTGTTGGCGGAGTTCCAAGTTGTCGTTGATATCAGCCGGGACATTGCCTTCAAAGACCACTGGTTCGCGGTGAGCCAAGCCGCTCGACTTGAACTTATCGACGACCCGGTCGAGCGCGGCGTCGCGTTCTTCGTCGGGAATCCAGACCACCTGAAACGGCGAGTTACCCTCCATTTTGCCAGCCATGTCGTTGTAGATTCCCTCACCGGGTCGGGTCAGAAGACGCGGAGCGGAATTGTTTTCGTCCATGATCAGATAGGCATCTGATTCATCACACATCAGGGCGATTCGGACGGCCATCTGGCCGAGCGTTGTCCGAGCGAGCGTGAATGCACCACCCAGAGTTTGGGATCCAAGAATGACGTGGATGCCAAACGCTCGACCCTGTCGGACAATGCGATCGAGTAAGACGCTGGCGTCTTGAGCAATGCGATCTTCTTCGGTGAACAGTTCCTGAAACTCATCAATCAGCAGCAGAGTTCGAGGGATCGGGCCTTCTCCTCCGGCTTTCTTGAACCCAGCGACATCTTGGACGCCGAGCTTGCGGAACGCCTCTCCTCGACGCCGCAGTTCTTCGTCAACGCGCTGCAAAACACTCAGACCAAATTCGCGGTCAGACTCGATCGCGATCACCTTCGCGTGCGGGAGTTTCCGAGAGGCGTAGCACTTAAATTCGACCCCCTTCTTGAAGTCGACCAAGTAGAACTCGACTTCGTCTGGGGAACTCCACAATGCCAAGTTGGTGACCATGACGTGGAACAGGGTCGACTTACCAGAACCCGTTTTACCGGCGATGAGGACGTGTTGGCGGACACCTTTTCCGATCGCGAGATCTTGGAATTTGGTCGCGCCGGTTCGACCGATCGGGACAACGAGTTCCTTGGTGGTTTCGCGCGACCATAACTCCTCGTCGGTCTGCGGAGTGACATGGGCAAACGGCACTTCGACTCGGGAAGAATCGATGCTGGCGTCGCCGACGCGTTGGAGGAATGAGCTGACGCCAGTGGAGTCCGGAGGCGTATCCAAACGTAGTGTCAGCCCTGCTCCTTTCAGGTCTGGAAGGTGAGGCTGACCGGCGGAATTCGAACCGACGCAGATGCTCGCTGCTCGGAGGTCGTCGCCTTTGATGTCGTTTCGGGGCGCTCCGTCTTGCTCTCGAGCGTCCCAATGAATAAGCGAGAAGACTCCGCATTTTCCACCGCTGCTGGCGATGCTCTGCAAGCGCTTCACTGACTGTTCGGTGAAGCTGTTCGGGAAGTCGGCAATGATCAGGAAATGGTAGCGCTCGGCAATGTTTCCGGCCTGCTCGTTATACTCGACGATCGTCTCGTAGTCGTTGCGCAGATACATCTGAATGACCTTCTCCATGTGCTCGGTCAACTCGGCCAGGCGTTGGTCGATCTGCTGCGGCTGAGTCCAGATCTTGTTGTTGATGACGCCTTCTTCGTAGTCGGCGAGATGCATCAGACTGGAGAAGTTTTCGCCGAGACCAACCGGGTCAATGATCGTAAACGAGATCTTTCCAGGAGGCAGCGCAGCGAGCAGCCGCAGCACCAGGTTGTTCAGGGCTGGAGCAGCGTGGGCGTGGCCTTTTTCGGTTTTGGTTTCGAACAGGAACGAACCGTTGTGCGGGAAACTCAGATGCAGGGGCGCGGAGAAATGGCGGCCGTCTCGGAGCTCTGGCATCTCAAGGCCACGGGATTCGGGGAGTCCGTCAGCGAGTTGTTCGACATCGACGTCGATTTGTCCAAAACGCACGCCGGAACCCGCAGTGGTTGCCGGTTTCCAATTGTCCCACGCTTCGGAGTTATCCCAGGCAGGAAATTCTGAGTCGGAGGCCGCAGATGACGCCGCCAGTTCCTGGAGGTTCGGTTTGATTTCGGCATCCCACGAAGCCTGAAGTTCGGCAATCGCGCGATCATAGTTGCTCTGCTCTTCGGCGATTCGCGCTTCGTGTTCGCTGACTAGGGACGACCGAACTGCGGCGTCTTCGGCGGCCAGAGAAGCGATGTGTGTGTCGTGCGTCGAAGTGAGCTGGGAAATCAGTTGGGTCGCTTTTGACTCCTGACGGGAAACCAGACGCGCGTGCTTGTCCTCGATCTGCTGAGGGCGAGCGGCACGCATTTCTTCGGCCTCTTTGAGCGAGTTCTCATAGTTCTCTTGGGACGATTCGAGGGTCTCTTTGTAGCCGGCGTCGATGCCTTTGAGGACGGTATCGGCTTCCTGCTCAATGCGCTCGGGCAGGGCCTGCCGGTAGTCTTGAAGCCGAGCAACCCGTGGTGCAATGGCTTCGGCGGAGCGGCTAGCAGAACCTCGACCGAGGAAGGCTAAGACGATCATCAAAATCGCTACTCCACCGGTGTAGGGCAAAAATTGGAGATGGCTGCCGGGAACAAATTTGACCAACAGGAACTGCGTGACCACGGCGACGATAATCCAGACGGGAAGTGGTAGGAGACTGAATAGCCCGGCGAGTGGCTGCTTCTTCAAGCCCTTCAGCTCCGCGGCTCCGGATGCTAGTTCGTCGTGGAAGCCAGTCATTAACTCATCGGCGTTGCCGCTGGTGTCGACCGGATCGGTGCCAGGAGCGTCGCCGCGACCTGCGTGCCGAACGATTTTCGAGAGTGACGGATAGCCGCGCAGAGCAGTCCGAGATTGTTTGGTCAGCCGGTCGGCATTGAGCTCGGCTTTGTGCAGCCACTGCTGGCGTTCTTTGAGGGTCGCCTTGGCCTGGTCGCGAGCCGTGTCGCGCTCGCGCTCCGACATGAACTGCGACTTCTGCAGCCGGAATGCCCCGCCGCCTTCGGCTTGATCGAGATCGACGGCCAGTTGGTCTTTGGTCGCGGCGTAGGCACCAGCGATTCGGGCAGCGCGACTGGCGATCGATTGTTCGGTCGTTGCCAGTTCGTGGTCTCGGGCGGCTGCGGCCTCTTCTTCCCGCGTGCGAGCCCGATAGTCGTGGCCTTCGACCTCTTCAGTATGAGCCTTGGTCAGCTGATACTTTTTCAGCGCAAGCGCCTCAGTAATATCCTTTTCCCGTCCGACATGGTCTCGAATCGAGGCCTGTAGGTCGCGGATGAGATCGAGGGTTTTCTGGTAGCCGAGGAAGTTGTTGCTCACGTAGTGATCGGGTCGATATGGGGCGAACGCAGACTAGCGCGTCTTCGTAGTACCACGAAGGTTTGATTCTAGCAAGACGATGCGTGTTCCGGAGTGGTTACGGTTTGGTTATCGTGCAAACAAGTCGGGTTCGGTTCATTGAATGGACTGTGAATGCCAAAACGGATTTGATCGATTCGCGAGGTAATCTGGGTGGTTTCCTCAAACGGCTTCAGCCCAAGGTGGTTTTCCATTTCTTGAGGTCAGCATTGGTGCGGCGATCACACACTCGAAATACGTCCGTGGCGCGCTGGACGGTCGATCATTCGATCACAAGTTGTTTCGGTTAGCTGAGATTGGAATTATGATTATCATGGGTAGGCCTTTTTTGGGTTTGCAAGGTGATTTCAATTTGTTAAAAATAATCGTTCATGAACCCTCGATCATACCGACATTCAAAGATGAGGAAATTGGCCATAATACCGATGGCGATGCTTGCTGGCGTCAATCTCTCCCAAGCAGCGACACTAGCACTCTACGAGGCCGGTCCTGCTAATGGTAATGTTGTTAATACTTTCAATAATCCGGAGTTTGACTCCTCCGATACCGAACCGCTGACGACTGCAGGACGGTTAGTCAATGGCGGTGGAATTTCGGCTGGCAATGCTGGTCTTGTAATCACAAATGCGTTTTTTAATCCCAGTGATTCAGGAAGTGCTGGTTTTAACTTCGCATCGGTAACAACTGCGAACCGAGCAGCAGCCATCACGGCAGGTGACTTTTTCTCGCTGACTGTGGCGACGAATGGAAATGCAGTGAGGTTTGAGGAGTTTTCGTTTTTCCAGAATCAATTCGGCACGACAGGCATGTATGATCTCTCCTACACGGTTGGAGGAGTAGAGAATTTTCTTCTCACGGGGCAAACGCCAGTAGCAAGCAATGGCTCTGTGGTGAAAACCACGTCAGACTTTCCTGATTTCACCACGACCAACGATGTCACGTTCACTTACTATCTATATGGGGCGGCCGCCACCGGTCACGGAACGCGTTTTGACGACATTACGGTGATCGGAACTATCGTTCCTGAGCCGTCAAGAGCAGCTCTGCTTGGATTGGCTGGTATCGCTGTTTTGATGCGTAGAAAGAGGTAATCCCAAGAACGACTGCTTTTGACAGGGGGGCTTCGGCTCCGGTTCACGACACACTGAGTCTTGCTTGTCATTTCTGAATTCGCTTAGAACCCACCAAACGGATCGTAAGAGGCGGCAAACGGATCGTACGGGTCGGTCAGGCGGAAGGCCGCGAGGAGGTTGCGGATCTTCTCGTTCATGATGCTGGGCTTGCGGGATACTTCGCCGAACGATAGCTCCATCTGAAGAATCTGGTGAACGCGGTTTTCTTGGCGGACGACGAGATAGCTCCGATCATCGGAGAGTTCGACCCACGTGCCGGCGGGGAAATGAATGTCGCACGCCTGAAGGGTGCGCTGAGCCAGAGGGGCCACCAAGTTGGCACTCTCTTCTGATTGGAACGGATCGCCGAGGGTGAGATTCTCGTGACCGGCATCTCTGGCAAAGGCATTAAAGTGTTTGGAGAACGCAATCGTGCCTGGGGTTCTCTGGTAAGGTGCCGCGAACGGATCGGCGCGATCGTAAAATAGCTGGTCGGGAACCCAATACATTCTTTCGGTGATTCGGTCTGGCGTATTCAGCCGCCACCATCGAATCCCTAAACTGCCACCAATCAATCCGACCAAAAAAATGCCGCACAGAACAATCGCCCACACCGTCCGGCGTCGGTTTGCACGGCGCTGGATCTCCTTTTGAGAGCGTTTTGGTGGTGAATCGGAATCGGGCACATACCGATGCTAGCCAGAAAGGGAGGAGTCAGTCAAGACTGTTCGCACGCTTGTAGGTGAGTCGCTCGGCAATCCCTTATTTTTTGATCTCCCCGAACGGGCACCAGATCATGTCTTTGCTCCCAGTGACGAACGGATTCTTTGAGTGGAGTCGCTGTTGAACCGATTCGGGAAGTCGGTCCCAGTGTTCTTCACGAAGAACGATGACGCCTCGGTTTTGGGCGTCCATGGCACGGGTCAGAGCCTGCGGTCCGGAGAAATAGCGACCGGGTCGTTCCGCGTAGAGCGCGAAGATTTCCCCGACGATTTGGTAGAGAAAGATCGGGTCTTCCGGGTCGATATGCTGTTCGGCGACCGCAGTTAGAACATTGGGTGCCTTGACCGGATTGAGTGCTGGAAAAACAAGACCGCCGACGGTGGCGAAAATGGCGAATAGGGAAATCCACAGTCTTCGAAACCAGCGATCTGATTCAGCGGCAGATTCGTCGGAACTTCGGCTGGTTTTCCACAGCCAAATCGCGGCGGCCAAAGCGATGATTCCGGTTGGTAACAACCACAGTGTATTCATCGGAATCAAGTCCGGTTGGACAAAGCCAGCGACGGTGGCTCCGATGCAACCAATTCCGAGAATGCCAACGAGCCCCGCTGCCAGACGCGGCTCGAGACGTTTTGGCATCCGTGCTAGGTGTTCCCAACCGAGCGCTAGTAGGATGGCACCAGCAGGAAACGCCAACAAAATGTAGAGGTCACGTTTGCTCGGCGAGAGGCTAAAGAAGACGATCACGGTGACGATCCAAGCGACCAGTCGACGCGCGTTTCGCCAAGCTTCGCCACCAGCTCGGCGCAGGGCAAGAAACGCGGCAGGGAGGAACAGTGACCAAGGCAGCAATTCTCCGGGGTAGGTGAGAAGGAAGAAGTAGAACGGGTTCTTGTGCCCGTAGACCCCAGCTGCTCGCCCGACGTTCTGCTTAAACAGAAGTTCGTCTAAGTAGCCTTCTGGTGGTGAGCTCTGGGTCACTGTCCAGAGCCAGATCGCGGGCGGAACCAGTGCCAATGGCAGAGCCCATAACCAGTGCCAAGTGCGAAGACGACGGGCTTCACCAGCAGCGATTGACGCAAAGACAAACGCCAGCAACGGAACCAAAAATCCAACCGGACCTTTCGCTAAAATCGCCAGTCCCATGAGCAGTCCGGCTGCGCCAAGCCGCCACGCGACACCAGAACTGAGCGCTTTGTCCTCGCCCAACTTTCCGCCCCTGATCGGCAGCGAGAACAACAGAGCTAAGGCTGCCATTTCTAGACCGCAGAGCAGCGAATCGATCTGTCCCATCCCGCCTTTGGCCCAAAACAGAGCACAGGTCATGAGGATCAGTGGAGCCCGCCACGAGGCCGCAGGGCCACCCCAGCGGAGAGCTAATCTCGAAGTCGCCCATAGGCTGAGTAGAGCTCCGATCAGGCTCGGAAGTCGAGTTGCGAGTGGTGTGAAGCCACCGAAAATTTTCGATCCGGCCGTGATCATCCAGAACATCAGCGGCGGTTTGTGGGCGTAGTATTCGCCGTGCCGATGCGGAATTGCGAACTCGTTGGTTTCGACCATTTCGCGCGCCACATAGGCGTAACGCGCTTCGTCAGGTGCCCAAAGATCTCTCCGCATGTATTCGCCTCCCCACAGCAGAATGGACAGGACAATGATTACCCAGGTGGGGATGGCTTTATTGAAGTTCAAAATGGGGGGCCGAGGGTTCGCATGGATTTCCGATTTAGCAATGCGATCTTCGTGCTGTCGTCTAATGACTACATTCCATTCTAGCGATGTCCAAGGCTCCACAGTCCATCGATTCAGCGATTTACGAACCGGTGTTTGTCCGCTCGCTGTTTGACGAGATGTCCAGCACGTATGGCTTGGTGAATGTCATCACATCTTTTGGATTCTGCATTTTATGGCGGGAGCAATGCGCGCGGCTGATTGATGACTACGAAGATGGAGATCGGATCGTTGATCTGATGTCGGGAATGGCAGAACTGACCCTTCACGTCCGTCGAAAAGTGACTGAGCGGGCCGAAATTCTTGGGATCGATCTGTCCACAGTCATGTGCGCGACGGCGACGGAGACGATTAGCAGGAAAGGTCTGACGCGGTGCCGGGCCGAAGTCGGCGATGCCTTGGCGACGGGATTGCCGGATGGGTCGGTTGATGCCGCAGTTTCGACCTTCGGATTGAAAACCTTTGATGACGATCAGCTTCGCCAACTCGCTCTGGAGTGTCGCCGAGTTCTGCGACCGGGAGGCAGGGTCGCCTTCCTCGAGATTTCCGTCCCAGCACCGAAAATATTGAGGTGTCCGTTCATGTTCTACATCCGGAAGATCATTCCTGTTTTAGGGCGGATCTTAATGGGCAACCCGGATAACTACCGGCTGCTCGGCGTTTACACCGAAGCATTCGAAAACTGTGACAAGACGGTCGGGTTTTTCGAAGAAGCTGGGTTCAAGGTAGAGCCGAAATCGTTCTTCTTTGGATGCGCAACGGGGTTTGCTGGGATTCGGGAGTAGTAAGGCTCGAGGGTTCAAGCCATCCAGCGGTTTTACGGCTAAGGCCGATCGTGGTGGGGCTTGCGTGAACATACAACACGTGACATCTTCTCTCGGCTTCTTGCCATTCTATCTTCCCGCACCGCCTTGCGGGAACAAGCTCTTTTCCATACGCGAGTGCGTCGGTTCCGACTACCCCTCCGGAGCGCGCTCGCGATTCAAGTCCTATCAGGCCTCAAGCCGCGATCTTGGTGTTTTTACCGTCATTGCGATTTGGCTTTTTAACGTGCGCTCGCAAGCGGGCCTCTAATTCCCTTGTGCTTAGGCTACAACGCACATCGCAGTCGCAGGGCCTGAGACTTTGAAGAGCTTGTGGCGGTATTTCTATTATTCTCTGACACGGGATCAGGGGGTCGCAGGGCCTGAGACTTTGAAGAGCTTGTGGCGGACCTAGAGCCCGCATTTGCTATGTCGGCGGTGACTCGTCGCAGGGCCTGAGACTTTGAAGAGCTTGTGGCGGAATGAATTTCTTCTGATAGGGCAGAAGGTGATCGAGTCGCAGGGCCTGAGACTTTGAAGAGCTTGTGGCGGACGCTGCCACCTCCGTGGTTGGCGCTGCCAATCGTCGCAGGGCCTGAGACTTTGAAGAGCTTGTGGCGGCAGCAAGCCGCACAAGAATCTCTCGAGACGAAGTGTCGCAGGGCCTGAGACTTTGAAGAGCTTGTGGCGGCCGAACTGTAAGTCCTCGAAAGCGCGCGACGCCTCCGTCGCAGGGCCTGAGACTTTGAAGAGCTTGTGGCGGAAGACAGAAAATTCAAGGTTGGCGACAAGGCTGTCCGTCGCAGGGCCTGAGACTTTGAAGAGCTTGTGGCG
>ENA-ORXR01000533-ORXR01000533.1-marine-metagenome-genome-assembly--contig:-NODE-533-length-50766-cov-4.732980_pt1 | contig 50766 bp, 39 predicted proteins | sample MGYA00237866_ERZ511479 | MGnify/ENA metagenome assembly ERZ511479
TTTGATTTTCAGCACCGGAACTGTCCCTGCATCCGTCAAAGCGAGGAGCTTGTCCTTATACCCCGGCACATCTAAATCTATTACTTCTTCCTCAAATGGAAGCTCGGCCTTACGCAGAACGAGCCATGGCCGGAGAGACCAAGACGAGTAGTTATAATTTCCAATATAGAGTTTTAAAGACATAGTTTGCATTAGCGATTTATCAGCTTTAGCGCCATTAAAAGTTTGTCTTTATCGGCTGTAAACCCGCTTCGTATCCATAGGGCTTTCAGAGCCTCCATCACTCTGCCCATTTGAGGCCCCGGCGCGACACCTGCCGCTTTTAGGTCTTTGCCCGTTAACGGAAAGTCAGGCGGCGTCCAGCCCATAGCTAAATCCGCCAAGCTCATCCAGGGCGAGCTTAGCAGGGCATCGTCCTCGCCTGCGGCTCTCACTCTGGCACGGTCTATCACAATGTCTTTTCCGGCCACGTAAATCGCCTTGAGTTTTTCGCCATCACTCGCATGAGGGTCAAGCGCGTCCGAGCTATCTGACCAAGCTCTTAGACGCGTCGTTTCTTTAGAGCTCATTTTCAGCCGTTTACACAGTAAGGCCATTTGCAGCGGTTCACGCGCGCTCATAGACATAAGCCGCAAAAGCGGGTCAGGCGCGATGGCTTCGCGGCGCTCCAAATCCACGAGTCGTGTTAAACCTTCCGCATTACTGGCTTCGGGTAGTAATGTATCAAATATCTCATTGGTCAACATGATGCGTACTGCGCGGGATGGATCGGGAGCAGAGAGTAGTTTTTTAAGTTCAGACCAAACACGTTCAGCCGAAAGCTTCTTTAGACCTTTGCGATTTTCACGGCAGGCCTTCAACGCCGCGCCGTCCACTTTCCCTTCCCCGCCATACCAAGCCAAAAATCTGAAAAAGCGTAAAATACGCAGATAGTCTTCTTGGACGCGCGCGTCTGCCTCGCCAACAAATCGAAACTTCAAAGCACTTAAATCCTCCAAGCCTTGGTTGGTTGGGTCAAATACCTTGCCATCGCGGTCTGCATAGAGCGCATTCATTGTTAGATCTCGCCGCTGCGCATCTTCCGCCCAATCTTGTGTAAAGGCGACCACTGCGCGGCGACCATCAGTTTCAACGTCTTTTCTGAGGCTAGTAATCTCAAAAGGCTTGCCGTCAATGACAGCCGTTAAAGTACCGTGATCAATGCCTGTTGGGACATACTTAATGTTTGCGGCCTTTAAAGCCCTTGCGACGGCCTTGGGCTCCAGCTTCGTCGCCAAGTCGATGTCACCAACATCAATCCCCATAAGAGCATTACGCACACATCCGCCTACATATCTTGTGCTGTCTTTCGGCAGCGCCTTAAATATTGCGGCGACATCCTCGCCGCGCATCCAAGACAGTTTTGAAGGGTCTAATTGGGTCATAAGCTCTGTGTAACCTAGAGACCCAAAGCGTCCATCGTTTTCTTACCCCAATTGCGGTAAGCTACGGGATAGCCGGTATCCGTTATGCCTTTCTCTTGAGCTAAGACAGATAAGAGACTGCGGCTCAGTGTGGGCGTCTCTGGCTGAAGTTTATAGATAGGATGCTCAAAGGCCTCTTTGGCATCGACCATTGACCAACCATTATCTTTCAGCGCCTGCAAAACATCATCAAGAAACAACCCATTTAAGACATTATGGTGCATCAACATAGAGTGAGGCAGGTTAGGCATCCCTATTTGCTCTGCAAGATTTTGAAAATGATTTGCCAAAGTCACAACGGCTTGCACGTAATAATCGCGGTAAGGCTCCAGATCGGCCATCTCATCTTGCTTTAGCCGTTTCTCCATACGGCCCGTAATGTACCAATCCACTGTATCAACAGTTACCGCTGCATTTTGAAATCCCTGTTGTTTTAGAAAATCCCGATAAGTTGCTATCTTGTCCACCGAGCCTCCCTCTGCCAGAAACGGGAAGCGGAAGATCTTTTCGTAAGCCGGGTATTTTGACAATAATGCGTCATTTTCGAGAATGTCAGCCTCAATCAATTCTGCAGCTTCATCCGAAGAATTTAGATGCGTATAGGCGTGGTTTCCAATGAGGTGACCCGCATCAGACCAAGACTGCACCACCTCATTACCAAACATGTTGTCGACGAAACGGCCTGTGACGAAGCCTGCCGCTTTGTGGTTATGGGAGTCAAAAGCCGCCAAAATGCGTTCATTGCGCTCTCGCGGATTCAGGCGAATATTAAAGCCCAAATCAAAGTCATCCATCGTCACAGCGATGCGTTTTGCCGGAGCTGTTACAACAGATGGCGCGCATCCGCCAAATGCTAACGCGCCAATGATAAAGCCTCGCCGATTTAACATTTAATACTCCGTCTCAAACACACCCAAATAGCTGCGCTGATAAAGGCGATACATCATCATCGCCGTCATCCCCCAGATGTTACGATAAGTTCCATCAGGGCTATTATAAGGCATATCATAAAGACGATGATTCTTCCCTTCAAAAAAAACATCCCGTGCTTTGTGATTTTGCGCGTTCATCACAAATGCCAGGGGCGTTTCAAAAACATCATCCACCTCATGATCATCAGGAATGATAGGAGCCGCTGAATTCACGATGCCAACAAAAGGTGTGATACGATATTCGCCAACAGCGTTAAATGATGGCAAGCGTCCAATGACAGATATATCCGTAGCTTTTAAGCCTACCTCTTCCTCAGTTTCGCGCATTGCCGCCTCCAAGGCCGTTTCCCCTACCTCCCGTTTGCCTCCCGGAAAAGCAACTTGTCCCGCATGACTCGGCATAGTTTCGGGACGTTGAGTAAGGATAACTTGCCATCCCTCGCGCATGACAAGCGGCATGAGCACAGAGGCCCCGCGTTGACCTTTGCGTTTTAACTCATCCATGCCATCAGAAATATCAACAGGTAACAGTCCGCTGCGAAGTTTGGTTATGATAGGGTCAGAGTCAAAGTTCATGACATATTATATTTCATGTGCCCCCGCCGGGCCTAGCGGAAAGAACATACCGCCCGCCCAGATACCGAGCTGTTGGCCTTCTTTGGTTTGACTTTCAACAGCCTGCTCAACCAATTCATAAAAGACAGGTCGATTAAGCGATGCTTCGAGGCGGCCGCGAATTGTTACATAGGGAGCAGGTTCCAATGTCTCGCTATCCGTCTCAACGCGAATAGGGTTATCAGCACCCGCTTCTACAACCTCATCAAGATTAGTCGTGAAGAAAATTCGCTGCGTTTCCCCCTCACCCTCTATATCCGCGCGAACAGCAACAAAGGGCGCGCGCTCGACCTTAATTTTTATCTTTTCAACCGGCGTAACAAGATAAGTTTCGCCGTCTTCATCTTTACGCAGAATGGAGGCGAATAAATCCACTAACCCGCGGCGCGTAACGCGAGACCCCTCATGCCACCAAGACCCATCGGCTTTGATAACCATATCCATGTCGCCGCAATTTTCAGGATTCCACTTTTCGACGGGGCGCTGCCCATCTTCGGTATCTTCCAAGGCTTTCATCAAGTCCTGCAAAGAGAACTGCGACTTACTGCCATTTAACGTGTTTTCCATGGACTTTACTCTAAGCTTATTCCATCACTTTTCAACATAGCACTGACTCAAACGGATATCCTAAAATGAATATGCAAAGCGACATCATAGTTCCTGCAAACATTGAAAAAGCGGCGGCGAAAGCCTCCGAACAACTGTCCAAGGCCAAAACTGAAATCGGACAGGTCATCTTAGGACAAGCTAATGTGGTTGACCTGTCTCTCGCGGCAATGCTCTCAGGCGGACACGCGCTTTTAGTCGGTGTACCGGGATTGGCGAAAACACTTCTTGTCGAAACATTAGGTACCGTTTTGGGGCTAAGCGATAAACGTATTCAGTTTACACCCGACCTTATGCCCGCAGATATCGTCGGCTCTGAGGTCTTGGAAGAAACCGCTAAAGGCAAACGCTCCTTTCGGTTTATTCCCGGCCCCGTATTCTGTCAGCTCTTAATGGCCGATGAAATCAACCGGGCCTCGCCGCGCACACAATCAGCTCTGCTTCAAGCGATGCAAGAACGCTTTGTGACTGTTGCGGGCCAAAGACATGACCTGCCCGCGCCGTTCCATGTGCTCGCAACGCAAAACCCGATTGAGCAAGAAGGTACATATCCCCTTCCCGAAGCCCAACTTGACCGTTTCTTGTTCCAAATTGATGTTGGCTTTCCTGAGCTAGGAACAGAGCGCGATATTCTTGTGGCGACGACGGGCGCTAATAATTCAAGCGCCAAAAAAGTCATGACACCCAAACAGCTCATCGACATGCAAAAGCTTGTTCGCCAGTTGCCAGTGGGCGAAAAAGTCGTAGAGGCCATTCTGACCCTTGTACGAAATGCCCGTCCTGAACAATCAGCATTAAGCGCAATTAAAGACACTGTGTCTTGGGGGCCCGGTCCACGTGCCGGACAAGCCTTGATGCTGGCCACCCGCGCAAAGGCCCTGATGGAAGGCCGTTTGTCTCCGTCCATTGATGATGTTCTTCACTTGGCAACACCTGTTCTTCAGCACCGTATGGCTCTGACATTCGCCGCGCGCGCAGATGGACAATCCATCTCGACAGCCATTGCCAAGCTAAAAGAAAGCATCGCTTAGATCCGAATGGCTGCACCCGCACCTACACCGATTGAGTTACGTCGCCGCGCACAGCATCTCGCAGCAGGTTACCCTGCCTTGCTAGCTGAGGCCGAACGCGTCGCCGCTGTGGTCGCGCAAGGTGTTCATGGCCGCCGCCGCCCCGGACAAGGCGAAACCTTTTGGCAATATCGCAATTATCGTTCCTCTGACTCAGCTAATCAAATCGACTGGCGGCGCTCAGCTCGCGGCGATCAAGTCTTTGTTCGCGAAAATGAATGGGAAGCCGCTAATACAGTTTATTTCTGGCGTGATGGATCAGAGGGTATGAATTGGTCATCCTCTAAAAAGTTACCCACCAAACAAAACCGCGCCTCTGTGCTGTGCATGGCGATGACATCGCTTTTAATGAGGGCCGGTGAGCGTTGCGCCGTGATGGGCGAAAGTGAACGCGCGCGTACGGGCCGCATCGGTCAAGAACGCATTTCGCGCAGACTGGCGTTAAGCGAAGGCCCGACCCGAAATTTGGATGCGGATATTCCAGCCTATGCCAGATTAGTGATAGCCTCTGACTTTCTCGAAGCACCCAATATCTGGCGACAGCGCATTGCGCGGCTTTCAGGCCGCCCGGCCAAAGGCATATTGCTTCACCTAATTGATCCGGCTGAACGCGAATTTCCTTTTAAAGGCCGCGTACAGCTGCGCATTCCGGGCCTGTCAAAATTAGAGCCTATTCTTGTCGGCCGCGCGGAAAAAGCTCGCGAAGAATATCAAGCCAAGTTTAAAGCCCATTGCGAAGCACTTGACCGCACGGCGTCCCGCTTGGGTTGGCCCGTTATTCGTCATTACACCGACAAGCCAGCCAATGCCGCGCTAACAGCGCTCTATACCGCAATGGCGGAGTCAGAACTATGACACTGGGCGGACTGACATTTCTCGCGCCCTTGACGCTTTTGGGATTGCTGGCCCTGCCGATTATCTGGTGGATATTACGCGTCACGCCGCCAAGTCCGAAAAGAGAAACCTTCCCGCCACTCCGCATCCTCCAAGATGTGGTGACTGAAGAAGAAACTCCTGACAGCACCCCTTGGTGGCTCCTGCTCTTTCGCATTGCCATGGGCGCTATTATCGCTATCGCTTTGGCCCGCCCGATATTGCAGCAAGCCGAGGGCATAACAACGCGTCCTCTGACCCTCGTCATCGATGATGGCTGGGATGCCGCAGCCAATTGGAGCAATGTTATGCGGGAGGCCGAGGCTAAAATCGCTGATGCGCGGCGCAAAAACGTGGATGTTTTACTGGTGACAACGACTGAACCCACGACAGAACCAAAGTTCCTGCCTGCAGCCGACGCGATGCGCGCCGTGAAAGCTCTACGTCCTAAGGCTCTCGCGCCTGAGCGCGGAAAAACAGCAAAAGCCCTAGAGAGTGCAGACTTATCAGGCAGTGACGCCGTCTGGCTATCCTCAGGCATAGGGTTTGGGAGATCCGATACGCTGACAACTGCTTTGAAATCAGCGAGTAAAGTTACCCGGTTGGACCCGTTAAGCGATTTATCAATTTTGGTGCCTGGCGAGACCCGCGAAACACCTGATGGATTCAAATCGGTCTGGCACCGCACAAATACATCCGGCTTGCGAAACGCAGAAATTATCGCCTCCGGCAAAGACGGACGTGTCATTGGACGTTCCGATATTAGCTTTGCGCCCGGAGTAAGCCGTTCCGAAGCTGAGTTCACCTTACCCAGCGAACTCCGTTCACGGGTTAATCAAATACGCGCCAATGGCGTAGCCTCAGCGGGCGCTGTAAAATTATTGGATGACAGCTGGGGACGCCCGCTTATCGGTGTCGTGACGCCGCCTAAGGATAGTGCCACGCCGCTGCTCTCTGAACCCTTTTACGCCAAGACGGCGCTCGCGCCTTATGCCGATATTTATGAGGGCACGATTGAAGACTTACTCCCCCTCTCCCCCAGCGTCATCATCATGCCTGACGTCGCCCGTACTATAAATGATGACGTTAAAAATTATGTCGAAACGGGCGGTCTGCTTATTCGTTTTGCTGGTGAGAAGTTAGCAGAAAGACCTGATAGCTTGCTGCCTATTGACTTGCGTGGTGGCGGCCGTGCTTTGGGCGGAGCTTTAACATGGGAAGACCCGCAACGCCTCGCGACGTTCAGTAGTGAGAGTCCCTTTTTCGGCCTTCAAATTCCCGATGACATCACTGTACGCCGTCAGGTTATGGCAGAGCCAGGCACTGAAACAGATAACCGCACATGGGCCCGGCTTGAGGATGGCTCCCCCATTGTCACCTCGGCGAAAGAAGGATTAGGCCGCATTGTTCTTTTTCACGTCACCGCAGGACCTGAATGGTCGAACCTGCCAGTTGGCGGGCTTTATGTGGAGATGCTGCGCCGTATTTTGCCCTTGGCCCGCGCAACGCCCTCCCGCACACAAGAGAGCTCAGGTGATTGGGTTCCCGAACGCGTGTTGAATGGATTTGGACGTTTGGAAACACCGCCCGTTGAAGCCGCTAGCATTGCTGATGAAGCTTTTGCGACGACGTACATCAGCGCTAACACGCTCCCCGGTCTCTACCGACAGGGGGCCAGACGTCAAGCGCTCAACACCATCAAAGATGCCGAGGCTTTGAAGCCTATTGGCAATGCTTCCAATGTGACCATTGGCAGTTATGGTAAAACCAAGGACCGCACAATTGGCGGGTGGCTGTTGGGTGCTGCTCTCTTCATGCTAGCCTTGGATGCATTCTTTGCGCTCTCAGCCTCAGGCCGTTTGGCCTATTTAAAGCCTAAATTTGGCAAAGGTCTGGCCGCCATCGTCATTGCGGGGTTACTGTTCATTCCCTTACAAAGTTTTGCGCAAGGTACAAATCAAGCTAAAAACCTTGAAGCCGCAACAGCTCTACATTTGGCTTATGTAAATACAGGCAATGGCCGCGTCGACCGCATGAGCGAAGTCGGGATGGAAAGTCTCGCGCGGCAATTAACAGCTCGGACAACAATTGAACCTGCAGGCGCAACAGGCGTAAATCCTGAGACAGATGACCTTGTCTTTTACCCGTTTCTCTATTGGCCCGTGCTGCGAGACGCTGAGCCCCTATCTGAAGTGGCATCAACAAGGCTTAATGACTATATGGCCAGCGGCGGCACAATTGTATTTGATACCCAAGATGAGGGCGAGCGTGCCCTACGCGGCGGGCAAACCCATCCGGGTCTGGCTGCCATTACGGCAAATCTTGATATCCCCTCTCTTACGCAGGCGCCCGAAGATCATGTTCTAACAAAATCATTTTATCTATTGCAGACCTTCCCGGGGCGTTGGGCCAATGGCCCTATCTGGGTTGATCGCGACACGAATGGTATGGCCCGCGACGGCGTCAGCTCCATTATACTGGGCAGCAATGACTGGGCCGCAGGCTGGGCGATTGATGAGGACGGAAATGACCTCGCTGAGCTAGAGAAAGACATTCCCCGCCAACGGGAAATTTCAATTCGCTTTGGCGTCAACGTTGCCATGTATGCACTGTCAGGCAATTATAAAGCTGACCAAGTCCACGCCGCCGCCTTGATAGAACGCTTGGGGCGTCAAATACGTGAGCCCCAAGATTTGGGCAAAGATCAGGAGCCAAAACCCTGATGTTGGATCAACTCCCAAATATCGCTTTTGACCCTCTTCTACCGATAGGCTGGATTATCGCACTTGGGGCTGTAATGTTTCTCGCGGCGCTCGCGGCGGGTCTTGGGAAATTGCGAAGTTATTTTCTGCGCCTTATAGCCGGACTATTTATAGTTCTGGCTCTTTTGAATCCGCAAACTGTTATCGAAGACCGCACGCCGCTACAAGATGTTGTTCTTGTTATTAAAGACGAGTCTGAATCCATGACCTTGGGCGATAGAACGGATGCCGCAAACACGTCCTATCAAAGCTTGATTGAAAAACTGAAAGCAGACCCGTCTCTTGATGTGGCCACAAGCTTTATTCGGCCTGATAGCGACGGCACACGGTTAACCACATCTTTGATTGATGGTTTGGGAAACCTCCCCGCAGCGCGCTTGGCAGGCGTTATCGCCATCACTGACGGGCAAGTTCACGACTTGCCTGAAAACCCTAAGGCCCTCCTCCCGCAGGGACTTCCGTTCCACTCTATCATCATTGGTAAAGAAAATGCGCGTGATCGCCGCATCAGCGCCATCGTTGCTCCCAAATTCGGCCTCGTCGGAGAACAAGCTGAGTTCGAACTGCGTGTAGATGATCCAGGTTTTGAAGGTCAGCGTGCCAATATCGAAATTAAACTTAACGGCGAGACCAAAGCCCGTTTCCCTGCAACGATTGGCAACCGCATTTCTATCCCGATAGAAATAGAACGCCGTGGACAAAATACGGTTGAACTGACAGTGCGTCCGGCAGAAGGCGAATTGACCCTCAACAATAATGTTTTCGTTGCCGAAATTTCAGGCATACGCGACAGTATGCGTGTCCTCCTTGTTACAGGTGAGCCACATAATGGCGGACGTTCTTGGCGAAATTTATTGAAAAGCGACCCAGCTGTAGAGTTGGTTCAATTTACAATTCTAACTAACCCACGTGTCAAAAATACGAATGCGCGGCAAAGTGAACTCTCCCTTATAGCCTTCCCAACCCGGCAGCTCTTCGAAGAAAAACTTGATGAATTTGATTTAATTATTTTTGATCATTTCCGCCGTCGTTTTGCCCCTAGCCGCAGTGGTCGCTCACGGCCAATCCTATCGCCTATTTATCTCCAAAATGTTGCAAGATATGTCGAAAGCGGAGGCGCACTACTTGTGGCAACGGGCCCAGCCTTTGCCAAAGATGATAGTATTTACCGCTCACCACTCGCCGCTGTCCTGCCGACACGGCCCACAGGTGAAACGACCAACGAGGCCTTTAAACCCGAGTTAAATGATAAGGGTCGCCGTCATCCGATAACCTCCAGCTTTTCAGGCAAGGAAGATCAAAGCTGGGGCAAATGGTTTCGAATTATCGACAATAAACCCATTAGCGGAAACGTCTTGATGGAAGGCCCCGGAGCAGCACCGTTATTAGTTATTGATAAAATCGGAGAAGGACGTGTGGCGATGATCATGTCCGACCAAGCATGGCTGTGGTCCAAAGGCTTTGATGGCGGAGGGCCCTATTCTGAAATGTTTCGCCGTACGGCCCATTGGTTAATGGGCGAACCGGACCTTGATGCGGAAAAACTAACAGCTACTGCTGAAAATGGCGTCTTGGCGATTGAGCGCCGTACACTTGAAGATCGCTCCCAGAGCGTATTGGTTGAAAAACCTGACGGGACCAAAGAAACTGTGCGCCTGTCTAAAACGGCGGATGGCATTTATCGCGGAAGCCTTAAATCAGCGGGACAAGGAGCTTACCGCCTCTCAAGCGGCGAGGTTTCGGCCATATCAGCTATCGGCACGCTAAACCCAAAAGAATATACTAAGCTTCAACCTACAACAGAGATTCTGAAGCCTTTGGCAGATGGTACGGGCGGTGGGTTGTTTCCGACAGAGCTTACGGGCAGCGTCCCTGACATTCGTCGAGTCAAAGCTAATAAGACAGCGCTGGGCACCGATTGGATGGGACTAATAGCCCATGAAGATTATGCCGTAACAGCATCTCAGCGCTCACCCTTAGCGCCAGGTTGGCTGTTCTTCATTCTCGCGATGTTGGCCATGGGCGGTGCATGGCTACGCGAGGGAAAATAAACAAACGCACAGACACTGTTATTCTATCTAGCATATCGCCATAATTAGGGCCAAAAACATGTTTCTAAACAATGGCCGACAGGACTTCTCATGATCTCATTCAGACTCATTCTAACGACGTCAATTCTATGTGCCCTCCCTTCTCTAGCCTTGGGAACTGAGCCCTTTCCAGAGGAGGATACTTTCGTTGAGGAAATTCCCAATAAAAAACTGGAACGCCGTGGTGAGCGCATCAAAGGACCAATCACAGCGATTGGCGCAGGCGGAATGCTTTTTGCAAGCTTCGACACAAACGCAGACTATTCTGTCGACTCCAAAGAATTTACAGCTGGTCTTTCGCGGGCTTTTAACGCTGCAGATAAAGACTCATCAAAAACTCTCAGCCTTTTTGAACTAGAAGATTGGAGAGAAGCGGCTCTCGGTTCATTAGATGCCGCGCCTGGCAACTTGGCTTTTGATAAAGATTATGATCAACGCATTACGCGTGATGAATTCAAATATGCTTTGGAGTTTGTTTTCAAGGCAGGCGATAAAAACGATGATGGCAGACTTGAGTTTTCAGAACTTGTCAAAGTCTTTGAAATGCCGCGCCGCCCTGTTCTTGAGGAGGAGGAAGATCCGATTGAGCGTATAAACCGCCAAGGCCGTCGGGACCAACAGCGCCGCAGAGGCTATTAAAAACGCACTCCTTTAGGAAGTTATTAACTGCCAAACTTAAGTGTTTTTTCGGCTTATTTTGCTAATATTTCGCTAGATTATCTTAGAGGCTATCATGCGTTTGTTAAAACTAACTCTTATTGCAGGGCTATTCGCCTCCACTTTGACGGGGTGCCAAGTCGCCAAAACGACAGGTAAAGTCGCAGCACTGCCTTTTAAAGGTGTCTATAAGACAGGTGAATTAGCGGGAAAGACGGTATATAAAACCGGAGAACTCGCAGGTAAGTCCGTTTATTATACTGGTAAAGGTATTTACAAAACCGGCGAATATGCGGGCAAAGGTGTTTACCACACAGGAAAGTTTGCAGGCCAAACTGCCATGGGTGTCGGGAAAGGCATTTATTATGTCGGGACTGTTCCGGTAAAAATCACAGATCGCGCTTTGGACACAACGGCCAAAGTTCTCACTGTCACAACTCAAGTCATTGACGTAAGTGGCAAGGTCGTAACCACAGCACGGACAATACAGTCGGCTGAACTGGAAGCAGAATTGGCTGCGCTTAAAGGCGCGACAAATATACTCAATGTGGTCGTTGACGCTTTCACTTAGGAAAACCAGTTCACAGAGACGTGACTGAAAGGCTGCATTGAGATGTGGCCCTTTTTGTGTTATGCTTAATGCAGTACAAGGAGAAACTAAAATGCGTTCAATTCTCACAACATCTATTATCGCTTTTTCATTTGCTCTGGCCGCTCCAGCTATGGCCAAAAGTCGCGGCTTTGATACAACTGTTACAGCCCCCCTCACCTCTTCGGTAAAGATTGAAGTTGTCCTTAGCGAAGACATGGCTCATCGTGCGAATAATCTACCCAAAAAATTGAGCGACCGTAGCGGAGCCCGAGGGCGAAACTCAGGTTTTGCAGGGAATGGCTTTTATGGCGATCGCGATCTCAAGCGCTTAACGGAACGCCTTCACGCTAAGCTCGAACAAAAATTTGCAAAAAAAGGCATCCAAACATCTGATACAGCTTCGACAGTTCTCCGTATTACAATTGAAGATGCAAGACCTAATCGTCCGACCTTTGAACAACTCAGCAATGAGCCGAGCCTGTCCTTTAAAAGTTTTGGAAATGGAGGTGCGGAACTGCAGGGCGAATTAATTACCGCTGGCGGTCGTTCGCTTGGAAACATGTCATATAAATGGTATGAAACCGATATTCGAGACGCCAAATTTGGCGGCACATGGAATGACGCTCACAGGGCTATTGACCGTTTCGCCAGCAAAGCAGCTAAGACCCTCTCAAGCGAATAAGCTTGAGCACACTCTAAACCTCTAAGGCACACCAATATATTTATGGGTTTGAATGCTTAAGCGCCATTTCGGGTTGGAAAGACAATAATCAAAAGCAGCTTTCTCATGTGCCCCTTGTTTTATGCCTAAATAACGATCATCGCGCGGCTGCAGACAAAAATGTTCAAAGTCCAGATGTGCAAAATCTTCAGGGTTATTTTCCTGCTGCGGGTATACAAGTTTTAGTTCATGTCCGGATGTTTGTACAAGTTGAGCATTGGCCTTAGGCGAAACACATATCCAATCCAACCCCTTCGGCGCTTTAATCGTACCATTCGTTTCAACGGCGACTTTAAAATTCGCCGCGCGAAACGCTTCAATTAGGGGCGTATCTAATTGTAACAAAGGCTCCCCTCCTGTGCAAACCACCCACGGCTGACCGCCTCCCTTTTGTCCCAACAACGGCCAATGTTTAGCAACGGCCTGCACTAGGTCGGGCGCGGTCTTAAACTTTCCGCCATTAGGCCCATTCGTACCGACAAAGTCGGTATCGCAGAACTTACAAATAGCTGAGGCCCTATCTTTCTCAAGGCCGCTCCAAAGATTACATCCCGAGAACCGCAAAAAGACAGCTGGTATACCTGTTTGCGCGCCCTCGCCTTGGACGGTCAGATAGATTTCTTTGACGCTATAGGTCATGCGCTGTACTCCGCCCAGCCCTTGGCCCGCAGATCACAGGCTGGACATGTCCCGCAGCCATGGCCCCAGTCGTGCAGCTTACCGCGTGTTCCCATGTAACAAGTATGGCTGTCTTCTATGATGATATTCACCAATCTCTCGCCGCCAAGCTTTTTAGCCAAAGCCCACGCGCCCGCTTTGGATAAATGCATCAAAGGCGTTTCTAGCTTATAACCTTTATCCATACCGAGAGATATGGCTCGCATCTGTGCATCCAACGTTTCTATGCGGCAATCTGGATAGCCTGAAAAATCCGCTTCACACATCCCGCCAATAAGCGTTATTATACCTCGCCGATAGGCCACAGCCGCCGCAAAGTTTAGAAATATCAAATTGCGCCCCGGCACAAAGGTACTGGGTAGTCCGACATCGTCCAAGGTAATTTCAACATCGCGAGTCAAGGATGTGTCGCTAATCGCGCCAAGGGCTGAGAGGTCAACTACGTGATCCTCACCGAGTTTTACGCCCCATTCAGGGAAACTTTTCGCCACGTTTGCCAAAACGACTTTGCGGCACTCCATTTCAACGGCGTGGCGTTGCTCGTAATTAAAGCCGACGGTTTCCACATAGTTATATTTGTTCAACGCCCATGCGAGGCATGTCGCGGAGTCCTGACCGCCTGAAAACAGGATTAAAGCTTTGGTTTTATCGCTCATGGCCGCGCCTATATCGCCAAAATTCGTATCTGACCAGTGGCTTGGCATCATTCTTGTATCTCTTATTAGGCGAAAAGGCAGTTGCGCTTTATCGGGAAAAGAGAGTTACGGCATGAGACCCAAGACTAAGAGATTTAAAAAACGCTATATCGTATATGGTCTTATTGCGTTTGAAATCGCGACTATTCCTGTCTCCGCTATGATGATTCAAAATGTAGCATTCTCTACGCCTCAATCAGTCTCCGCGGCCCCCTTTCCAAACGAAGCTGGAGTCAGCAAGTTTTTACTGACGTCTGATGCCCCATTTGCTGTGATTTCGGAAAATGCCATTGGGAAATTTGATATTACTGTTCAGGCCAGCGGCGATTTAAACGGTCTTCCCTTTGGCGCCCAGGCTCAGATGCCAGGCGAAGCTGAAAGCTGTGCCGTTCTTGAATCGACAGACCCAAAAATCATATATCTTGCTGAACGTAAAACTGCGTTAAGCGCAGGTGACGCCTTAAGCCGCGCGGTCGTTTTGGAAATTCGCTATGCAGCTAATGTAAAACCTGACTTCAAAGTCGTGACGGAAAACGAATCTAAAGATGTAAAAACCGCACAACCATGCACGCCTAAGCAGATCTAATTGCCTCCAGAAAAGCTTCTCCGTAACGCTCAAATTTTGTTTCGCCTACGCCGGACACTGCCAGCATCTCCGTACGGTTAGTGGGAATCTTGCTTACCATATCCATCAAAGTTGCATCAGAGAATACAACAAAAGCCGGTTTGCCGATTTCACGTGAGAATTCCATTCGCAGGGATTTAAGCCTTGCGAGTAATGATTGCTCATCCGCAGAAAGCGCGGTTTCCTGCAAGGCCTTTTGAGCTTTGCGGGCAGATTTAGCTGTTCGTCCCACCGCCAAATCTTTGCATTTAAATTTAGCCTGACCCGCCAGTATATCCAGAGCCCCAGCCTCGAGCGCCAGGGCGCCGTAGCGGCTAATATCCATAGAAATAATCCCGGAGGCAACAGCTTGGCGAATAAGGGCCTGCATGTAAGGTTTGCCATAATCCTCTCCTTTACCAAACGCGTCCAGATTATCATGTGAGAACTGCACGACGCGGTCGGTCGCATTCCCTCGCGCCACGGCAATAACGTGGGTCGTGCCAAAACGCTGTCCCGTCTGGGACATAGCCGAGAATAAAGCTTTAGCAGGCGCAGTAGCATCAATCATCTCGGGCGGGCTGATGCAATTATCACAATTCCCGCAAGGCGCTTGGTCCTCTCCGAAATAGTTAAGCAAAACTTGGCGGCGGCAGCCCGAAGCTTCGGCATAACCGAGAAGCGCATCAAGCCGTTTATGTTCGCGCATTTGATGCTCACTATCAGACCCATCATCGCTGATAAATTGCCGCCGCATACGGATATCATCCAGCCCGTAGAGAAGCGCCGTGACTGCGGGTTGGCCATCGCGCCCCGCGCGGCCAATTTCTTGGTAAAAGGCCTCTAGGCTACCGGGGATGTTCATGTGATACACGAAGCGGATATCAGGCTTATCTATGCCCATACCAAAGGCAATGGTGGCGACCATCACTACGCCGTCTTCAGCCATAAAGCGTTCTTGATTTTCAAACCGTATTTCTGACGGCATCCCTGCGTGATAGGGAAGAGCCTTATATCCCGCCGCATTTAAAACACCCGCGAATTTTTCAGTGTTCTTACGGGACAGACAATAGACAATTCCTGATTGCCCCTCAGTCGTTTTCATGAATTCTAAAAGTTGTTGCGAACGGTTGCGTAAAGGCGACACAGCCAATGACAAATTCGGTCGGTCAAACCCTTGCACTAGGGTGCACCCCTGCCCGCTAAAAAGCTTATCGGCAATATCTTCGCGGGTCAGCTCATCCGCTGTCGCCGTGAAGGCTGCCATGCGGGCGTCAGGGAAAAGCTCTTTTAAACGCTGTAGGTCTGCATATTCAGGCCGAAAAGCAGGGCCCCATTTAGACACACAATGAGCTTCATCAACAACAAACATAGCTGGGTTAAGCGAACGCATAGCGGCAAGCATTCGTCCCGTCATCAAACGTTCGGGCGACATGTAAAGCATCTTTGCCCCGCCATGGGTGACAGATTGCCATTCTGCGATATTTTCCTCACGTGATTGTCCTGAATGTAAGCAGCCGACTTTCACGCCATTCATACGCAGGCCCGCGACTTGGTTATCCATCAAAGCCACAAGTGGGGAAATGACAATCGTGGGGCGATCAAAAAGCAAAGCAGGCACTTGATAGCAAAGCGATTTACCCGCGCCTGTGGGCATAACCGCCAGCACTGAATCTCCGGCTATGAGTGCATCAATCACGTCTTTCTGCCCGGGGCGAAAGCCCGGAAAGCCAAAGGTATTTTGGATTATCGACTCAGCGGTAGACATGTCACATGTCGTGGCCTTGCGCGCGCGTAAATGCAACTGTAAGAGCCGCGATATGGTTGATAATTATGATGAAAGCCGATCCAGCGGCGCAGCTCTCGCCGCGTCGATAGAAATGGACAAGGATAAGCGAGGGAAAGCCCGTACCGTTAAGCCGCTGCGTCAGCTTTGGCCTTTTATTGCGCGATACAAACTAATTGTCTTAGCTTTCTTCGTCTTTCTCGTACTTGCCGCTGCCATGCAGCTTTCTATCGGGCTTGCTGTAAAAGTTATAACCGATTGCGGATTTGTAGATGAGGCCAAAACTGTAGAGGATTACTGCACCCGCTTTGCTGTTGGAGAACAAAGCAAAATGGGGTCCTACTTTAAGTTTGCAATGTTGATTGGCATAGGTGCCGCTGTATTTGGCGCGCTGCGGTTTTACTTTATAAGCATTCTCGGACAGCGCGTTATCGCGGATATTCGCAAAGCCGTTTACGATAAACTTACGCGACTTTCGCCAGAATTTTTTGAACGCGTACATACAGGCGAAGTCCTGTCCAGGTTAACAACTGATACGACGCTCATTGAAAGCGTCATCGGCTCGTCCGTTTCATTTGCTATCCGGTCCATCGCAACGGGCATTGGTTCGCTCATCATAATGTTTTTTATTAGCTGGAAACTCACTTTGCTAGTGATGTGTATTGGGCCTGCTATTATTTTGCCGACCGTTATTATTGGCAAACGCATCCGCACATTATCACGGTCCAGTCAGGATAATCTTGCAATGGCCTCTTCTCGCGCGGGAGAAAGCTTGAGCGCTATCCAGACCGTGCAAGCCTTCACGCGTGAAGAAAAAGAACGCCGTGACTTTTCTACCGCTGTTGAAAACACCTATATCGCGCACCGCAAACGTATCGGCGTACGCAGCCTTATGACCTTGATAATCTTCGGCCTTGGCATGACAGGTATGGTCGGCGTGTTTTGGTATGGCGCGCAAGAAGTGCAAAACTTCCAAGCCTCAGGCGGCAATACTGGCATGACCAGCGGAGACATATTCGCATTTGGCATTTATGCCTTTAGCGTTGTGTCAGGCGTAGGGTTTTTAACAGGCACATGGACAGAGCTATTACGCGCCTCGGGTGCGACGGAGCGCGTCATGGAGTTGCTGGCAGAAGAACCGCATATCACGGCACCGAAAAACCCTGCCACGCTGACAAATGCACAAGGCGAAATTACATTTAAAAATGTGAATTTCATCTATCCCTCTCGCCCCACAGAACAGACACTTGATGATGTCAGCTTTAAAGTTAAGCCCGGCGAAACCGTGGCATTAGTCGGCCCTTCGGGAGCCGGTAAATCGACGATCTTCCAAGTGCTCTTGCGGTTTTATGATACTCAGTCGGGACGGGTGAGCATTGATGGAGTCTCTATTACGGATTTCTCTCCGCAGGACCTTCGACGTCAATTTGCGATTGTTCAGCAAAACACGCCGCTTTTTTCCGGCTCTGCGATGGAGAATATTCGCTATGGCCGCGAAGGTGCAAGTGATGAGGATGTCATAGCGGCAGCCAAAGCTGCCTTTGCCCACGACTTTATTGAAAAACTCCCCGAAGGCTACTTAACAGATTTGGGCGATTCGGCTGTGACGCTATCAGGGGGTCAGCGCCAACGCCTCGCCATTGCCCGCGCTATTTTACGTGATGCGCCAGTTCTGCTGCTTGATGAAGCTACCAGTGCCTTGGACGCGGAGAGTGAACGCGCTGTACAGTTGGCATTCGAGGATATGTCTAAATCGAAAACAACGCTCGTCATTGCACACCGTCTTGCGACAGTTCTAAAAGCAGACCGTATCATCGTGATGGATGAAGGCAGAATTGTAGAAACGGGCACGCATCAAGAACTGGTAAAGAAAAAAGGCCGTTATGCCCGTTTAGCTGAACTTCAATTTGACGGCGCAGCCAGCCTCTAGTGAACTTCATTGCGCCAATGGCTTTTTAAAAATGCAGTCCTTTGGACTTGGTCTTCACCCGCGCCAGAAAATTATTCGATGTCATATAAAGCGTGTAACCATCATCTCCAAAGGCGCAATTTGCGATGGCTGTGCCTGTCCGAATAAGGCCAAGACGCTCCCCATCAGGAGACAGTATAAGCACACCTCCCGGCCCTGTGGCATAGAGGTTACCATTGCTATCAATTGCCAGTCCATCTGGCAGGCCGGGGGCTCCCGCTTTCACATCCTCTGTAACGTTTAGGAGTTCACGGCGATCATCGGGCATGCCGTTATCATCTATATTGTAAGCCATCCACTTAGCATCATCAGCATCAGCATCAGAATTGGCAACATAAAGCGTCTTCTCATCGGGCGATAGAATAATTCCATTTGGGCGAGTCAATTTGTTATCGACTAGAGCGATAGCCCCATCAGGATAGAGCGCGTAAACCCCGTTAAATGACATTTCTTTTTGCTTTGACTCATCTTGTTTGGCGTGACCATATGGCGGGTCTGTGAAATATATAATGCCTGATTTAGCTAGAACAGAATCATTAGGACTATTAAATTTTTTGCCCTCAAAGCTTTCTGCCAGAATAGTTTTTTCCTGATTTTCAATATTCAACTTATAGAGCTTACGGTTTCCATGATCTGCCAAGATGATATGCTTTTCATCTAATGGATAAAGTCCGTTTGCGCCCTGAGAATCTGCCCAATCAGGTTTTGGCCCCGGCAAACCTGAGGGCGTCATCCAAGGTGTTATTCCCTCACCGTCCTTAAATTTATAAATTGTATTACCCGGCACATCGGTGAAGAGAAGGTATCCTCCATCTTTAATCCAGACAGGGCCTTCTGACCACATGAAGTCTCCACCTAGTTTTTGGATCTTGGCTGACTTATCAATGAGGCTACCAGATTTAAGCTCTAGCGATCCGACCGTTTCATATTTTTGCGCGAGCGCAGGTTTAAGTTTGGGCTTTGACGCGAGTTCAGGCGCGGACGTGATTGAGGGCGTTGCAGGCTGGGCCGACTCTTTAGGGCTACAGCCATAACAAAACGAAGCGGCAAGCACAGCAAAGCAAAACCGTTTCATCTAATGTTCCAGAACCATGGCAGCCGCGCCATATAGCGCAACGAAATGAGCCTTCATCAAGCGCACAGGAATGTCTTGGATAAACCAACTTCCATGTCCACGTTGCCTAAATCGCTCTTTAAAATCAGACTCTGCGATGAAAGGGGAAATGTGACGCGTTACACCGCCCGCTAAAACGACGCCGCCAACCGCGCCCATTGTGAAAGCGGTGTTCCCGGCAAAGGTCGCCAAAATATTGCAAAACATCACAACAGTTTTTCGGGCAATTGATTTGGGGTTAGCTTGGGCCGCAGCAACTATTTCATCTTCCCGCGCACAAATAGGCCTCTGGCCTTCTATCTCGCAGAGGGCCGTATAAAGTCGGAAAAGACCTGGTCCTGAAATCAGTGTTTCTGCCGAGACATATCCAAGTTTTTTAAGCCAAAATGACAAGACCTCGACCTCAACATTGTTTTGGGGGGCAAAAGCCGTATGACCACCCTCGGTCGGAATAATGCGCGGCGGACGACCAGGCAAAATACAGGACACGCCCAAACCTGTTCCTGGTCCCATCACAGCAACGGGCTCATTGTAATTCATTTTGCCTGGAATAAGCGTCTCAAATCCATCATCAGGAATAACCGTTGCGCCGCTTGCCATCGCTACAAAATCATTCAATACGACAGCTTCTTTAAAGCCAAATGTCTTAATTAGATTTTTCTCTGAAACAATCCAATCCACATTTGTCATGCGAATTTCATTGTCAAATTTTGGTCCCGCAAAAGCAAAGGCAGCCCGGCAAGGGGTCGCATTTTGGTGGCCGAGATATTCGCTCACAACATCATTAAAGTGCTTGTAGTCTTTGACTGCAAAACGCTCTGAATGATGTAATTCAATCGTACCCGAAGAATTACGCTCTGCCAAAGCCAGTCGGCAATTTGTACCGCCAACATCCCCGACTAATGTTGTAAGACCCATTATTCTATCCACTCTGGCTTACCGAGGACTGAGGCCCCAGCCTCAGAATTATCGGCCTGCGCTCTTAATGGTGCGAACATGTTCATGCCCAAGGCATCCAGATTTTTAAATTTGGGTGCCTGCGCCACAGGGCGCTTAAGCCAATCAGGATCTGAGATCACATCAACCGTATTTGCCGCTGGATCGACACGTACAACGTCACCATCTTTAATCTTGGCTATATTTCCACCAGCCAATGCTTCCGGGTGCATATGAATGGCAGCAGGTACCTTACCCGACGCGCCCGACATACGGCCATCAGTGACCATCGCAATTTTATAACCTTTATCCTGTAATGCCCCCATGAGAGGCGTAAGCTTATGAAGCTCAGGCATGCCGTTGGCGCGCGGCCCTTGGAACCGCAGCACGACAACGAAGTCTTTTTCCAGCTCTCCCGCCTTATGCATTTCAATCAATTTATTCTGATCATCAATGACAATGGCGGGCGCCTCGACAAGCCAGTTCTCACGCTTGACGGCAGAGACTTTCATCACAGAGCGGCCAATATCTCCTGAAAGCAACCTTAGTCCACCATCGGGTCGAAACGGCTTATCGACCGTTGTGAGGATATCTGTATCCAAGCTTTCGGTAGGGCCTTCTTTGAAGAGAACCGTATCGGCTTCAGCATGGGCATTCTTAATTGGCTCGAGCGTATATTCGAAAAGCCCGTTTCCGCCAGCAACTGTTGTCACATCCGTGTGCACGAGGCTTGCGTCAATTAGTTGGCTAATCAGATAAGCCATGCCGCCTGCGGCATGGAAATGGTTCACATCAGCTACGCCATTCGGATAGATACGGCAAATCAGAGGTACAGCCTGTGAAATATCTGAGAAGTCGTCCCAATTTATGAGAATACCTGCTGCTGCCGCAATCGCGGCCATATGAATGGTCAGGTTTGTTGAGCCGCCAGTCGCCATCAGTCCGACGAGACCGTTAACGATGGCTTTCTCGTCTATGACATGGCCTGCAGGCGTAAACTCGCCGCCTATATCCGTTATTTGTACGGCGCGCCGCGTGGTCTGGGCTGTGATAGCATCGCGCAAAGGCGTATTGGGGTGCACGAAAGACGCGCCGGGCAATTGCATACCCATGATTTCCATCAGCATCTGGTTAGAATTTGCTGTCCCGTAAAATGTACAAGTTCCGGGCGCATGATAAGACGCGGCTTCAGCTTTCAAAAGCTCCTCACGGCCCACTTTACCTTCAGCAAAAAGCTGACGAACCTTTGCCTTCTCAGGGTTAGGAATACCTGACGGCATGGGACCAGCTGGCGCAAATATCTGAGGAACATAACCATAGCGCAAAGCCCCAATCATAAGGCCGGGGACAATCTTATCACAAACACCCAAATGAATGGCAGCGTCAAACATGTCATGAGACAGCGCAATCGCCGCAGAATATGCAATGATATCGCGAGAGAAAAGCGAGAGCTCCATCCCGTCCTGGCCTTGCGTGACGCCGTCACACATCGCAGGCACGCCGCCCGCAACTTGCGCAGTGGCCCCATTACGGCGCGCGGCATGCTTTATAAGGTCAGGATAACCTGCAAAAGGCTGATGCGCCGAGAGCATGTCATTATAGGCTGTTACGATACCAATATTAGCCCACTTCGCCCCTAGCAATTCCGTCTTCTCCAAAACTGGACAGGCCGCTGTTGCATGGGCGACATTGCCTTCAGAGAGGCGCTTGCGCCGCGGCCCCGGACGAATGTTCGCCTTAATAGCGGCAAGATAAGCTTTACGCGTTTTGGCCGAGCGCTTTTGGATACGCTTCGTCACTTTTTGGATAGTTGAATTCATAGACATAGGCTTAGGCTTCATCCGTCATAACGGTCAAACGCGCACCTGCCGCGCGGAGCGCTTTGACAGGGGATTCATAAACCGACTTTGTGGCGCTCTGTTGAAAGACATCCGCTTTACCGGCCCCCGGTATCATCAGAATGATCTGCTTAGCGGACATAACAGCAGAGAGCGTTAGCGTAATGCGTTCAGGATGGTCTCCTGCCACGGGACAGCCCTGAGCATCGATGGCAATAACAGTTTCTGGGTTATTGATATCAAGTGCAGCCTCCAAGCCTTTGGAGCCCGGAAACCAAGACGCTGTATGTCCGTCAAGCCCCATACCCATAACACAAACATCAAAAGGGTGAGGGATGGACTCCAGCTTAGCAGCACTCACTTTCTCGCCTAAAGCTGGATTAGCATCGCTTGTTTTCAAACCAATAAATATGGCTTTGCGCGCCGCGCCTTTGAATAGGGTTTCATCTAAAAAGGTTTCATTTGATCCCGGAAGTCCACGATCAATCCAGCGGTCATCAATCAATCCGATTGTGACTTTCTCCCAAGGCAAGTCTATATCGCTCAGCGCCTCATAGACAGGGCGTGGACTTGAGCCGCCTGACAACATCAAACTGGCGTGACCCTTCTTAGATATCGCAGATGTTATTGCCTTCGCAATAGTCTCTGTCGCGCTTTTGACCATCGCGTCACGCGAGGCAAAACTCTGGTAATTGAAATCATCTGTCATCTTAGCCCTTTGACCACTTGTGACCTGAACCGCCCAACAGTTCGTCAGCTTCAGCCGGGCCTTCACTGCCAGCAGAATACAGCACGGTACGTTGACCTGATTGCTCCCAGGACTCCAATATACCATCGACCCACTTCCATGCAGCTTCAACCTCATCGCGCCGCATAAAGAGGCTAAGGTTTCCGCGCACAACGTCCATCAATAGACGCTCATAAGCGTCAGGATAACGCACTGCGAAATTATCGGCATAGGTCAAATTAAGCGGTAGGGTTTTCAAGCGCATACCTCCTGCCCCAGGTTCTTTCACTTCGAACCAGAGCTTAACAGCCTCATCAGGCTGTAGACGGATTACCAGTTTGTTGGGATTTAACTGTGTATCTCCAAAAATAGAATGAGGGACAGGTTTGAATTGAATGACAATCTCAGATCGCCGCGAAGACATTCTTTTGCCCGTCCGCAGATAGATGGGCACACCCGCCCAGCGCCAGTTATCAACTTCGGCTTTAATCGCCACATAAGTTTCAGTCGTGCTTTCGGTGACATCAACATCGCTCATATAATCCGTGACAGCTTCGTCGTCGACTTTACCTCGCGCATATTGCCCGCGAACCGTCTTGTCTTTACTGACCTTAGCAGTGATAGGCCTGAGGGCGCGGAGAACTTTGATCTTTTCCGCGCGTACGTCATTAGCCTCAAGAGATGTGGGGGCTTCCATCGCGGTCAAACATAATAGCTGCAATAAATGGTTCTGAACCATATCGCGCAAAGCCCCAGCTCCGTCATAATATGACCCTCTACCGCCAACACCAATGGATTCAGCCGCTGTGATTTCAATATGGTCAATTGCTTGATTGGACCAAAGGGGTTCTAATAATATATTCCCAAACCGCAAGACCAGAAGATTCTGAACTGTCTCTTTCCCAAGATAGTGATCAATACGATAAATATTATTCTCTTTAAAAACCTTGCCGACACCGGCATTGATTTTGCGGGCGGACTCATAATCTGTGCCAAGAGGCTTCTCTAGTACGACCCGTGACTTATCATTTACCAGTCCTGCGTCTTGAAGACCAACGCAAATATCCGCAAACATGCGCGGCGGCATCGCGAGGTAGAAGACGCGAATAAGATCATTTTTGGAAGAGAGAGCCTTGCCTAGAGTCGACCAATCTTTATCAGCCATGACATCAATCGACACGTAATCGACAAGTTTTATAAATTTCTTCCAAAGCTTAGGATCAAAATCTTCGTCCTTAGCAAATTCATGGTAGTATTTTTCAATCAGCGCTTGATAGTCCGCTTGGGAATGTTTGGATCGGGATACGCCAACGATACGGCTGTCATCCGAAATCTGGCCATCCCGATAACGGTGATAGAGAGACGGTAACAGCTTTCTACGTGCTAAGTCGCCCGTCCCGCCAAAAACAACAATCTCAAACGGTTGTACAGGAACAAATGTCGATCCTGACTTAGAATTCGCCGTGTTCCCCTCACTTTCTTCTTTATGATTCTTTTTTGTCACAATATAGTCCCTTGTCGCGCAAACTTAGAGACCAAATTGACAGCGCTGTCAATTCATCACTACTCGTTTTTTACTGAGGTGGAGTCGCGTATAATAAGTTTGTGATCAAGGCAATAGCTTGGAAGGCGTTCATCTGGCTTAGGCGGCTTAATGAGCAAGCTGGCCGCTCTGTGACCCATTTCATAGATAGGTTGCTTAATTGTTGTCAGTTGCGGGTACAAAATTTGTGCAAGCGGCGTATCATCAAACCCCCCAACAGAGAGCTCATCGGGTACAGAAATACCTAGACGACTCGCGACGGAGACGACCCCAGCCGCCATGTCATCATTACTAGCAAAGATGGCCGTAGGACGATTATCGCCAGCCAAGAGACGCTTAGCGCCTTTGACGCCAGACTTGAATGAGAAGTCACCCTCGACAACACGGTCAAGGTCCACATCCAAACCCGCCGCTTCCACAGCATTGACGAAGCCTAAATATCTCAAAGATGTCGCGCTGTGCTCGGGATGTCCTTTGATGAAGCCCAATTTTGTATGGCCGCTGCGGATCATAAACTCTGTCATTTCATAAGCAGCCTGCACATCATCCATCTTAACCGAGGTCACATCCACGGGCTCAATTGCAGGCGCAACAGGCACATACGGTATCTTTAGGCGTTTCAAAATATTCAATATATTTTCATCATCGCAGAGAGGCGGCGTTAAAATTATGCCATCCACCGGCAAGCGCTCCAACAAAAGTTCTACAGTATCGCTGAGATCAGGTGCGCTCATGCTTAGAGGTTCGATAACAAGGTGGTATCCGTTGTCACGACACGCATCAATCGCGCCTTTTTGGACATTTGCAATATAGTTCGGGCTCGGGTTGTCATAAAGAAGTGCCAATAAATAGGACTTTGAACTGGCTAAGCCTCTCGCAGCCAAATTTGGAGAGTAACGCAGCTCTTTGGCGACTGCCATCACACGCTCACGCGTTTTCTGCGCCACATTGGGTTCATTGTTAAGCACGCGGGAAACCGTCTTCATAGAGACCCCTGCTTGCTTCGCTACATCTGTAATTGTTGACTTCATCGCTTCTGTGAACGCTTCAGCGGCCCCTTATCTCTAGTGTTCACAATGGCTTAGACTTGGTGAAAGGTCAATAATGGCCCTGTGTTTATGTGATGTCATCATAGCCTGATTACGTAGATTGACCAAGAGTTATTGACAGCGCTGTCACCCCCCTTTAAGCAAAATAAAAAGAATAATAAATGTGCCAAATTGGTAAAGGGGAGATCGTGCTAAAACGCATATTAGTAGGTGATATTGGCGGAACGAATATTCGCTTTGCTGTTGCGCAGCCCGGCGAGTCTAGCTTGCCTGTGCTTAATCATATTTGGCGGGCACCCGCCAATGATTTTAAAGAGTTTGGAGATGCTCTTGCATGTTTTTTGGATAACACTCCAAATGCTGATCACCCCTCCCAAGCCGTTTTTGCTTTGGCCGGTCCCATTGATAAAAACTCTGTTAGTCTGACGAATAATAGCTGGATTGTCCGCCGTGAAGACTTAATTACGCGCTTTGGCTTTCAACATCTTGTTTTCATGAACGACTTTGCGGCCATGGCGCGGTCCATACCTGAACTGCCTGAAACCGCGTTTCGTCTTTTGCAAAAGGGCGTCAACAATGCATCAATCTCACCTATCAAAACATTGTCTGTGGCGGGTGCTGGCACAGGTTTAGGACAAGCCTTGCTCGTCGGTGATGCAGCTAAAGGTTGGACCGTTTTGCCAACTGAAGGTGGCCACCAACCTTTCTCGCCCCTCGACTCCTATGAAAGTGAAATTCATCAAATTCTGCGAAATGATTATGGATATATTTCCTTTGAACTTATCTGCTCCGGCAGTGGGCTTGAGAGTGTCTATAAAACAATTTCAAAGCTCCAAGGTCTGCCCTTGCTGGATTTGAAAGCTAACGACATTACGCAGCGCGCAACTCAAGGCAATACAGCCGCCTTTGACACCTGCGAATTTTTGGCAAATACGCTTATGAATTTTATCGGAAACGCAGTTTTAGCCAGCGGGTCTTGGCAAGGCGCAGTTCTAGCGGGCGGGGTCTCCCGCCATTTAGAGCCTTATCTCTCAGCTCCCTCAGCGATTGAGAGATTTACGCGCAAAGGCAAAATGCAATCGCGCATGGAGCGTGTTCCCCTGCGACTTTTGATAGATTCGACGGCCCCTCTTATTGGCGCTGCTTCAAGTTCTTAAGCCACAAAAAAAGCCAGGCAAATTGCCTGGCCTTTATCCGTTTTAATAACGATTTATTCGAGACACACCGCTTGGCCCTCATTCGTCACTAACTCTACGTCCGAGAGGCTGAAACGAACCTTGTCCGATGTCTCAACAACGAATGGCGCAAAAACATATTCCATCGCAGAGCCTTCAGCGAAACAGGACAATTTGACTGACACCTCTGTCCATTCTCCCTTCTCCGCACCCGATAGAACTTTGTCGAGCGGTTGAGAGACTGAACAATCTGGTCCGCAATCTACCATAAGTGAAACGTTGGCGTCCGCCATATCCGATTCGCGACGCACACGCATATAGACCGCCATGTCCCCTGTATTTTGGCGGCGCAAATCGACAGGCGTTCCGCGCACATCAAATCGGCCTTTACCTTCGCCGCTAAAGCTTAGGGTACGAATATTTTCCTGCACGCCATCATCTCCTGAGACAATAGACACATAGCCTGCGGGTGAGTCTGCTTTGGATGTTTTAACAAGTTTCTTGCCTGACGGGTCTTCTAAGATGAGAGTCCAAGGATATACCGCCTTACCCGCCTTGAAAAAGTCGCTGTCATTCATGGCTGTCAGCTCGACACCTGCATCCTCCGGCAAAGCTCCTACTTTGCCGGGCTTGGCATAAGACAAACCGTATCCGTAGGCGAAGAGTGGGTCATAACCCTCATCATCATAATTGAGCGGTGTCTGAATAGCCGTACGAGGCCATGAATAGGGCAGCTTACCTTTGAAGTCATAAGCGGTTTTGCCGTCTTTACCGCTGAACATAACATCAGTTGCATGCCCCCCTTCTGAGCCCGGTAACCACGCCGCAACAAAAGCATCAGAAGTATTAATTTCGCGGTTCATCCATAGAGGACGGCCTGAAAGGAAAACAGCCACGGTAGGAATACCCGCCGCCTTGTACTTTTTCAGTAAGTTCAAATCTGTATCATTGCCGGGCTTATAGGCCAAGTTCTCAATATCACCTTTGAACTCCGCATAGGGATCTTCACCGAAAACAACAATCGCAACCGTCGGCGTTCCTGTGTAAAGGCCTTCAGAGTCAGCTTCTATGACAGAACCGCCTGCCTTATCGACATGACGCTTAATACCATCAAGAATAGAGGATCCACCTGGGAAGTCCGAATTTTCATTTCCCGTGCCCTGCCATGAAAGTGTCCAACCGCCAGATTGCTTTCCAATATTATCAGCTCCATCGCCTGCCACCAAGACAGTCGCATCAGGGCTAATAGGCAGCACACCATTGTTCTTCAGCAAAACCAAGCTTTCACGTACAGCCTGACGCGCGACATCTTTGGAAGCCGGGTCGCGCAAGGCCGTGTAATCCCCTGCGCCGGGGCGGGAAGACGGCTTACCAGCCTCCATCAGACCAGAGCGGAGCTTTACGCGCAGAATACGGCGAACTGCATCATCAAGACGCTCTAAATCGATCTCGCCATTTTCGGCTTGCGCGAGAGTATTATCAAACAAGCCTCGCCAGCTATCAGGCGCCATATACATATCCAAACCCGCATGTAGCGCGGTTGGACAATTTTCATTTGTGCAGCCTTCAAGTTGCCCATGAGCATTCCAGTCGCCGACAATAAAACCGTCAAAGCCCATTTGACCTTTGAGCACGTCGGTTAGCAGCCCTTTATGCCCGTGAATCTTTATTCCCTGCCAGCTTGAAAAAGACGCCATGACAGATTGCGCCCCTGCTTTGAGCGCAACAGGATACCCTGCGCCGTGAATGTCGCGTAGTTGTGGTTCCGTATCCAGATTATCACCTTGGTCGCGGCCAAGATTCGTTCCCCCATCCCCTATGAAATGCTTAGCTGTGGCAATAACTTTATTTCCTCTCAACCACGTGTCAGAGTTCGGATCGCCCTGAATCCCGCGAATGAGTTCACCCGCATAAGACGCCGTCACGTCAGGGTTTTCTGAATAACCTTCATATGTGCGTCCCCAACGGTCATCGCGAACTACCGCAATGGTCGGCGCAAACGTCCACTCTTGTGCACTGACTCGAATTTCCCGTGCCGTCACAGCGCCGATTTTGCCCAGCAGCTTAGGATTACGTGTAGCGCCCAAACCAATATTGTGTGGAAACACTGTCGCGCCGGGAATATTATTATGCCCATGAACAGCATCTGTTCCCCAGATTAGCGGGATAAAGGGCACACCTTCGCCATAAGCTTCTTTGGAGGCTTCATAATACTCATCTGCCAGTTCAACCCATGCGGAGGCCGGCGAGCGATTATCACCACTAGGCGCGGAATTCCCGCCATTAAGTACTGAGCCCAGCGGATATGTCTTTAAGTCTTCAACAGATATGGACCCGATATCAGCTTGGATAACTTGTCCGACTTTGTGGCGAAGGTCCATTTTTGACATCAGCTCAGTAATCCGGCCTTCCATCGCAGCATCAAGGCCAACAGGACTTTTTGCTTTGGGCCAAATAGACGGGTCAACAGAACCCGGCGCGCGAGGGGCTTGCGTTCTCTCAACCGTCTTTGTTTCTGTAGAGCTCTCTGCGCCGCAGGCCATAAGCGCAGCCGCCAAGCTGCATATCGCAACGCTCTTTAAAAGATAAGACTGTCTCATAGGACTTTCCCCTATTTTTTTTCAAATCATAGTGCCGCTCAAGCGAGGTCACCACAATAAAATTTTGATTGCCTAACAAAATGATGATATTGACAGCGCTGTCAATTGTTTATTTAAGAAGGCGTGAAATCAGTGGGACAATGCCAATTTAAAGTAAAATGTGCCGCTTAAAACCAGCTCTCTATTGCACAGGGCCAGTGAGCATGACATCTAAACTGCATAGGCTAATTTGAGGATCATAAGTTTTGAATCATAATCGCGTTAAATCCATTGTGATTGTCGGCGGCGGAACAGCCGGATGGATGACGGCTGCCGGTTTGTGCTCGACGCTTCAGAAACAGAATTTATCAATCACCCTAATCGAGTCCGCTGCGATAGGCACGGTAGGTGTTGGCGAGGCCACCCTTCCCCATATTCGGTTTTTCAACCAAAGACTTGGCATTAATGAAGCCGAACTAATGAAGGCCACCAAAGCCACCTTTAAGCTCGGAATTGAATTTAAAGATTGGGGCCGTATCGGCGATCGTTACATCCATCCCTTTGGTGATTTCGGCAATGACATAAATCGCGTTGACTTTCACCACTATGTCAGCCGCGCGGCGCATGCAGGTCTTGATACGCATATGGATAAATGGTCCTTACCTGTCATGGCAGCCCGAAAAGGGAAATTTCAACTTCCGCATCCCGACCCAAGCAACATTTTATCTAGTTTTGGTTTTGCCTATCAATTTGACGCTGGGCTTTATGCCAAGTTCCTCAGAGGGTTTTGTGAAAAACGGGGTATAAAACGTATTGAGGGCCGCATCACGAACGTCGCGCTGCGGAGCGAAGACGGTTTTATCTCATCCGTTCAGCTCGAAGACGGTACGGATATTGAGGCTGACATCTTTATCGATTGCTCAGGTTTTCGCGGATTACTGATAGAGCAGGCTATGAAAACAGGATATCACGATTGGACAAATTACCTCCCCTGCGACCGCGCCGTTACGGCGGCCTGCGAACATGAAGGCCCTAACTTGCCTTACACTACCGCAACGGCCAAATCAGCCGGATGGCAATGGCGTATTCCTCTGCAGCACAGAACCGGGAACGGATATGTCTACTGCTCAGACCATATCAGTGACGACGAGGCGGCGGCCTCTATGCTTGCGGATATCGAAGGTAAGCGCCGCACAGACCCGAAAACCCTTCGCTTCACCACAGGCCAGCGCAAAAAGAGCTGGCATAAGAACTGTATAGCGATTGGCTTATCAGGCGGTTTTCTTGAGCCGCTTGAGTCCACAGGCATTTTTCTCATTCAAGAAGCCATCACGAATTTTATTGAGATGTTCCCAACTAAAGACTGCCCTCAAATCGACCAAGACGAATATAACCGCATTATGGATTTGAACTTTGAACGCGTGCGGGACTTCTTGTTATTGCACTATGTCGCCACAACGCGTGAGGACAGTCCCTTTTGGAGAGACATTCAAAATATCAAGCTCCCTAAAAGCCTCCAATATAAAATGGACCTTTTTAAATCCAGTGGCCGCATCGTCTCCTATGATGTCGGCGCCTTTAAAGACCCATCATGGCTCGCAGTTTATTACGGCCAAGGCATCATACCCAAAGCTTATGACCCCGTAGCAGATCATTTATCAGCAGCAGCTCTTCCGCAAGAACTGAGCAATATGGAGAAACATATAGCACAGGCCGTTGCAAGTATGAGCGCGCATGGCGAATATATTCAAAAATATTGCAAAGCCTCATGACACGCCAAAGGATTGCGATTTTAGGCGGAGAGCTCTCCGGTGCTATGGCAGCTGCCTCTCTACGCTTTTATTTACCCATTCAAAATTTTGAAATTATTTATGTTCATAGCGGCCCGCTATTCAGGCCTGAATGGTGCATGACAAGCTATGCCGATATTCGTCAATTTAATAATAATCTAAAAATCAGTGAAGGTGCTTTTGCCCAAAAATGCGCGGCGGGCCTGAAGCTTGGCGAGCGTTACACAGGGTGGGGTAAAACCCCTTATATCAATAGCTTCGTCGATTACGGAGTAAACATACGAGGTGTAAACTTCATCGATATTATGCTTCGGCAAGGTCAATATAAATCTATTGAAGACTTGGTGCCTTACTCCCTGCCCGTTCGCGCAGCCCTAGAGGGTAAATTCTTGCCTCCAGATTCCAAAGGCCGCCCAATTGTTTCGGACTTTGATTATGCCTATCATTTTAATCCTCAGGCATATGCTGATCTACTTCTGGACAAGGCGAAAGAATTTGGCCTTCAAATCACCGAGGACAAAAGTGTTTTGTCATCTGCAGATTTGATTATTAATGCCACTGGCAAAGCCATGAATGGTGAGCTCGGAAGTGCGGTTAGCTTCCAAACCTGGGAAGGTTGCAGCAGTTTCACGGCCGTAACCTTGCCGCCCCAAACAGATAGGCTCGGCCTTTTGACAGACATTACCACCTCACCAGAGGGATGGTCTTTTAACGCCTCAACGCAAACTGAAGATGTGCATATAGACTTCTATTTTGATTCTGCGAAAGGTGAGCACCCTTACACTTGCGGCCGCTTATTAGAGCCTTGGGCAGGAAAGGTTTTAAATATCGGAAGTGCCGCGATATGCGTCGAACCACTCATGGGATCACCTCTGCGGTTGATACAAAATGACATTGAGCGGCTGATAAAGCTATTCCCCCCAAATTTAAAAGATCCCATTGAGCGGCAAGAATATAATCGTCAAGCCACGAGCACATATGATCGTCTTCGGGATTACCATGCCTTACAGTATAAAACATCATGCGCGTGGGATCTCGACATCACTTTAACGACGCATGCACAACATAAATTAGATGTCTTTGCAGCACGTGGACGGCTGGCCACATATGATGACGACATGCTGTTTAGGGATAATTGGACAAGCCTGTTTCTGGGTCAAGGCATCACGCCCCAACGTTATGACACATTTGCCGAAGACCTTGAACCGGAAGACATCCGGAAACAATTGGACGCGATTGAAAATATTATTTCTCAAGCCTTGAAATCAATGCCGCGTCATGAAGACTTCATCGCCAGACAATGTCCTGCTCAAGGGTTTGCTTACAGTTGAGATATGTCGTTAAATCAGCGATTGAGTAATTAAAAGTTTAAAGTGAACACGTCAAAAGAGCGACCAGCAGAGGCTGATGTTGCAGATAATAAAAGCTAAGCTTTAAAAATCAGGATCGACTTATAGGCCCAGGAAAAGTGTCACAAGGAAGACAACGATAACGATCAGCGCTTCCTTAATTTTGATGAGTGTATTCATTCTATCTCTCTTTTATGAGTTAGAGTTAGGGCAAGATGGTGAAAATGTAAATCATTATCGACTATCTGCGATATAAAAATTTATAACGCGGTTTTAGTTTTGAATATAGTCTTCAAGTACACTAGCCCATTTCTCATACCCTTGCGTATTTAAATGGAGCCCATCATCGGTCAATTCAGGCTTAAGTATGCCGTTGGGCGCTGCGAAGACGGGGGTTAAATCTATATAATTTACGCCCTGAACCTCGGCGAGGTTTTTGTAAGACGCATTGAAATCTCTGACCATTGGTAAGGCTTGTGCTTCTCGGGGCATAACACTTTGAATATAAATTTTGGCCTTTGGTTTTTTAAGCTGAAAGGTCTGAATGATAGTCTTCAACTCATCAGCCATAACATTGATGTCGCGGTGGTAGCCAATATCATTCGTTCCAATCAGGATGAAAATTTTATCAGGATTATGCCTCAACATTTGCGGCAATCGAGATTGAAGCCCCGTCACAGTATCCCAGCCAATCCCATGGTTAGAGACTGGCACACCCAAATCAACATCTTGCCGGAGCCATCCTTCTGTGATGCTATCCCCGGCTAGCAGCACGCCACCTTGTAAAACTGGTTGCGCGTCGATATCAGGCAAGCGCATGGCAAAATGCTCTTTACCGCGTTTGTGCATATAGTCGGGTGCAGAGATGGTACTGACATCATACTGTTTTTGCGAAGACTGCGAACATCCCCAAAGAAAGACCACAGCTATTAAGGCTGCAATCCAAAACTTTAAAAAATTTTTCATAGCCTGACCTATATTCGACTTACCAGAAAGCCGCGTAAAGCGCGATGAGAATAAGGCCAATCACTAATGACCAAACATTAAAGCTTGTCGAAGTTTTAAAGTTGATATCTCCCAGCAAAACAGATCGTCCCTCGCGCGGGGCAGATGTGAACTTTGACACGCCAATACCCAAGGCCACGCACCCTAAGAAAATCACCCATATACGATTTACAAACTGGAAGTCAGGGAAGACTGTCGCAATCAGCGGAGACAAGATAACAGAGGCCAGTAACATTGTATAAGCGCCGGCAGAATTGGTCGGCTTGTAAAACATTCCTAGGAGGAATACGGCCACGACACCTGGTGCAATATAACCTGTAAGCTCTTGAACGGTCTGGAAAGCACTTTCCATATTTTGGAAGATTGGCTGAGCAATAATGACAGCGAATACCATTGCAAGAACAGCTGTAATACGGCCAACGGTTACATAGTGCTGCTCGCTCTTATCTGACTTCGCCATTTTATAAAGGTCCATGGTGAAGATCGTAGAGATCGAATTCATCATAGAGGCGAGCGAGGAAACAATCGCTGCAACTAAGGCTGCGAAAATAAGTCCGCGAAGACCAGACGGCATAATCCGCATAACTTCAGGGTAAGCGCGGTCTGTTTTGTCAGCCAGAACTTCAGCGTTTAAGGTTCCAAATTCTGGTGTCACTAACATGACAGCGGCAATGCCTGGCAGGACAATAATGATTGGCATAAGCAGTTTCAAAGCCGCCGCGAAGACAAGACCTTTTTGGGCCTCTTTAATATCCTTTGCGCCCAAAGCCCGCTGAATAATATACTGGTTAAAGCCCCAATAGTTCAGGTGCAAAATCCAAAGGCCTCCCAAGAGTGTCCAGATACCCGGAAGAGTATCATAGCCCTTTTGACCCTTCTCAAAAATCATATCAAACTTATCAGGGAGTTCGGTATAAACACGCTGAATACCACCAAGAACGCCATTATCGCCGCCAATCATACCCATTGTAAGCCACGCAATGACGAAGCCGCCCAAAACAAGAATAACAACTTGAATAATGTCCGTTAGAGCCACGGCCTTTAGACCACCCCAGAAAGAATAAAGAATAGCGAAGCCGCCAAGCGCCGCCATGCCCATAAAGATAGACAAGCCTGTCAGCGTGTTGATCGCTAATGCCCCAAGCCATAATACCGTTGTAAGGTTCACGGCGGTATAGAGGAAAATCCAATAACCCGACATAAGCGTCTTAACGCCTGTACCGTATCGCGTTTCCAAAAATTGCGGCATTGTGAAAATTTCGCGTTTAAGGAAAATCGGTAAGAAGTATTTCGCAACAATAATCAATACAATCGCCGCTTGCCATTCATAGGCCGCAATGGCGAGGCCAATGCGAAATCCTTCGCCTGACATACCAATAATTTGCTCAGCTGAGATGTTAGCTGCAATCAATGATGCACCAATTGCCCACCATGGTAGAGATTTACCGGCTAGAAAGTAATCTTCCGTATTTTTCGCGTGACCATCTTTTTCGCGGGAGACATAAAGCGCGACAGCTAGCAACATGACGGCATAGGCCATTAATACAAACAGGTCTAAAGTTGATAATGCTGACATTTTTCTGTCCCCTAGATAATTTTTAGGCGTTTACCGCTCTTTGTAGGTATCAATCCAATAATATGACAGCGTTGTCAATTTAAAGATGACATAAAGATGTTTATACCTTTAAAAGGACATAAGGAGAGATTTTAATGTATCTTGGTTTAGACATAGGCACATCTGGTGTCAAAGCGGTCTTGGTTGATGAGGCCCAAAACATTTTAGACCAAGCCGCGGCGCCTCTCCATGTCAACCGTGCTGAGCCGCTATGGTCGGAGCAAAATCCGCAAGATTGGTGGGAGGCGACCTGCGCCGCCGTCAAACAGTTAGATGTCGTTAAACGCTCAGGTGTCAAAGCTATTGGCCTTTCAGGTCAAATGCATGGCGCGACATGCCTTGATGTTAATGACAAAGTTATCCGCCCTGCTATCCTCTGGAATGACGGACGAAGCGCAGCAGAATGCGAAGGTATGATGGCAGAGATGCCGGACCTAACCCGCATTACAGGAAATCTGGTCATGCCGGGCTTTACCGCGCCGAAGCTGGAATGGATGCGCACCTATGAGGCCGAGAATTTCGTTCGCGTTGCCAAGGTCCTTTTGCCGAAAGACTATGTCCGCCTGCTTATGACGGGCGACTATGCCTCTGACATGTCCGACAGCGCAGGCACGCTTTGGATGGATGTGGCCAAGCGCGACTGGTCGGATGAGGTCTTGGCTCTGACCGCCCTCACCCGCGAGCAAATGCCAAAGCTTTTTGAAGGCTCCGAGGCCACAGGCACGCTTAGAAAAGATATCGCAACAGATTGGGGCGTTCCTCAAGTCCCTGTTGCGGCGGGCGGCGGGGATAATGCAGCAGGCGCCGTCGGTTCAGGCACAATAACCTCTGGCGAAGGGTTTATCTCGCTTGGCACGTCAGGCGTGACATTTCTCGCGGATGACAAATATCGTCCTAACCCCGAGGGCGCAGTCCACACGTTCTGCCATGCACTTCCTAGCCTCTGGCACCAGATGAGCGTGATGCTTTCTGCGGCAAGCGCGGTTGATTTCGTCGCTAAGCTAACGGGTTTTGCAAAGCCTGCCGACCTTTATGCAGCAGCAGAGAAGGCCAATCAGCCCGGCAAAGGCGCATATTTCCTGCCTTATCTGTCGGGCGAACGCACACCGCATAATAATCCAAACGCCAAAGGCGCTTTCTTTGGCCTGACCCATGAAGATAATAAAACCACGCTAGCCCAAGCAGCGCTGGAAGGCGTAGCTTTTGCCTTAGCTGACGGCATTGATGCGCTGCAAGATACGGGCGCAGACATAAAAACTCTCTCGGTGATTGGCGGCGGCGCAAAGTCACACTATTGGGGCAAGATATTATCAGCCGCATTTGACCTACCGCTACATTATCGCGGAGGCGCGGCGGTTGGCCCAGCCTTTGGGGCCGCGCGGTTGGCACGGCTCTGCGTTACACATGAAAAAGCAGTCGATATCTGTCAGCCTCCGGCTATTGAACATACCATTACACCTGATATTGATTTGCGTGACCATTATGCGGCGCGGCGTCAGACTTTTCAGAAATTATATCACAGCACTAAGGAGCTAACCTCATGAGCGGCTATTTCGACCATATTGACCCCATTAAATTTGAAGGCCCGGAGAGCGATAACCCGCTCGCCTTTAAATATTATGATGCTAAGAAAAAAGTGCTCGGCAAAACCATTAAAGAGCATCTGCGCGTCGCCGTCTGTTACTGGCATAATTTCTGTTGGGATGGTCATGATATATTTGGCGCAGGCACATTTGGCCGGCCATGGCTACAGGGCGCGAATGACCAAGCCGCCGCAGACGCCAAACTTGATGCCGCTTTCAGTTTTTTTGAAAAACTAGGCCAGCCCTTCTTCTGTTTTCATGATGTAGATATTATGGCAGAGGCAACCACGCCGAAAGAGCATGTCGAAAACCTCGCCATAATAGTGGATAAAATTGAAGCCAAGATGGACGGGGCTACAACCAAGCTCCTATGGGGCACGGCCAATATGTTCTCTCACCCGCGCTTTATGGCCGGCGCAGCGACAAACCCTAATCCTGATGTGGCAGCCTTTGCGGCTCTACAAGTCAAGCACGCTATGGAGGCCACCCACCGACTCGGCGGCGCAGGCTATGTGTTCTGGGGCGGGCGCGAGGGCTATGACACAATCCTAAACACTAATGTCGGCCATGAACTGAACCAGCTTGGGCGCTTCCTCAACATGGCAGTCGAGCATAAACACAAGATTGGTTTTAAAGGCGACCTTTGGATTGAACCCAAACCGCATGAGCCAACCAAGCATCAATATGATCGCGATGTAGGCACGGTTTATGGCTTCCTCAAAGAACACGGGCTTGAAAATGAGATCGGCGTGAATATTGAGCCGAACCACGCGACGCTCGCAGGTAATGCGTTTGAGCATGAAATCGAAATGGCCAATGCCTTTGGCATATTTGGCTCGATCGACTTTAATCGCGGCGATCCGCAAAACGGATGGGACACAGATCAGTTTCCAAACGACCTTCGCGAAACCACTTCGGCTATATACTATATCCTCAAAGGGGGTGGCTTTAAAAATGGTGGCTCAAACTTTGACGCCAAGGTGCGCCGTCAATCCAGCGATGCAGAAGATTTATTCCACGGCCATATTGGCGGTATGGACTTACTCGCCCGCGCGCTTATGAACGCCGCCGCTATGATTGAGGATGATAAATTAGAGGCTTTTAAGACGGCTCGATATTCCGGATGGGCTAATGGTATGGGCAAAAAGATGATGGACGGACATGCTACGCTTGAAGACATGGCCAGTTACTGCCTCAAGGAAAACACAAGCCCTGCGCCCAGTTCTGGACGACAGGAATACCTTGAAAATATGGTAACCTCTGCGATTAAGTAAATTAAATGTTAAAGTGTGACGGCGGTCACATCCAACTAGCCTCGTTAGCGTTTAGAGCATCCGCATTGCAGGGCGCTTTTTAATTTTAAATATAAGCGGTCCTGCTTCGAGGGCGTTATTTTGGGGGCAAGGGGCTGCCAGCGTTCTCTTATTTATGGAGGGCCAAATGGCTTATATTAATTCAAAATTACTTCTTAACAGCGCAGCGGGCCTCGCCCTATCTTGCGCATTTTCAATGTCGGCTTTTGCGCAAGTATCCCCGAACACGAGTGATGCCTGCAATGACGGCGTGCCAAATACAGATACGCTCCAGTGTGGTGATGGCGCAGCGGCAAATGGTGAACGCAGCACCGCTGTTGGTGATGCAGCATTTGCAGAAACAGACGATTCGACAGCGATTGGTTATCGGGCTCAAGCCGTTAACGGTGCAGGCGCTACAGCAGTTGGTTCGGGGTCAGGAGCATTTCATGAGAATGCCTCTGCTTTTGGATATCGAGCGATTGCACATACTCAAGACGGTACAGCTTTAGGTGCACATTCAGTTTCTCTAGGTAGTAGATCAACTGCCATCGGTGGTGGTTCTGATAACAACACAGCAGCATTTTCCCAGGGCGCTTCCTCTGTCGCTATCGGCAGCGGGTATAGCACACAATTGGGCGCACGGTCATCTGGCTTTCGCTCAACAGCTATCGGATCCACATCGGAAGCATCCGGCACTAACGCCGTTGCTGTTGGTGTTCTCTCAGTCGCTTCAGGAGACCTCTCAACCGCAGTCGGTCCTATTTCCGAAGCCTCGGGCACAGCAAGTACAGCCATTGGTCAATATTCTGATGCCACAGCAAACTTTGCGACGGCTATCGGATATCAGTCCGATTCTACAGGGATACAATCGACAGCTATCGGTTTTTCCTCTGAAGCCAGTGACATCGGAACAAATGCCATCGGGACAAAAAGTCTAGCTAACGCTCGCAATGCCAATGCTTTTGGTACAAATGCCGAAGCTACAAGCGTTTATACAAATGCCATAGGCTCAAATACGCAAGCCCTTGGACAAGGCGCTATTGCAATGGGCGGCGGCGTAACTCAGGCCCTTTCAGCTGAAGCACAAGCAGATGGCGGCATTGCTATTGGCGGTCAATTCGGCGCAAATGCCGGGGCGAAATCAACAGCTCAGGCTGCCGTTGCAATTGGCTCTCTCTCTGAAGCCAATGGCACTAACAGTACGGCTGTAGGTTCTCAAAGCATCGCGACAAATGCCGGCGCCAGCGCATTCGGCAATCAGGCAAAAGCATTAGCCAACCTCTCAACCTCAGTAGGTTGGGGCGCGACGTCTAATGGTGCAGCTAGTAATGCATTTGGTAAAGGTTCTGATGCCACAGGAACATTTTCAACGGCACTTGGTACAGACTCTGTGACGAATGGCCTAGCTGCCCTTGCAATGGGTTACCAAGCCGAAGCTCTGGCGCGTAACGCTATCGCATCAGGTACGCATGCTAGTGCAAATACCGAAGAATCAGCTATCGCTATTGGTGGTGGTCGGCTTGCTGGCGAAGGTGCTGAAGCTAGCGGAGAAGGGTCCGTTGCGATTGGCGGGGCGACCTATAACGGCGGAACCGTACCTATTCGCGAAGGGGCTGAGGCCTCTGGTTTTGACGCAGTTGCTATCGGCTCAGGCTCTGTGGCCTCAGGTTCAAATGCGACAGCAGTTGGCGCCGGCAGTCAAGCAGGCGGCGTCGCTGGATTAGCATTTGGCAATCAATCTGATGCATCCGGCAATCTATCAACTGCTATCGGATGGACGTCTCAAGCAACTGGTATTAGCGCAATGGCGATCGGTCAAAACTCAAGCGCAACGGGTAATTTCTCTGTCGCTATCGGAAACGGTGCATCGGCTTCATTGATAAACCAGATGGTATTTGGAACCTCGACATATACTTATGTAATGCCTGGTCTGGTGTCATCCACGTCGACGACACGTCAAGGCACGCCGACAGGCATCGTAACAACAAACGCTGCGGGTGAGCTTGCTTCTGACAATTCGTTCTACGGTTCAAACTTTGGGCTTATTACTAGCGGTATTACCAGTTTCGGACAATTCCTTACAGAATTGGATCGTCGTCTTGTCGATGGAATCGATACCGCTGGACAACCTCCCGCGTTTCAAGCTCCGATGTCCTTTAATATGGAACTACAGAATGTCAGTGCCGAACCCGCTACATCCGCTGCAGTATCGGCTACTGAAGTGCCGGTCGTTCAAGCCCCTGTCATTGATGAGCCTCTCACAATGACAACGGATCAGAACACCATGGATATAGCGACAAACCGCACCGACATCGATGCGAACCGTACGGATATTGACGCGAACCGCGTGGATATCGATACGAATACAACAGCTATTTCCACAAACTCAGGAAATATCGCAACTAACAGCACCAACATCTCGACAAATGCTGAAGGTGTTGCGACGAATTCTGAAGGCGTAATGATGAATAGTTCAGACATTCAAACCAATTCAGATGCGATTGCACTGAACACGACTGGTGTCTCTGAAAACCGCACAGCTATTGCATCAAATACAAGCAATATCTCGGCAAATGCGTCTCGTATCGGTCTGGCTGAAACGGCGATACAGTCCAACGCCAGCCAAATCGTGCGCATTAACGAAGAGCTTTCAGATCTTAGCTCAGGTCTTGCAGCGGTTGCGTCCTTGCCTGACATGTATCTCTCGCCAGATGCAAAATGGTCAGCGGCTGGCGGCGTAGGTTTCTACGGCGATGATGTCGGTGTCGGTGCGACGCTTGCCTTCCGCGGAGATGACAATTGGGCCTTTGGTGCCAGTGTTGCGACGGCTGGTGAAAAAGCAACCGGTAAACTCCAAGTCAGGTATGAAGGCTTCTAAGCATAACCCTATTATTGCTCTTCGGAGTTTTCAAACCGAGCCGCGTCTGCCCCTTGCAGGCGCGGTTTTTATGTGTCTTGCTGTTTGCCTTGCGGACAGCTAAGCCGCCTTCATGGCGATTATTACTTTAGCTGATTTGCGCGAGACTTCGGGCGCGCTGCTGGGCTTAGATCCCGGCACCAAAACTTTGGGTCTTGCGATTAGTGATCGCACGCGTTTAATTTCAACGCCGCTTCAGACGATTACCCGCGAAAAATTCACCTTGGATGCGCAGGAACTTTTGAAAATTTATGCCGACAATAAAGCCTCTGCGCTCATCGTCGGCCTGCCTATAAATATGAATGGAACACATGGGCCGCGTTCGCAATCCGTGCGCGATTTCTGCACCAATTTACTCAAGATTGAAGACCTTCCCATATTCTTGTGGGATGAGCGTCTTTCAACCATGGCCGTCACGCGTGGTATGCTAGAAGCCGATATGAGCCGCAAAAAACGCAAAGAAAATGTCGATAAACTTGCGGCAGGGTATATTCTCCAAGGCGTTCTGGACCGGTTGCGGAGTTAGAGCCCAGAGCAAAGCCTATTGACTCTGTACGAATTTTTCGTACAGAGCACTTATGTCTTATTCAAAGTCAATTATTGACGATATTTTCGGCGGCATCCGCCCTGCAGCTCGGGCTTTGGACAAAGCCGCTACAACAATACAAGGCTGGTATGATGCCGGCACAATCCCGCAAAAACATTGGCCAGATGTGATGGACGCGGCAAAGTCCTTTAATCATCACCTGACGCCCGATGATTTTTTCCCCTCGCAAGCCCCAAGCGCCTCTTCATTTGGCTATGCCTTTGATAAAATGCACTGCTTGTCGATTGATGACTTTCACCGCCCTGACATTGAAACCCTTTTGTCTTTGGGAGAATATTATTTGGACTTGAATGTTCAGAAAAGCCCCGATCGCTCAGTGCTGAAAGGCAAGACACTCATCAATGTGTTTTTTGAAAACTCGACCCGCACAGAAAAGAGTTTTGAACTCGCAGGTAAACGCCTAGGAGCGGATGTTATCTCTATGCAAATCGCGAGTAGCTCGGTCAAGAAAGGCGAGACACTGCTAGATACGGCCGCCACATTAAATGCCATGAACCCCGATATCCTTACCGTGCGTCACGGATCTTCAGGTGCGCCTGCCCTGCTCGCGCAGAAAGTTTCTTGTTCGGTTATTAATGCGGGGGACGGCATTCATGAGCATCCCACACAAGCGCTACTAGACGCCCTCACTTTGCGCCAAGCCTTTGCTAGAGATGGCGGTGATGGACAGATTGACGGACTGCGCATTGCGATATGCGGCGATATTCTGCACTCGCGCGTTGCCCGTTCCAATGTGAAGTTACTCAACATGCTCGGCGCAGAAGTTCGCCTGATCGGGCCGCCCACCCTGCTGCCAATAGATGCTGACCGTTGGGGCGTAGATATTTTCCATGATATGAAAACGGGTCTGAAAGGCTGTGATGTCATTATGATGCTGCGCTTGCAGTTAGAGCGCATGAACGGAGCCTTTGTCCCGTCCAAGCGAGAGTATTTTCATTTCCACGGGCTAGACCGCACCAAATTAGGCTATGCCAAAGACGGCGCATTGGTCATGCATCCCGGCCCGATGAATCGCGGCGTCGAGATAAGCTCTGACATCGCCGATGATCCCGAAATTAGCTTAATCACGCAACAAGTCGAAACCGGAGTTGCCATGCGTATGGGCATTTTACATGCGCTCTCAGATGTTCAGGATAAAGCGCCATGAGCACCATCTCGATAGTAAATGCGCGCATCATAGACCCAGCAACGGGATATGATGAGGCAGGAAACATCCTCATTGAGGACGGACGCATATCAGCCTTTGGCTCAAACGTGGAAGCCAGCGGCGATATCATTGATGCAGAGGGACATATTTGCGCTCCCGGCCTCATAGATATACGGGTTTCGACGGGTGAGCCGGGGCGAGAAAACCGCGAAACTATATTAACGGCGGCAAAGGCCGCAGCCGCAGGCGGCGTGACCTCAATCGTTATCATGCCTGAAACCGACCCCGTCATTGATGACATGTCACTTGTCGATTTCATTACGCGCCGCGCCGAGGAGGCCCCTGTCAATGTTTATGCTGCAGGGGCTTTGACCAAGGGACTCGACGGACAGACCCTGACGGAAATTGGATTGATGACTGAGGCTGGCGCTGTAATGTTTTCTAACGGGACGCGGCCTATTGCAGATGCCCAAATCATGCGGCGCACTTTATCTTACTCCGCTAGCTTTAATGCGCTCATTGCCAACCGCGCGATAGAGCCGTCTCTTTCAAAAGGTGCCGTTGCCCATGAAAGCGATTTGTCGTCACGTCTGGGATTGGCAGGCGCTCCCGCCGCCGCAGAGCGCATTATGGCTGAGCGAGATGTGGCATTGGCTGAACTGACAGGCGGGAGATTATTGATTGATATGATTTCTTCAGCTGAAGCGCTTGAGGTTGTTCGCCGTGCTAAGTCACGGGATTTGGAAATCGCTTGCTCTGTCAGCATTAATCATCTGGCGCTAAATGAAGTTGATATCGGCGATTACCGCACTTTTGCCAAGCTAGACCCGCCCTTGCGCGAAGAAAGCGACCGATTGGCTTTACTCAAAGGCATCAATGACGGCACGATTGATATCATCGTCTCCAACCATGACCCTCGCCCAGCGGGGGAAAAACGTCTGCCTTATTCCGAAGCCTCAACGGGGGCTGTCGGGTTGGAACTTTTGCTCGCCGCAGGTCTGTCGCAAGTCGCAGATGGGCGACTGGACTTGATGGCATTCTTAGCCGCTGTAACGTCAAATCCTGCAAACTTGCTAGGACTTGAAAGCGGCCTAATAAAAATCGGTGCGCCTGCCGATTTGATCATCTTTGATCCCGACCGCCCTTGGGTGTGCGATAGCGATGCCCTGCTCTCTCGGTCCAAAAATACACCGCTTGATGGTCGCCGCATGACGGGCCGCAACCTCAAAACAATTTGCCAAGGGCGGGTTGTATTTGACTCCTAACTCTAACGGAGATATGTTCCCATTATGTTCTCAATGCCAATCCTTTACGCTGTAATCGGCGGTTATCTTTTAGGGTCAATTCCCTTCGGCCTGTTGATAACGCGCGCAACTGGCCAAGGCGATATTCGTGATATTGGATCCGGAAATATTGGCGCAACGAATGTGCTTCGTACTGGGCGTAAGGACATTGCGCTTATAACGCTACTTCTAGACGCCGCCAAAGCGGGAGTTGCCGCGCTGATCTTCAATCATTTTTTTGGCTTGCCCATTGGTTTATTCGCGGGTGCAGCAGCGCTTGTCGGACATTGTTATCCTATCTGGCTAAAATTCAAAGGCGGTAAAGGTGTTGCGACATTTTTTGGTTGCCTTTTTGCCACAGCTTGGCCCATTGCCCTCATCGCAGGAGCTATATGGCTAGCCTGTGCTTTTATAACACGTATCTCTTCACTATCTGCGCTGGCCGCTGCAGGTGCCTCTCCGCTCATCGCTATGTTTATGGGGTATTATCATGTTGCCATCATGGCCGCTGTTCTTGCTGTCATTATATATATAAGACATGCTGAAAATATTGGCCGCATCATTAATGGGACTGAATCTCGCATTGGTAAAAAAGACTAATGCGATTACGCGAGCTTAGCTTTGCCGAAAAGCGGGCTTGGCTTCGGCTCTCACGCACACCGCGCGTCGGCCCTGTAGCCTTTCGGGATTTACTGGGGCGCTACAAAACGGCAGAGGCGGCAATAGAGGCCTTACCCTCTATCATGCGGCGCAAATCGACAGCTATTCCAAACATGGCTGAGATTGAAGCCGAAATGGAACAAGCTGAGCAGATGGGCGTCAAAATTCTTGCCGCTTGCGAACCAGATTACCCATCTTACCTAAGGGCGGTTGACCCGCCGCCACCGCTCATCAGCATTATAGGCCGAACAGACATTTTACATAAACCTTGCGCGGCCATTGTCGGCTCCCGCAATGCCTCGGCCATAGGTCAGCGCTTTGCACGGCAAATTGCGGGTGAACTTGGAGAAGCCGGATTTACGATAGTTTCCGGACTTGCGCGCGGCATTGACGCTAATGCCCATAGCGGCGCGCTCGGAACAGGCACTGCCGCCGTTTTGGGCGGGGGCGTGGACCATATCTATCCTCGTCAAAATGCCGAACTCTACGAAGCCATGATGAATGAAGGCGCCCTAATTTCAGAAAGCCCTCTAGGATATCGCGCGACCGCCCGCGACTTCCCTCGCCGTAATCGTATCATCTCAGGCCTGTCCATGGGCGTGATTGTCATTGAAGCGGCTGAACGATCAGGCACGCTTATCACGGCGCGATATGCCACAGAGCAGAACCGCGAAGTCATGGCTGCACCTGGCTCACCGCTTGACCCTCGCACAAAGGGCTGTAACCGCCTTATTCAACAAGGCGCAGCTCTCATTGAAAGCACCGAGGACATCATTAATTGCCTTGAAAATATTAGGCCGCTTCAAATGATGGAGCCTGGCAAAAACTTTAAGCAAGCCGAGTTTGATTGGAACAGTGCTGAAAAAGATATCAAGAAAGCCCGCACAGCTTTGATGGACCTACTCTCCCCGACACCTGCACCGCGAGATGAGATTATTAGGCTAAGCGGCTTTTCAACGGCTTTGGTCACCGCAGCTCTTCTGGAAATGGAACTCAATGGTGATGCCATTGTTGAGGCGGATGGCCGCGTGGCCTTAGCCGTTCAATTCTAGGCTCAAATCCACCTTTGATGCCACAGCGGTCGCGCGTAGCAAAGATGACAACTCATTGAGACCCGAGCGTCCTGCGATAGTAGATAGCTCCTCTAACATCTGTGCGATATAAGACTGAACGTGATCAGCTGGCATGGATACATCAGCTTTATTTGATTTCATGGGTGTCATTGCGTACTCCTGATATACAACTTATAAATGTATATAATATTTTTAATCTTCAGTAAAGCAAGGTCTATAATTTAGTAACACTGTAGGCGCGGTGTTGACAATCGATAGTCCATCGCCCAAATGAGCGCTCATTTTAAGACCCGCCGGTCGGCCTCACAGCCCTCCGGCGCCGCTACATTTGGAAGTCACAGGCATGAATCTTGTCATCGTCGAATCTCCGGCCAAAGCCAAAACAATCGAAAAATATTTAGGTAAGGATTACAAAGTCCTCGCCAGTTTCGGTCATATTCGGGACCTGCCCAGCAAAAACGGCTCAGTTGATCCTGAGAATGATTTTGAAATGACGTGGTTGGTCGATACACAATCCAAAAAACGTATCAAAGATATTGAGACCGCCCTTCAAAAATCAGACAAACTCATCCTCGCAACCGACCCGGATAGAGAAGGTGAAGCGATTTCCTGGCACTTGCTTGATGTTCTTTCCAAGAAGAAGAAGAACAAACTCGGCGAGAAAGAGATTGAACGCGTGGTCTTTAACGCGATTACAAAGAAGTCTGTAACTGATGCAATCGCCAATCCGCGCCAGCTTGATATGGAGTTGGTAGAGGCTTATCTCGCCCGCCGCGCCCTTGATTACCTTGTTGGCTTTACACTTTCACCTGTCTTATGGCGCAAACTTCCTGGCGCACGCTCAGCGGGCCGTGTGCAGTCCGTTGCATTACGCTTGATATGTGAGCGCGAAACAGAAATCGAGAAATTCGATCCGCGCGAATATTGGTCGCTTGCCGCTGTGATGAAGAACAGTAAGGGCGGGGATTTCCCTGCACGTCTTGTCTCTTTAGACGGTGAGAAACTTGATAAATTCTCGCTAGGTAATGCGCAAGACGCGGCCCGTGCGAAAGCGGCCGTCGATAAAGCGGCGCTTTCTGTGGTCTCCGTCGAAGCCAAACCGCTAACGCGTAATCCGCAGGCTCCGTTCATGACATCAACCCTGCAGCAAGAAGCCTCGCGCAAGCTTAGCTTCTCAGCGACGCAAACCATGCGCACAGCCCAAATGCTTTATGAAGGTGTAGATATTGGCGGCGAAACAACCGGTCTCATTACTTATATGCGAACGGACGGTATTTCCATGATCGGCGAAGCTATAAGTGAATGCCGCGCGACCATCGGAACTGAATTTGGTGATGAGTACCTTCCCGGACAGCACCGCGTTTACAAATCCAAAGCCAAAAATGCACAAGAGGCTCATGAAGCTATTCGCCCCACCAGTTTTTCTCGCACACCCGAAAGCCTTAAACTCTCAGGAGATATGAAGAAGCTTTATGAGCTGATTTGGAAACGCGCCATGGCGTCCCAAATGGCCTCCGCTAAATTAGAGCGGACAACCATCGAGATGGCCGATAAAGACAACACGGTTGGCCTGCGTGCCTCAGGTCAGGTCATTCGCTTTGATGGTTTCCTCAAGCTTTATGAAGAAACCAAGCCCAAAACGGCCGATGAAGAAAATGACAGCGACGCCACGCTCGCGCCAGTTGTCGCGGGCGATAAGGTGGATGCGACCAAGGTCAATACAGATCAGCATTTCACTCAGCCCCCGCCCCGCTACTCAGAAGCCAGCCTGGTCAAGCGTATGGAAGAGCTGGGCATTGGCCGCCCATCCACTTACGCGTCAATTCTAAAGGTTCTTCAGGACCGCGGCTATGTCACTTTGGATAAGCGCCGTTTCACGCCAGTTGATAAAGGCCGCATGTTGGTGGCTTTCCTTGAGAACTTCTTTGGTAAGTATGTGCAGTATAATTACACAGCGGATCTCGAAGAACGCCTCGATAAAGTTTCGGCAGGTGATTTGGAATGGAAAAAACTCCTACACGATTTCTGGAACGAGTTTTCAGCCTCCATTGACGAAACCAAAGAGCTTCGCGTTACTCATGTTCTGGACGCGCTGAATGATGCGCTTCGCCCTCTGGTCTTCCCCGATAAAGAAGACGGCTCTGACCCGCGCAAATGCACAAGCTGTGAAGACGGCAAGCTAAGCCTCAAACTCGGTAAATTTGGCGCTTTTGTCGGCTGCTCTAACTATTCGGACTGCAAGTTCACACGTCCCTTTGGCGGTGAAGACCAAGAAGCTCCTGCCGAGGATAAAATCCTTGGGCAGCATCCAGAAACCGAAAAAGACATCGTCCTAAAGACAGGCCGCTTTGGCCCCTATGTCGAGATGGAAACCGAAAAGAAGCCCAAACGGACAAGTCTGCCAAAAACATGGCCTTATGACCTGATGGATCTTGAAAAAGGGCTCATGCTTATCAATCTACCGCGTAAAATCGGCTCTCATCCTGATGATGGCAATCAAATCATCACTGCGCTCGGACGCTTCGGACCGTACATTAAGCACAATACAACTTATGTGAGCCTAAAAGACCCAGACGAAATGTTTACTGTAGGCATGAATGACGCCGTCTCTAGGATTGCTGATAAAATCGCTAATCCCGGACGCGGACGTAGCGGCGGAACGGTTGTCAAAGACTTAGGCAAGCATCCCGAAGATGAAAAGCCCGTTCAAATCATGTCAGGCCGTTATGGACCATATGTAAAATATGAGAAAATCAATGCGACACTCCCAAAAGGCACAGAGCCTGCAGATGTGACAATGGAAATGGCTTTGGAATACATCGCCGCAAAGATTGCAAAAGGGCCGGCCAAGAAAAAGCGTAAAGCGCCTGCTAAAAAGAAAAAACCAGCTCCGAAGAAGAAAGCTACGGCCAAGAAAAAGCCCGCCGCGAAAAATAAGCCCGCAGCTAAGAAATAGGTTTATAGTCATCACATGGAATTGAGTCGCGACAGCATCTTAAAAGCCGTCAGTGGTCAGCCTGACAGGTTTGATAATAAAGCTTTAGCTCGCCAATTAGGCGTAAAGGGCGAAGACCGCCGCGCATTGCGTCAATTATTGCGCGAGATGGTGGATGACGGCGTTTTGAAAAAATCCAAGAAGAAGACTTATCGCGAGGCCGATGATTTGCCGGGCGTGATGGTCATAAAAGTGACCGGTCTGGATGAACATGGCGATATGATTGGACAGCCCGAGATCTGGAAACAGGACGGGCCAGCGCCTACCGTGATTGTGCGCGAAGGCCCTATATCTAAAAAAGCCAAAGGGCGTTCAGCAGCAACGGTTGGTGTTGGTGGTCGCGCGCTCTGCCGCATCTCAAAAAAACATGGGCTTATCATCGCGCAAGTGATGAAACGGCTCGGCGCAGGACCGTCAAAGAGCTTAGGCATTCTTTATCAAGGGGGCCGCGGATGGCGCATTCAACCCGTCGATAAAAAGGCACGTCATGAATACAAGCCCGTCAAGGTGCCTGAAGGCTCGAAAAACAATGACCTTATCTGGTATCAATCCACGCGGCGCAATCAAGGTGACCTACGTCTTGCAGAGATTGTCGAAACAGTGGGCTCAGCGGATGGCGGTAAGGCAGCTTCACTGATTTCACTCTTTCAACACGAGATACCTCTAGGCTTTCCAGATGATGTTATAGAGGAAGCTCAATCGCTTAAGCTTCCAAAACTATCTAAATATCACAGTGACTTACGACACTTACCTTTAGTTACGATAGACCCTGTAGATGCCAAAGATTTTGATGATGCTATTACGGCATCTCCCACAAAAGATAGCGGCTGGAATATCTGGGTGGCCATTGCCGATGTCGCAGCTTTCGTAAAACCTGACAGTCCGCTAGACCGCACAGCCCGCGAAAAAGGCAATTCAGTTTACCTACCTGACCGTGTCGAACCCATGCTGCCACATGAGCTATCCTCCGACCTTTGTTCGCTCCGCCCTAACGAAGACCGTGCCTGCATGGCCGTAAATATGATCTTCGATAAACACGGAATTAAACGCTCTCATAAATTCCACCGTGGTATCATGCGTTCCAAAGCGCGGTTAACATATGCACAAGCGCAAGAAGCTTTTACGGGCAATCCCGGCAAAGCGGCAGAGCCTGTTGTCGATATTTTAAAAGATATTTTCAGTGCTTACAAAGCCCTGCGCAAAGCACGAAACGAACGCCAGCCTCTGGCGATTGAACTGCCCGAACGCCGCGTCCATGTAAACGATAAGGGCGAGGTTACAGAGATTACGATCCGTGACCGCTTTGACGCACATAAGCTCGTCGAAGAATTTATGGTACAGGCCAATGTCGCGGCTGCCGAAGCGCTTGGAGACAAAGGGGTCACCACTATTGTGCGTGTCCACGAACCGCCCTCGCGCGAAAAACTACAAGGTCTGTCAGACTTTCTTCCCGCGCTCGGCCTGAAATGGTCACTTGGAGAACGGGCAAGTACGAAGCGCCTCAATGCACTCTTAAAACAAGCCGATGAAAAAGGCCTATCCGAAACCGTAGGCATGTCCGTACTACGTAGCCAAAGCCAAGCGATTTATGACCCTGACCCCAAGGGGCATTTCGGCCTTAACCTGACTCATTATGCCCATTTTACCTCCCCTATCCGCCGCTATGCAGATTTAGTCGTCCACCGCGCGCTCATTGATGCGTTTAATTTAGGTGAGGACGGGACTAGCACCTCCGAAGCCTCGCGCCTTAAAGAAATCAGTGAACACATCTCCAATACTGAGCGCCGCGCGATGAAGGCAGAGCGCGATTCGAAAGATCGTTACATCGCCGCTTTCCTTGAAAAGCGCGTCGGCGCAACCTTTGACGCCCGCATTACCGGTGTCACTAAATTCGGACTATTCATCACATTGGACGAGACAGGTGCAGATGGCCTTATCCCAACACGTAGCCTAGGACGGGAATACTACGTCTTTGATGAAAAACGAAAAGCATTGATTGGGGCGGATAGCGGCGGCACTTACCGCTTTGGCCGCCAGATTAAAGTCAAACTTGTCGAAGCCACACCTATAACAGGCGGGCTCATTTTTGAAATTTTGACAAAACCCGAACCCGGCAAGAAACCCAAGCGTGACGCTCATCGGGGAGGATCATCCCGCCCTAGAGGCAATAAAGGCAAGCGGCGCAGATGAAGGCTCTCTCTCCAAAATCGCTTGGTGAGATTCGCATGACGGACACCGAACGGCATAAACGAAAAGAACTCGCGCGAGCACCGCGTCCGCTAATCGCGTCGACCATCGTCCTAACCCACGGTCCCAAAGACAATCCGCGAATCTTGATGGGACAGCGCTCAAAAAAACACGACTTCATGCCTA
>ENA-ORXR01000534-ORXR01000534.1-marine-metagenome-genome-assembly--contig:-NODE-534-length-50731-cov-4.304241_pt1 | contig 50731 bp, 45 predicted proteins | sample MGYA00237866_ERZ511479 | MGnify/ENA metagenome assembly ERZ511479
CCCTGCTTCCACCGAGCTGGGCTGAGCTACAGCAATTCTCTAATCGGCCGACTCAATTGTTAGAAACGCTATGGCAAGGACACTACCCGCGAATTTACGACAGAGAAATTCCTGCAGAGCGCTGGCTCACCGATTACGTAACCACCTACTTACAACGTGATGTCAGGCAAATCACCCAGATCACTAATCTCAATACCTTTACCGCGTTCCTAAAACTCTGTGCGGGTCACACAGGACAGGAAGTAAATTTCTCAAAACTTGGAAATGATGTCGGTATCACCCACAACACCGCACGCGCCTGGCTGTCTGTCCTTGAAACGTCATGGCTCGGGATTTCGCTACCGGCTTGGCACAGCACGGTTCGCAAGCAAGTCGTAAAGGCACCAAAATGGCATTTCATTGATACGGGCTTAGTCTGCTCATTATTAGGCATTCGCAGTGCGGATGAGTTGCGACATCACCCATTACGTGGTGCTATTTTTGAAAGCTGGGTTGTTTCCGAAGTGCTAAAACAATACACCAATCGCGGGGAGGCGCACTCCCTATACCACTATCGAGAATCAAGAGGCTTGGAAATTGATTTATTGGCTGAAGTAGCGGGCCAGCTCAACATTATGGAAATCAAATCTGGAAGCACCATCAACAGTGCATACTTTAAGAACCTAAAGAAGTTTATTGATAACGGAATCACCTCAAACGAGCCTCAAGCATGGCTGGTGTATGGGGGTGATAAAAGCTATCGTCGGCAAGACACGCAAGTAAGAAGCTGGGATAACGTAGGCGATGATTTTAGTCAGACTCTAACGGAGATAAATTAATGGATAAATTTAGCAACCAAGCAGTCGAATCCGTATTTGAAAACTACCCTTCTGAAATCCATCAGCAAATGATGGACTTACGCCAACTCATTCTTGATACCGCCTCTGAAATCGAAGGCGTCTCAGCACTTGAAGAAACCCTAAAATGGGGCGAACCCAGCTATCTTACCAAAGGCGGCAGCACGATCAGAATCGACTGGAAACCATCCAAACCTGATGAATATGCACTGTACTTCAATTGTAAAAGCAAACTAGTCGACACTTTCAAGGAATTATAAAGTCGATGTAAGCCAAACCAACCGCAAAGAATGCATTCTTCCCTTCTTCTTGTGCCTGCTCACCTGCGGTGGCCATTTTTGCTGAGAGTTGATGTAGCGCGCGTGTTGCAAATGCCGTAAGTAACGCGCGCTTGTCAGAGTTTGGAACATATCTGGACGCGATGCACGTGATTTACTAAGCGCAGTCAAACAGAAATGGTCATCTATGTTTAATCGAAATAGTACAAGCTGTGAGAGTGCTGGTGCTGCTAGCCACAATTCAGTATTCGAAGAGTTTCAGCAGACTCAGTACGACCGAATTGCTGAAATAAAGGAAGAGATTAGCGAACGTGCTCGTCGCTTTAATGAATTCCGCTCCGATGCGAAGCGTCGTGCAGAGGAAGAAGAATCCAATACGTTTATGGCGAACAGGCCTGAGGCTGGAAAGTAATCCTGACTTTGGCCGTGAGTCGTGCTCTCTAAGTAATATCCCCTTCTCTGCTTCCTCTACAAATACCTCAAGTGAAAGCTTGGGGTATTCTTTGCCTCTAGCGATAGCATCGCTGGTCTTTTACATATTCACATAAATACAATATTCAGCCGACAATCATCATTCATTCAGTAAGCTATTTCATATAAGAAAATTTTTGAATTAGTCTGGTGTAAACAATGAATAATGAAAATCCGGTTCAACTCTTGGGAAAATGGCTACTTAATACTGTATTTTTATTAATATTAATGAACTCTGCGAGAGCCGAAGATACAGCGATATTTGCAGACGAAATCCCCCCTGCACAGCCCAATATTCTATTCTTACTTGATCAGTCAGGTAGTATGGGTATCCAGATAGAGGGCACTACACAAACCAGGGCAGATGCACTGAAATTTGCATTTGATACAGTGATGTCAGACCCTGACTTAGTTGAGATTGATGTAGGACTGATAGGCTTTAGTAGTGGTGAATCAACCCCATATGCTCATGGCGTTTCATTTCCGATTTCACCGATTGACGGTGATGCTCATCAAATAATGCTCTCCAACCTATTGCCTTTTGGATCTTCTGGCACAACAACAGTTGGTTACTTTTCGCCAGCCGATGACCTCTTGCCTGATACCACTCCAGCTGAATCAGTTCGTTCTTATTTACCTCGTATTCTGTCAAGTTGGAATATCTGGGGAGGTACGCCTATCGTGGATTCTTACCACGAAGCGGCACTTTACTTTCGGGGCGAACGGCCCAAATGGGGATTAGCCGCTCCCAATCAAAACCATGCGGCACACCCATCGACTTACAAAGGTTCTTCAGTAGGCACCGTGTCTGAGGTTACGACCGGTAATACTGCAATCTGTGATGCGCCTGACTGTGGTATTAATTGTACTGGCTTTTCAGAACAATCTGCTTGCGCGGTGGGGAATCTCAGCTGCGGTCTTGGGACAAACTGCTCAACAGCAACAGAAAGCTGGGGCGAGAATTGTACCTTAGGCACTGAAGCTGAATGTATGGCGTCAGACCCAAAATATACCAGCTGTACCGCCACAAGCAATGGTAGTTGCTCAACCAGCTGCGTTAACGGCGTTTATCACCCTGAAACTGGGCTATGTATACCCGATGCATTAAACAGTTTCACCATAAAAACACATGAACCCAATATGTGCCTAGAAGTGAACGGACAAGCGCTGACTCAAGAACTGTGTGATGGGTCGGCAGAGCAAGTCTTTTACACAACGAATGCAAGTCCAGGATTTGTTCAGATACGAGCAAGTAATAATTTTTGCTTTGACGTAGCCGGTGGAAGTAATGCTAATGGAGCGTATATTGGAGCTTACCCTTGTAATACCACTTTCCCTGCTCACCAAGCCTTTTTACCTAAAAGTACCGGAGAAATAGTTGCCGCAGGTAGCAGTAAATGTATGGAGGTTCCTGATAGCTCGCCCTATACTTCGCCCTATACTTCGCCCTATACTTCGCCCTATACTTCGCCCTATACTTCGCCCTATACTTCGCCCTTTAACTTCGGAACTGCAGGTCTCGCGATTCAGCAATCCTCATGCACAGGTAACGCCAATCAGGTCTTCATTATCAGTAATGAGGCGACATCATGCGCAACTACAAGTGATATTTTATGCCAATACCCTCAAGAAACAACTCGCTGTGATCATCTAAAGTACCGCTGTGAAGAAACTGCTGATAACGTATCCCTAAACAGCAGCGATATTGTTTATAACTCCCCTATTACCGATAAGTGTGAAAGCAATGCGATTGTCGTGTTATCTGATGGTGAGCCATGGAATATCGATCAGGCTCAGCTAAATCAAACCATGGCCGAGATAAAATCAATGGCAGGTCTGACAGCTGATTGTGCAGGTGCAAGTGACGATGCTGGTCGCTGTGGTGTTGAATTAGCTCAGTTTTTAGCAACACAGGATCAAAGTAGCGATGTTGAAGAGGACAATACGATCAGAACCTACACCATCGGCTTTGATGTTACTGCGGGAACAAAAGCAGAAACCTTTTTGACATCTGTTGCGAAAGCAGGTGATGGGAAATACTTCCCAGCATCCAATGCAGCAGCGCTGGCGGCAGTGTTTAAAACGATTATTTCTGACGTATCTAAAACTGCCCGCAGTTATGCAGCGCCGGTTTACACAGTAGACCCTTCTTCTCGTCTGGCACATAGCCGCAACATTTACATTCCTTTATTCGAAAACAGCTCTGCGCCGCGCTGGGCGGGTAATTTGAAGAAATTCAAGCTGAACGACGCAGGCCAGATTATAGATAAAGCCGGTAAAGTAGCGGTCAGTGCTGATGGTATTTTGGATCCAGAGGCTGCTGATTTCTGGAGCAACGCAACTGTTACCACGTCACGAGGAAAGCCGAATCCAGTCACCTCCGGGGGAGCCGCTAATTTATTAGACCCTGCTACCCGAAACCTGTTGACCGATAATGGAAACACCTTGGTCGCATTGAATAGTAGTTCGGTAACCAAACAAGCACTAACGGGAAGCGGTAATTTATCTGACGATTTACATGAATCCTTAATTAAATTTATCCGGGGTTATGACAACGAAGGAAACTCACGCAAACACTTTGGTGACATTCTCCATAGCAAACCAACCGTTGTGTCCTATGCTGATAAAGAAGTGATTTTCTTTGGCACCAACGAGGGCTATATTCACGCAATTAACACCGCAGATGCCGATACTACGGGTGGAGGAAAAGAACTATTTGCCTACATGCCATCCCCACTACTCGCCAATATTCAGGGGCAGTATAAAAACAAACCACTGACTGGTTCCATCAAGCGAATCTATGGCGTTGATGGCGAAATGACCGTCTGGATAAATGACAAAGATAAGAATGGTAAAGTTGATTCAGGTGAATCAGTTTATTTATATTTTGGTTTACGTCGTGGTGGTAGTGCCTATTATGCTCTGGACGTAACCAAACCTTCGGAGCCAAAGCTGTTATGGACGATCAACAATACGTCTGGCTTTTCTAAACTCGGACAGACTTGGTCTAAACCGGCGATGGGTAAGCTTCGCTACAAGGATTCGGGCTCTATAAAGTTTGAAGAAGTGCTGGTGTTTGGTGGTGGCTATGATGCATCGGTTTATGATGAGGAAGATGCCGCTTCTCGTGTTACCAATAATGTCAGAGGCAGCGGTATCTATATCGTTAACGCAACAACTGGCAAGCTAATCTGGTCCCACGAGGGTGGGGATTTGAAAGATAGTGTTCCCAGTAATATCCGAGTGATGGATGTCGACCGAAACGGCTCATTGGATCGCCTGTACTTCGGTGACACTGGCGGCAACGTGTGGCGTGCCGATTTAAATATTGACGATTTTGATGATGACGCCAGTATGCACGACGTTAAAAATGACGCACGGATCTACAAATTTGCCGAGCTCGGAAATAATACCGGAAGCGATTTCCGGAAGTTTTTCTACGAGCCTGAGGTATCTACCTTCAAACACAAGGGTCGCTTTGTTTCGCTTGTAACTATTGGCAGTGGCTATCGGGCACATCCAAAAAATGACAAGATAAAGGACAGTATGTTTATCCTCTACGATGAAAATACGCTGAACATTCCCGAAACCGTTCCGCCACCACTAACAGCTACTGACTTAGCCTCATCGGCTGCCTTGGCGGGCGATGATTTTCTTCCTACTTACAAAGGCTGGCATAGACCTTTGAGCCATACAGGAGAAAAGGTACTTTCGCCGCCGCTTGTCTTTATGGACAAAGTCATGTTCACTACCTTTGCATCCACTACCCAACCTCTTGAAACAGGCGGCATAGGTAGCTGTACCACTAAGACGAATAACTTTAGTCGCGCTTATGTTCTTGATTTAATGACGGGAGCAGCAACGGCTGACTTGGACGGAGACGGCAAAATTACTAGTGCCGATGAATCTATAATCACTGGCTCTGGCGACATACCCGACTCTCCCACGCTCGTATTTAACGAGCCAAACAACTGCACTTCGGATGGCTGCGATCATATCGTTGATATACGTGTTGGCAAGCTGGAGAAACCATTGATCGATGGAAGCACACTCGGTGGAAATACCAATTTGGGTGAGTATCTTCCGAAGGTGTTCTGGGTCGATAGATAGAGAGTTTAAAACTCTTTTCCGGCCCTGAACTCTTTCCACTTCATCACACTATTTGCCCCCAACCACATCAGTGGTTCTGGGGGCAGTTTTTTGGGAGCGTCTTCAATCCGGTAATCTGGTATCAATGTGTCTGAAGTTCCAACAGCCTGCTCAGCAGCAACAATCCCTGCAACCGTTCCTTTGGCTGTACCTAAGCCATTCTGGCAGCAAGCAGAATACAAGCCATCATCAATTTCGCCTAGCGCGTAAACACTATTCAAACTTAAACATAGACGACCATCCCAGCAGTACTCCATATCAACCTCATCTAACATTGGAAAGCGGGCTTTAAAACTGTGCTTATGTATTTGGGCAATAGAGCGCATTTTAGCCTCTGAGGTCTTCATTTTTGGATCATAAGTCGCACAGTTACGAACAATAATGCGGTCACCCCCTGTCCCTGAAATCCTCCTAACAGTGGTACCCAGCGGATCAGCTGGGGTGACCCCCCAACGTGATTCACCGCCCATTTTTTCAATCTCAGCAGCTGTTAATGCGCGAGTCATCGAACCGTACAGCATAAGGTGCATGAGCCGACCACGGTAAAAACCGAAGTGCTCAATCAAACCATTAACTGCAATGATCACTTTGGCTGCCTGAACTGAGCCTTCAGGCGTAGTGGCTAGCCAGCCGTTGGTATTTTTTTGCAGCGAAGTAACCGGAGATTGCTCGTATAGCGCTAACACACTCCGTTGCTGCAATCCGTCTGCTAAACCACGGATGTATAATGCGGGTTGCAGCATCGCGGTACCCGGCGTCCAGAGACCGCCTTGGTAATACTCTGTCCCAGTCAGTGTTTGCATTGCTACCGCATCAAGCAGCTTAAACTCTTCGCCCAGACGGGTCAGGTGTTCCGCATAGTCAGCGTTATGCTTTAGGCCCTTAGCGGTTGCGGCAGCGTTGACTTTACCGCTCACCACTAAGGCCTCCTCCGTCAAGCCAAAGTCAGCTGCAATAGACTTAGAGAACTCGATTGCCGCTCGATTCATCGCTGTTTGGCGGCGATCATTTTCTGCTGAGTCTCCTGCGTAGTCATCTGATGTCAACTCATGCGGCAGGTCGATCATGAATCCGGAGTTTCGACCTGCGGGGCCGGTGGCTATTTCACGACCTTCCAGCACGACAACACTCGCATTTGGCTGTAGCTGCGTCAAACGTCTGGCTGCTGAGAGCCCGGCGAAACCCGCACCAATCACCAGGTAGTCAGTACTCAAGGTTTCGCCCAGTGGAGGGTTAGATTCGCGCTCTGGCAGTATTGAATTCCACGCCGCCGAGCCAGTCTCCGGCGGCATTTTTTGCACCTTAATCATTTATGCAAAACATCAGTTTAGCGCTGGATAAGCTTTGTCTAAGCATCAATCGACAGCCTCTTCCGGCGCACGGTCTGACAGATCAATCCAGATGGTTTTCAGCTCGGTGTACTGATCATGCGCATGCAGTGAATTATCCCGACCACCAAAGCCAGACTGCTTATAACCACCAAACGGTGTTGAGATATCACCTTCACCATAACAATTGATCGTTACCGTTCCCGCCCGAATAGCACGCGCTGCCCGAATGGCTTTTTTGCCGTTGGCCGTGAACACGCTGGCAGCAAGACCATATTGCGTATCATTTGCCACCGCTATCGCTTCTTCCATCGACTCAACAGTGATTACTGAGAGCACTGGGCCAAAGATCTCATCCTGAGCCAACGTGCTATCCGAACTTAATCCATCAATAATGGTTGGCATCACATAACAGCCTTCTTTACTATCTCCTCCAACAAGAATTTTCCCAGACCCTAAAGCCTTCTTTTTTAGATAGCCCGTCACCTTTTTAAAATGCTCTCTATCAACCAAAGCACCCAAATTATTAGCAGGATTTAGAGGATCACCAGTGCGCCAATCACGCAAATGCGCCAGAATCTTTTCCAACAGCTCAGCCTTTATGCCGGACTGAACAATCAAGCGAGAGTTGGCCGAGCAGTTCTCACCCATATTCCAGAAAGCTGCATTGACGATGTGCTGCGCAACCAAGTCAATATCTTCAGCATCATTTAGCACGACCGCAGGATTCTTACCGCCACACTCCAAAACAATTTTCTTCAGATTAGAATCGGCTGAGTAACGTAAGAAACGACGACCTGTTTCCGTTGAACCTGTAAATGAAACCATATCAACGTCTGGATGCAACCCTAGCGGCTCACCCACATCCGGCCCCAACCCTGTCACCACATTTAATACACCTCTCGGAAGACCGGCTTCCATCGCCAACTCGGCAACGCGCAGCGCAGTCAAACTAGTCTGTTCAGCAGGCTTCACGATAACGGAGTTACCCGCAGCCAAGGCAGGCGCAATCTTCCAAGCCAGCATCAGTAGCGGGAAGTTCCATGGCAATACTGCACCGACAACCCCGATTGGTTCACGTACAATCATCGCAATCGCATCGTCACCCGCTGGTGCAGTTTGATCGTATATTTTATCAATGGCTTCAGCATGCCAAAGAATCGTTTGAATCGTTTCAGGGATATCGACATTAACGCAATCGCTTATCGGCTTGCCCGAATCCAGGCTTTCCATCACCGCTAGCTCATGACGATTACGTTTGATGAGCTTGGCTAAAACGATTAGCACTTCTTTACGCTCAGAAGGATGCAACTTACTCCATCGCCCTTGATCAAATGCTTCACGCGCCTTATCAACGGCAAAATTAACATCATCTGCATTACAAGCCGCAACACTTGCTAAGTCTTCGCCCGTAGCAGGGTTAACCGTGGCAAATGTATTACCTGACTTAGCAACCTGAAAGCGCCCATCAATAAATGCGGTTGTGGGCAAAGTGAGACTCCCAGCAATTGCCTGATACTCTTCATGGCTTAATAAATCTGACATTATGCTTCCTCCTCAATCTTCGCCAGCGTGGTATTCATCACGCGAATAACTTGCTCCAGTGTGCGTTTGTCATCTTTGTTTAACGACTGTAACGGTTTGCGTGGCGGCCCTGCTTGTATGCCCCGCATCGTTACGCCATGCTTGATACATTGCACAAACTTGCCACCCTGCTCTAACACGCGCATCAAAGGCATCATCGCTGACATAATGCGACGACCCTTATTGAAATCATTCTCAATGCGGCAAGCGCGATGCAGCTGAAGATGTGCTTCTGGCGCAAAATTTGATCCGGCACACACCCATGAGGTTGCGCCCCAAGCGAAGAACTCAAGTGCTTGATCATCCATGCCGCAACCCAATTGAATGTGTGGATAATCACGTGCTAGCAAATGCAAACGATCAATATCACCGGTACTTTCTTTAATCGCTTTGAAGTTTGGTGAGCGACCTACCCGATCCAAATACTCCTCACCCATATTCACGCCCATACGGCCGGGATAATTATAAAGCATGATGGGTAGGTTAGCTGCACGATCAATTGCTAAGGCATGCAGTGCATTTTCGCGCTCAGTCGGAACAGAATATGGTGGTGTGGCGACCAACAAAGCATCCGCACCCAGCTTAGCAGCCGCTTCTGCATACTCTATCGACTCTTCAGTTCGCAACGCGCCGGTTCCAACGATTAGCGGAATCCGGTCACCAATAGTGCTTTTGAACAGCTTCATCAGATGCATACGCTCTTGTTTGCTTTGTGCGTAATATTCACCCGTTGTTCCAGCAACGATTAGGCCATTAATGCCCTTTTCGATTAGTAACTCTATTACCGCTTCCAGGCCCTTTTCGTCGATGCTGTGATCGTCAAAATGTGGTGTGACGACCGGTGTGTAAATGCCCTCAAAATCCATGAGTACTCCAACTAATGTTAATAGGTATCACGCAAGTTTATTAACTCGGTAAACTTAACTTTGCCATACGTCCGCCATCGACTGTATAGACTTGCCTGTTACAAAACTTGCATCCTTTGATGTTAACCATGGCCAATCTGCACAGACGCATTTAATTCACCCACTGCTTTATCTGGATCTAGGCCGCGAATCTCAAAATTCACCCGTATATTCTGATGTGCGTGATCACGCCCTAAGCACTGCGTCATCGATAAAAGCCGGTGACGACCTCTGGTTTGAACATCTGAATCGGCCAATCAATGCCATTATCCAGATAACTCTCTTTATCAAATTCTGTTCTCATCCAGTAGCCTCGGTCAGTTCATACTCATCCACGGGCAAGGGGTCGGGGCGTACAAAAATTTCCATTTGACGATGGGACAATGCCCAGTGCGCTTTAATTAGCGCTACCATGCCACTCGCATCGGCATTTTCAATCGCTACGATCATTTCATCATGATGCCCAACCGCTTCGGCTAATACATCTTCAAAGTTTTGAATACGCGAACTGTAAAAGGTCTGACTTATTCTGGCATGGTCGATTAATAGCCGCTCATAACTTGGCATGAGATAAGGGTTTGCTGCCATCTCTCCCATCAAGGCATGAAACCGATCATTCCAATATATCAACCCATCGGTTTGGCCTGCGGCAGCAGCTCTTCGAAACTCTGACTGAGCCTCACGCATGGCATCTAACTGCTTCATCGTGGCATTTTCAGCAGCCAAGCGACCAATTGCGGCGTAAAGCATGGGGGCTGACATGAAAAAATTGCGCAGCGTGTTGTGATCCATCGAGGCAACCAATGTGCCTCGATTATTTACGATCTCAAGGTAACCTTCACCTGCCAAACGCCTGAACACATCGCGCAGCGGTGTACGCGAGATCTGATATTGTTCACTCAACTGAGTCTCATCTAAACTCGACCCCGGTGCCAGCTCCATCGTCAATATCTGGCGTTTCAAATCATCATAAAGCTGATTTTTCTTCATAAGCGGCGACAGCACATCTTGTATTTCAGTCTGAAGCGCTGTCGGTTGTTTACGATAGGCTGCATTGAGAGAGGAGGTAGGCAATGGTTCAGGCGTCTTCATTCAACGCATCCATCGTAGGAATTTCTCGCTCACGTCTCGCGATATAATCCAACAGCTCATCATTGGTTCCGGCATCCATGGTCGGCTCCTGATACTCATGTAACAGCTTTTTCACATGAATCAGTGCGCGATCCACGGTATTTTTAGCGCCATCTGCCTGCCACTGTTCTATTGAATTATTATCAAATAGCTCAGGCATGAAAAATGCCCGCTGGAAATTCTCAAGCGTATGTGGGTGACCCAAATAATGACCTGCCGGCCCAACGTCACGCACCGCAGCCAACGCCTCATCAAAGTCGTCCCAGCGAATACCTTCCGCCATCCGATAGCCCATGGCACACTGCTCAGCATCGACCACAAACTTAGCCATTGAGCAATGCATACCGGCTTCATTCCACCCCGCCGAGTGCCAGATGTAATTGGCACCCGATAGCAGCACCGCCATTAATGTCGTGGCGCTTTCATAGCCTGCCTGCGCGTCAAATTCTTTTGAGCCACCGAGTGTATTTGAAGTACGCCATGGCACTTTATAATGTCTGGCCATTTGCCCAATCATGAAATTCATTAATGAAATTTCAGGCGTTCCCGCCATCGGTGCGCCCGACTTCATCGAGACAGTACTCAAATAATGTCCGTAAATTGCTGGGCACCCTTTATTAATGATTTGAGTATAAGCCAGTGCTGACAAGGCTTCTGCATTGAGCTGTGCCACAGTCGGTGCCACTGAAGCGGGAGTATTAGCACCACCCAGTACAAAGGGTGAGCAGAGCACGGGTTGATTATGCTTACAAAAAGCCCGCATCGCACCCAGCATGGTTTCATCCCAAACTAATGGCGAATTACCATTTACGTTGCCTGTAACGACCGGGTGCGTTTTTAGGAACTCTTCACCAAACATGATTTTGCACATTTCCATCACATCCTCGGCATTTTTGCCTGAGGTTGTCATGCCCATGAATGTTTTATCGGAGTGCTTCATGGAGGAATACGTGATACGCAGGTGTCGGTGCGAAACCGGGTGATCCATCGGCTCAACAATATGGTGCGCTGACGAATGAATCGCTGGACACATATGGGAAAGCTTGTGGAAATTACTCAGGTCTTCCAACGTGGGCCAACGACGCTTATTCTCAATGTCGACCACAAAGGGCGCGCCAGTCATTGGAACGAACATGGATTGATTGCCACCAATATTGACCGTCTTAGCAGGGTCTCGCGCATGCATGGTGATGGTTTCAGGAATACTGCTAATCAGCTCTTCGATCATTCCACGATCAATCTTAACCCGATTACCCTGGACATCGGCACCCGCCTCTTTCCACTGAGCTAGCGCTATGTCGTCACGAAAGTCTACACCGACTTCTTCCAGAATCGCCATGGATGCATCGTTGATTTTTAAAATCTGCTCTTCGCTCATCGGCTCCGTCAACGGAATCCCACGGGTTAATTGAGGGAGCATTTCAATTTTGGTGCTCATGCGCTCTTTCTTGCGACTTCCCCGTCCACGACGCTGTGTGCCTACTGCATCCATGTTTCATACTCTTTAATGTACACAAAGTGTATACAATAATTATATTTCTATGTTTAGCCAAGGTTTTTCTTCATTCGCTATAACGCTCTTTAAAAACCTTAGTAGGAAGCAAGTCAGTTCATCACATTCAACTTAGTTTAGCTTTTAAGAAGCAAAGCTTTGCACTAATCACAGATTACGGTGTAATCTTTACCGCGCTCAAAGGATGGAATACCAATCTTAACTTGAACGGGTCTGAATATTATGGAAGTGCAGAGATTTAAAAGTACAGATATGCTGCGTCTCGCTATCGGAATTGCCTTTATTATCGGCATTATTTTCTACGTTAAGTCTCAGGTTTTTGGTATTCCCAATAGCATGATATTGATCGTTAGTGCGGCCATCGGTGGTTACATGGCGATGAATATTGGCGCTAATGACGTCGCCAATAATGTTGGCCCCGCTGTTGGATCAAAAGCACTGACGCTGGGTGGTGCCATCGTTATCGCTGCTATTTTTGAGGCAGCGGGTGCTCTTATCGCAGGTGGTAGCGTCGTCAGTACCATCAAAAAAGGTATTATCGACCCAGCTTTAATTGAAAATCCTGAAGTTTTCGTATGGCTGATGCTGGCAGCACTGCTAGCAGCGGCAGTCTGGCTAAATGCAGCTACCTACGTAGGTGCTCCGGTTTCAACCACGCACTCAATTGTCGGTGGTGTATTGGGCGCAGGTATCGCCGTTGGTGGCCTGGCCATTGCCAATTGGAACACAATGGCACAAATAGCCGCTAGCTGGATTATCTCACCCGTAATGGGAGGGTTAATTGCTGCGGCCTTCCTCTACGTCATAGAGAGGCAAATTATTCATCGAACGAACAAGCTCGCCGCCGCGCAGAGAATTATCCCCATTCTAGTCGCCATTATGGCTTGGGCATTTAGTGTTTATCTTATTCTGAAGGGCATCAAGAAGCTCATCAAAATCGAGTTCTGGATGGCCTGCCTGATTGGTCTTGCGATTGCGGTATTGGTTGCCTTCATTGCTAAACCACTTATCAAAAAAGCCTCTATGAAACTAAAGAACAGCCGTGAAGGCGTTAATGAGATGTTCGTTATCCCTTTGATATTCTCAGCTGCGCTATTGAGCTTTGCACATGGCGCAAACGATGTTGCTAACGCGATTGGTCCACTTGCAGCCATTAACGAAGCGATCATGTCCGGTGCCGTAGCATCAAAAGCAGGTATTCCACTTTGGGTAATGATCATTGGAGCCATCGGTATTGCGATTGGTCTAGCCTTATATGGCCCCAAGTTAATTAAAACCGTTGGTTCTGAGATTACGGATCTGGACAAGACCCGTGCCTATTGTATTGCCATGGCGGCCTCTATAACCGTGATCATCGCGACTCAATTAGGCCTACCCGTGAGCTCAACGCATATCGCCGTCGGTGGTGTGTTTGGTGTGGGATTCTTAAGAGAATATCTTGAATCCAATATGGCTCACATGATTGGTGAAATAAAAGATCACCATAGGGATGACTCTGATCCAAGCTTGGTTGAAGCATCATTAGAAACATTTGAAAACGCGACATTAGAAGAGAAAGAAGCCTTTATTAAATCGCTCAAAGCGCTGAAAAAAGCAGGTGAAACACCCATTACCAATGCCGAGCGCAAACAAATGAAAGCGGCTTACCGTCAAGAATTGGTGCAACGTTCTATGCTTTATAAAATAGCGGCGGCATGGATTATTACGGTACCTGCTTCTGGTTTATTAGCTGCAACTTTCTACTTCCTGATTCGCGGCATCATGATGCCTTACTAAGCTTTTATTTGCGATGCCCACCGCAATCAGTGCATATATTTTAGCGGAGTACAGATATGCAAGAAACCCTTTCTAAAGAGCAGGTGAGAAAGCTAGTCTTGCATAGCCAACAATTACCTCCTGCTACCGCTAAGGGCAATGCATTAGATGTCACTCTTGAAGCTCTTAAACACCTTTCCTACGTCCAAATCGATACCATTTCAGTCATCCAACGTGCGCACCACCACACTTTGTGGAATCGGAATCCCCGCTATCAGCTATCCCACCTCGATCAGCTGCTTGAGCAAAAAGAAGTCTTTGAATACTGGTCACATGCCGCAGCCTACTTACCCATGCAAGACTACCGGTTCTCTTTATTTCGCAAAGGTGCGATTGCTAGCGGCGCTCAGAATCATTGGTACAAGCGCGATAAAAAAATGATTAAGTACGTACTTGACCGCATCATCGCAGAAGGGCCGTTGATGGCTAAAGATTTTGAATATTCAGGAAAGAAGATTGTTGATTGGGGGAGCAAGCCTGCTAAACAAGCGTTGGAATACCTGTTTATGCAGGGAGATCTAATGGTTCCGAAGCGTCAGAATTTTCATAAAGTCTATGATTTGACCGAACGGGTGCTACCAGAGAGCATTAATGATAAAGCACCAACACCGAATGAATATGCCCGCTTCCTGATAAAACGCTATTTAAACGCAAATGGGGTTGCTCAGCCAAGTGAAATCGCCTACTTACTAAAACAAGTGAAACCTATTGTATTAACGGCAATTGAGGAAATGCGTGAAAATAACGAGGTCATGCAAATTCAGCTGAATTCTGACAAGAAAAAAACAAACTACTTTGCTCTACCAGAATCCCTTGAATTACTCAAAAAGCCACTACTCAAGAGCAAGCTAAAAATACTCTCTCCCTTTGATAACCTGTTGATCCAACGCAAAAGAATGACTGCCCTATTCGGTTTCGACTATCAGATTGAATGCTATGTACCTGAAAAGAAACGCCAGTATGGGTATTTTGTTTTGCCAATTTTATGGGGTGGGAGGTTTGCAGGAAGAATGGACTGCAAAGTCGATAGAAAAACAGGGATATTACACATTCATCGGCTATTGACCGAAAGCTGGGTCAAAAATACAAAAGCCTTTATGGCAGCATTCGAACTAGAGCTAGAAGCTTTTATGCATTTTAACCAATGTCGTGAAGTTGGAACCCTACTGCCCCGATTCGATTGAACCGAGGTTCTTTTTATCATTTTTCACTAACTGCTCAAACTCTAATTGCAGCAACTCAACAACTTGAGTTTCATAAGACTCCGTAACATTAGGCGCAACAACAGCCCATTCAATTTGCTGACGGGTCAGCTCATCGAGCTCACTGGCGGGTGTTTTAATCAAAAACAAACCGATGATTGCAGCGGCAATCAAGCAATAACTCAAGACATGCGTCATGGGCCGAATTTGATATTTTAGGAATCTCAGGTTGTTAAGATTGGTCTGGAAGAAAAAATCATCTACTGTAAGTGGCACGGTGCGCAACGCATTCTTTATAAAGTCCGCCTCTGAGGTCTGGTTATCGCAACCAAAGCAGTACATTGCCGACTTAACTCCGAACATACGCCTACTAAGCCAGTTTTGCTTAGTCCTAACCAAGTCAAAGCTGCCGCAGTTGCCACAGTATTTATTTGAAGTCATTGTAAATGCTGTTTCTGGCATAGTTAAAGCGTCTCCATAAATCTGCATGAGTGAATTGTGTTCAATACCAGAGTAACGGGGTTGTTTAGTATTACGCTTTACTCATCCCGATAAAAGCAGCAATAAACTCGATTGGTAATGTTTTTGACCCTTTTTAACCTCATTATGCGCATCAAGTATTTGCCAGACGATAATTATTAAACCAGCATTTTTACTATTCCTTCACCGCCTTTAGTAAAAGCTCTGTTGCCGTTTATCTCCGTCTGTAAAGCAATCAATTTAAAACTCTTCCACACTGGCTTTCCAATTCTAGTTGATAACCCAGACACCACGGAGATTGCTAATGGCTGATGTGATTCAGGCAATTGAAGATATAAAACAATATGATAGCGACGTCGATGAACAGCTAGTGACCAGCATTTTTCGCAGCTTGGGACCAGTGGTTTACAACCGCGATACACGCTATGTCGCCTGCTCTGACCCCTACGAATTAGAAATGGTGCGAGAGGGCTTTGTTAAAAACCAGCTCGGTGTTGCAGGAACCGATAGCGAAATTAGCGCAGCCGTCCAACAAGTTTGCAGAATAATGTCGAAGTCTCATTTCAAACTGCGGGTTACTTTTTACTACCTGCTGGTAAAGAAGTACGGCAAACAGAATCTCTTTTGATAGGCGCGTTTCAAATCTGCCGTGCATTCAGACACGCCTTTATCGCTCATTCTGTGCTAATTTGTATTCACTTCAAAGTTTGATTGTGGACGGGAAGGTAAATGTTAAAAGTGGGACTAACCGGTGGTATTGGTAGCGGGAAAAGCACTGTCGCAAAAACCTTGCGATCAAAAGGTATTGTTCTGGTCGATGCTGACCAGATTGCCAGAGAGGTCGTTGAACCCGGTGAAGAAGCACTCGTTGAGATCAGCAAAACATTCGGTACTGAAATACTGCTTCAAGATGGCTCCCTCAATCGCGCGGCGCTTAAACAGAAAATATTTTCCGATCCTAGCGCAAAAAAACAGCTAGAAGGCATCCTTCATCCAAAAATAAGGCAGCGAATCTTGAAACGAGTTGATGAAGCCACTAACACACCGTATGTGTTAGCCGATATTCCCTTATTAGTTGAAAATCACTATGCCGATTATTTTGACCGAGTGGTGGTGGTTGACTGCACTGAAGAGCAACAAATCGCGCGAGTCAAATCCCGCGATGAGTTGAGCGAAGCACAAATTAAAAAAATAATGTTAAGTCAGGCTAATCGCCAAACACGACTAGCCGCAGCATCCGATATTATCGATAACACAGGCGATTTGAAATCATTGCAAAGTCAAATAGAGAAACTGCATGAAACGCTACTTTCTCTGGTACAATCCTCAGCATAATTCTAAAGGACTCGGCTTGCCATGGCTGTTTACGAACATCCACTCAATGAAAAAATCCGGCTATTTTCGCGACTGGAATTTTTAATACATCGCTTCAACTTTTACATGCAATCACCTGAACCGGAAAATTGCCATTCTGCGTTGATGATTCTGCTCGAATTAAACAACCTATCATCCCGGCTTGATGTAAAAAGCGCGACTTTAAATGTTTTGGATTGGCAGACACAAGCCCTCAACAGAATGGCCGAGTTAGAGGATGCCGATCGGGCTAAGCTTGAGGCAACACTGGGTAGACTCGATGAACGCGCCAAAGAATTGCATGAGTTCAGAGGGCAGTTAGGACAGCATCTAAAAGCACATAGTTTTTTGAATATGCTCAAACAGCGCTCAATTATCGCTGGCGGCATTAACAGTTTTGACGTACCTGTTTTTAATTTTTGGCTTTCACGCCCTCAGGCTGACAGGGTTGCAGAGTTGGAAGGCTGGGTTGAACCCTTTTTGATAGCCTACAACGCTATAAGTATCGTATTAGAACTGGTCAGGCAAAGCGGCAGTGGCATCAGCCAGGTCGCCAGAGATGGTTTTTATCAGGCCACCCTTAACGGCGAAAAAGAGTATCAGATGTTACGCATTGAGCTACCTGACGAAGCTCGATTTTTCCCTGAAGTCAGTGCAGGTAAACAGCGATTTTCGTTGCGGTTTGTAGATGCTGATCACTTGGAAGAGCGGAGCAAACAGATCCCTCAGGATGTTGAGTTTTCATTGACTATTTGCTCACTCTAGCAGGTTAAATAGCTACTTGCTGAAGGTCAATTTATCTTCAGCAACATGCACTTTGATCTCATCACCACCGGCAAAATCTCCAGATAATATCTGATTCGCCAATGGATTCTCAACCTGTTGGATAATGGCGCGTTTCAGCGGTCTTGCGCCATAGACTGGATCGAATCCACTTTCCGCAAGTAAATCCATTGCTTCATCCGAGAAGCTGATGGTGAGATCACGCTCTGCGAGTCGTTTAACCAACGTACCTAGCTGAATCCCAGCAATCTGACGAATCTCTGCCTGATCAAGTGGGTGGAATACCACGGCATCATCCACACGATTAATAAATTCAGGTCGGAAGTGACTACCAACAATTTCCATTACAGCATCTTTCATCACATCGTAATTTTCTTCGCCAGTCATGGTCTGAATCACATCCGAGCCAAGGTTTGACGTCATGATTATGACTGCATTGGTAAAGTCGACGGTGCGACCCTGACCGTCTGTTAAACGTCCATCATCCAGCACTTGCAGGAGGATATTAAACACATCGGAATGGGCTTTTTCGATCTCATCCATCAGGATGACAGAGTAAGGCTTACGTCTGACCGCTTCAGTCAGATAACCACCTTCTTCATATCCCACATATCCCGGAGGTGCTCCGACCAGACGCGCTACCGAATGCTTCTCCATAAACTCTGACATATCAATGCGCACCATGGCATCGTCAGAATCAAACATGAAGTTAGCCAACGCTTTGGACAGTTCGGTTTTTCCAACTCCGGTTGGACCGAGGAACATAAATGATCCCATCGGCTTATTGGGGTCAGAGATACCAGCCCGTGAACGACGAATCGCATTAGATACCGCAACTATCGCTTCTTGCTGACCTATTACACGTTTGCGCAACAGTTCTTCCATCTGTAGCAGTTTGTCGCGCTCGCCCTCCATCATCTTGGAAACAGGAATGCCCGTCCAACTTGACACGATGTCAGCGATTTCATTTTCAGTGACTTTGTTACGCAGCAGTTGATTCTCTTTATCAGAATCCTGAGCCTGGGTTGCTTCTTCTAGCTGTTTCTCCAGCTCTGGAATGCGCCCATATTGCAGTTCAGCCATTCGCTGTAAATCACCTGCACGATGCGCCGTTTCCATTTCTGTCCGGATGATATCCAGCTCTTCTTTAATGTGCTGCGTGCCTTGAACGGCCGCTTTTTCAGCTTTCCAGATCTCTTCGAGGTCAGCGTATTCTTGCTCTATCTCACCAATTTGCAGCTCCAAATCTGTCATACGCTTTTTCGACGCATCATCTTCTTCAGATTTCAATGACTCACGTTCAATCTTTAATTTGATCAAACGCCTGTCCAGCTTGTCCATCACTTCTGGCTTGGAATCAATTTCGATACGAATTCTAGAGGCAGCTTCATCGATCAGGTCTATCGCTTTATCTGGTAACTGACGATCCGTAATGTAGCGATGCGACATCGTCGCTGCGGCAACAATCGCAGGGTCGGTAATATCCACCCCATGATGCACTTCGTAACGCTCTTTCAAGCCACGCAGGATCGCAACGGTATCTTCCACCGAAGGTTCATCCACCTGCACTTTCTGGAAGCGACGCTCTAAAGCCGCATCTTTTTCAATATATTGACGGTACTCATCCAGAGTAGTTGCGCCGATACAGTGCAACTCGCCACGCGCTAAGGCGGGTTTCAGCATATTACCCGCATCCATCGCACCTTCTGCTGCACCAGCACCCACCAGCGTGTGCAACTCATCGATGAATAAAATTACGTTACCGTCTGATTTATTGACGTCGTTAAGAACCGCTTTTAAACGCTCCTCAAAGTCACCACGGTACTTGGCACCGGCTAGCAATGACGCTAAGTCCAGCGAGAGCAGACGCTTGCCTTTTACCCCTTCAGGTACTTCGCCATTAACAATCCGCTGCGCTAAACCCTCAGCGATTGCCGTCTTACCCACACCCGGCTCACCAATAATCACCGGATTATTTTTAGTGCGGCGCTGGAGAATCTGAATCGCCCGGCGAATCTCAGCATCTCGCCCAATGATGGGATCTATGCGGCCTTGCTCAGCACGCTCGGTTAGGTCAGTGGTGTACTTTTCCAAAGCCTCGCGTTGATCCTCAGCATTAGGATCATCAACACTCTGGCCACCACGCACATCATCAACCGCTTTTTCAATAATGGCTTTAGTGGCACCATTGGCTTTTAATAGCTGACCCAACTTTCCTTTGTCTTCAGTCGCTGCCAAGATAAAAAGCTCAGAGGAGATATATTGATCACCACGCTTCTGCGCCATTTTATCAGTGACATTTAACAGCCGATTAAGATCACCGGATACATGCACCTCACCGGCATCGCCACCGGTTACCACCGGAAGGCTTTCAACTTGTTCGCCTAGCGCTGAACGTAAGGCATTGATATTTACACCTGCTTTACTGAGTAGGCCACGCGCTGATCCACCCTCCTGATCAAGGAAAGCAACCATCACATGCACCGGTTCCATATGCTGATGATCATTGCGTAACGCTAATGACTGAGCATCTTGCAGCGCCAATTGAAACTTACTGGTTAGTTTGTCCATTCTCATAACAATAACCCTATTGAATATTTTATATAACAGCAATTATGTGGGGGAATTACTAAGAATCAAATGAAACTTGCAGTGACTGATTCCTAATGCGAATATTCAGGCAATTAAAATCAGGAGAAACCCATGCCTTATCAAGCAGCCGATGACCGTTACGAGTCAGCGCAATTTCGTCGTAGCGGCAATAGTGGCCTTAAGCTTCCAATAATATCATTAGGCTTGTGGCACAACTTTGGTGGCGTAAATGTACTAGAAACCCAACGGGCGATTCTCCAGCGCGCTTTTGACATGGGCGTCACACATTTTGATTTGGCAAATAACTACGGCCCACCTCCCGGTTCTTCTGAGGAAAACTTCGGTCGCATCTTAAAAGACGATTTCCTGCCTTATCGTGACGAACTCATTATCTCTAGCAAGGCTGGCTACAATATGTGGCCAGGGCCATATGGAGAAATGGGTTCTCGCAAATACTTACTAGCCAGTTTAGATCAAAGCCTTAAACGTATGGGACTGGACTATGTTGATATTTTCTACTCACATCGCTATGACCCAAACACTCCGCTGGAAGAAACCATGGGCGCACTTGATTATGCGGTTCGTTCTGGAAAGGCTCTTTATGTTGGTATCTCCTCTTATCCACCTGAACAAACGCGTGAAGCGGCTAGAATCCTCAAGCAATTGGGCACACCCTGCCTGATCCACCAACCCTCATATTCCATGTTTAATCGCTGGATTGAGGATGGCTTACTGGAAGCATTAGAAGATGAAGGAATGGGTTGCATTGCCTTTTCTCCTCTGGCGCAGGGTTTGCTGACTAATAAATATCTCAACGGAACCCCTGAAGATTCACGAGCGTTAAACGCCGGAAGTTTCATGGATAAATTTCTTAATGAAGTGAGTTTAGGGCATGTACGCGCACTAAATGACATTGCCGCACAACGTGGTCAGTCTCTGGCACAAATGGCGATTGCCTGGGTACTAAGAGACCCCAGAGTGACATCGGCACTGATCGGTGCCAGCAGTGTAAAACAGCTGGAAGATAGTCTGGCTGCAACTGAAAAGCTTGAGTTCAGTGAATCTGAACTTGCGGCTATCGATAAGCATGCTAAAGATATGGACATCAATATCTGGGCTAATCGATCCTGATCCAGCCCTGCCCAACAAGCTAAATCAACCATAGTCGATATCACCGACTATGGTTCTCTGAGAAAACTACATGCTTTCAAATCTGGCGTTTGCGCTCAGTGTCACTGTGCCGACCTTTCTATTGATCTGTCTGGGTATTTTCCTAAAACGGGTCGGTATCATTAATAACGAGTTTGCCCAGATTGGTTCAGACCTAGTTTTTAAAGTCACTCTACCCTGCCTGTTGTTCGTTAATTTAATCCAGGTAAGCTTCGAGAGTCCACCGATTACCTTAGTTGTTTACGCCTTAGCCTCAACCTTAACCGTCTTCCTGATACTTGAATTCATTATTGCACCACGACTGACCAAAGAAGATCGGAGTGCTTTTGTGCAAGGCGCATTTCGTAGCAATATGGGCTTGATAGGTCTAGCGTATTGCATTAATGCTTACGGTGACGGCATTCTAGCAATCGCCTCAGTCTATCTGGCTACCGTAACCATCCTCTACAACATTTTATCGATGATTACCCTAACCAGACATCAAATTTATGAGGGGCAGGCACCTACCTTGAGCCGGACACTCAAAGGCATAATTCTCAATCCAATTATCTTGTCAATTTGCATCGCTATCGCCCTATCACTGCTTTCTTTTACGCCACCTCGCTTCCTGCTTGAATCAATGGAATACATCGGTAGTATGAGCCTGCCATTAGCCTTGCTATGCATCGGTGCTTCTATTCGCTGGCGTGACTTTCGAGTCTCTGCCAATCTATATTGGACGTCGCTAGCGAAACTATTGCTGGTTCCCGGTTTCATAACATTAGGTGGTATCCTGATCGGTCTACGCGGAGAACCGTTAGGTGTATTATACCTGCTGTCTTCAGCGCCCAGTGCAACTGCGGGCTATGCGATGCTGCGAGCTATCGGTGGAAACTACCATCTGGGCGCCGCGATTATCGCCACGACATCTCTGGGGTCAGTCATCGCAATTACCCTTGGGCTATTTTTGCTTCGGATTTATAATTTGATATGAACAACTAGCAGGCAAATGAGTCGTAACTTACGAAGTATTAATTTTCTACAAACAACAAAGCTTGAGAGCGACATGAATCGCCCCTATTATAATAAATATCAACTGTGGCTTGGAGGCTACCATGCTGCGATTTAACAAATTATTGATCGTCTCTTTCGGTTTGATGATGTATTCAGCACCAGCCATTACATCACCTGCTATCGAACATAGTCATGCGGGTCGAACGCATAGCCACGCCTTGCCAAAAGCACAGAAACTTAAACATCGCCATGGAAATGGAGCAGTTGGTCAGCAAGCAAATGCAAACAACAAACCAACAAAAGCGCCCCCAAGAAATAACTTCCAGCAGTTTTATTCACGCCTAACCTCTCAACAAAAACAGCGTATCCAGGAATCGCTGGCTTGGGTAATCGATAGCCCGGTACCGTTAGATTTACCTTTTAGCCAAGCAAGTTACAATCTTATAAAGAAATGGCAAAAATCATCTGGCTATCCCGCTGACGGAATACTCAAGCCAGCGCAGATAAAGCGCCTTGAGTTAGCTGCACGGATAGCTAAGCGCGCCGTCAACTGGACTGTCTACCGCTCGGCTAATGATCATTTTGAGATTGGTATACCCAACCGCTTAGCACAGAGAAAGTCATTTAACGAAGCCGGTGGCATAGAGTTCAGCTCGTTAAACAAAGCTTACAATCTTTCGTTAATGGCCACTAGCGACGATGATATTGATAGCTTTCTGGATGCGGGCAGCAACTCCCTGCAAAGCATGTATCAGGAGATGTTAAGACAGTTTAAGAATGAAGGCCTAAGCAATATTAGACAACGCCGTAGCCCCACAGGCTTTATGTTATCCGGCGTGCAGAATGGCGAAATATTATATGTGAATTTCACCAAAAAAGGCGATGGTCACGCAGGCTACTTACTCAGTCTGCCATACACGCAGTCGACGCGCTCAGGCACCAATACCTTGCTAGCGGCGACGGCTTTGTCATTTAAGGTAGATGATAGCTTAGAGAAGGCAACCAGCAAACGATTAGTAAAAAAGCTTAACAAGCGCACCGTACCACCGCTATTGAGAAATCGCAGCGCTAGTGCGTTAACTGCTGAAGCTATATTTGGCAGAGTCAATAAAGCCGTTTGGTTACTTCGCCCTTCTAACAGCCGAGCCGCCTCACAGGGGTCTGCTGTAGCCATCAACAGAAATTATTTGTTGACCAACTGCCATGTGATGGGCAAGTCAACCACTGGCAAAATCCTGCACAAAGGCGTTCAGGGAAAACCGCTTGCAGTAAGCCTGTATGCTGCTGATAAACGCAATGACCGCTGCGTGCTATTTAGTAAAACTCCCTTGCCAAACTTTGTGGGCATACGTCCCTATAAAACGATTAATGTTGGGGAGAAGGTGTACACCATTGGAGCGCCACAGGGACTAAGCCTCACCATCGCAGAGGGATTATTATCCTCTAAACGTGAAGAAGGAAAACGCCGTATGTTGCAAACCTCTGCACCTATCTCTCAAGGCTCTTCCGGAGGCGGATTGTTTGACTCAAATGGCAACTTACTTGGAATAACAACGCTGATGTCAGTGCGTGGTCAAAACCTGAATTTTGCTATTCCGGCCGAAGAATACTGGTCGCCTTAATCAGCGTGCAATAGCATTGGGCTGCCCTTTTTGCTATCAAGTTAGTGCTGATTCATTAGCAATATTTTCTGGCTGACCTTGGGCAAATTTCACAACGTTTTCAAAGGCTATATGAAAATATAACTCGTAGCCGTTTTTCTCAACATAGCCCAAATGAGGCGTCGCCAATACATTGGGCAAACTCATTAGGCGCTCAGTCGAAGCGTCAGCAGGTTCCTCTGTGTAAACGTCAACCGCTGCAAAGCCAGGAGCACCAGCTTTAAGTGCATTATACAAAGCATCTTTCTCTATAAGCTCTGCCCGACTAGTATTTACTAACAAAGCATCTTTTTTCATCAGAGCCAGATCCCCTGCAGTAACACAATCACGAGTATCGTTATTTAGACGTAGCTGAAGCGACAGAACATCTGATTCTGCAAACAGTTCGGATTTAGAAGCAGCGACTCTTAAGCCATCCTTTTTAGCGCTTGCAAAAGAAGCATCGCGACCCCAAACCAAAACCTCCATGCCAAAGGCTTGGGCATAGTGAGCAATACGCTTGCCTATTTTTCCATAGCCCCAGATGCCCAAGGTAAGACCGCTTAGATTTCGCCCGAGACCTAAATCACCTGAGCTTTGCCAAAGGCCTTTTTGGAAATTGTCTACGTAGGGAACGATATGGCGACTGGATGCCATGATGATTGACCAGCATAACTCTGATGGCGCAATCGGTGAGCCCCGCCCTTCCGCTATTGCAACTTTGTGCCGGGTACAGTCATCCACATCAAGATGGTTGCTGATTTTACCCGTTTGGCTGATTAATTTAAGGTTCGGTAAGTTGGAGAGTAATTCGTCATCGATAACCGTTCTCTCTCGGATCAATACCAGCGCCTCGACATCTTTAAGGCGATCTACCAACTCAGCACCGTGTGCTGGCGTATTAAATATTTCAACTTCATACTCTGAAAGAATATCAAAGCACTTTAGGTCACGGACGACATCCTGATAATCATCTAATATTGCGACTTTCACAAACTCCTCCAAACTGTTTATTCAAATGAATTGACAGTTTATCAGTTGCGGGATAACGCGCCACAGAAAGATTGTTTTGATTTAACAGGGAGTATAATGCAGCATGAACTTCCAACCACGCTCACCACGATAATTTCGGGAGACCAAGTTATTAAAGGAATCGATACCTAGTTGAGCAGACTTTACCGAGCGACTCTTCAACTCAATCATCGAATCAACTTCTAGAATCACATCTTTCCCACATTTGGACCATGGTGTATTAAAAGCCTCACGCGAGTTAAGAATCTTGAAGGTCTTACCTCTGACAGTATCTAAGATTTGTTTTTTACGACCATCAAATCGGTAGTTTCTAACGATCCGCGCATTAGCATTTCCAGGTAGCTCGACGAACCCTCTGAAACGCACTTGGCGAAGCCGGACGCGCTTGTTTTTAGGAATTTGAATCTTCATTGACAGTTTGCATCGCCTGACTTGCTGATTAGGCCTGCCAGAAAACGACGTAAAAAAATCATCGAATACCGAGTTTATCGCCGCTTTGTTTGGCGTCATCGTAATGGAGACTGACCCTGATGGACAGCCATTACCGCTGTACTTAATATTTGATAGTTTCACGTGAGGCTGCATTGCCTCAGCCCCTACTGGCACTAAAAAGCAGCATAACGCTGCTTGAATGAATCGAAGATTCAATGTCCTCACCTTTTTATTTGTATTATTTACCGATCAAACTATGTATACAATTCAGTCATATTTTTTCCTAAAAAGGTTCACATCAGAATTATTGAGCTTAGTGTTTAACGTTTTAGCCTCTTTTTCTGATATTGATTTATCTTTCCAGAAAAGCTTGTAAAGCTTCTTGATTGCCCTAATTTCCTTCTTCAGAGATTTCGACTCGCCAAAATTAATCTCCTTAGCTTTGATCGCCGCTTCTACCGCTTTTGACTGTTTCTCAATACGATTCGGAAAGTTATTACTCCCACTAGCCAGAGCGATACCCGAGATAGACATAAATAGTGCAACCACTACCATAGACTTTATACATGTAATTATATTCATTTTGAAGCCTTCCTATGCTCACAACAGACTATAAACCCATAAGTTATTTCATCGGTAAGATCTGTTAATTTAGTGTTTGTGATAATTATTATCACTGGGTTTGACCGAGCTGTACCCTATGGACAACTTAACGGTCGATAGTCACTGAAGCTTCTCTTCACCTACACCAAAGATCCGTCTTTGGGTGGAACGGTTGAATTGTCTTTTACAGCGCTACTATAGTTTTATGCGAAAAGCTTTTCGGATTTGGCTCATTAAATTTCAAAACCAAGCAAGAAAAAGACTAACTGCATTTCACATAGCTGAATTGATAGTCAAATTGGGTTTTATACTGCTTATTTTCGTAATCCAACGAATCCATTTGTATTAGAGCAGTATCAGCTGTTGCTGGCGCTGTTATATACAGAGATGTATTACTTCGTAAGATTACATCTTCTCCACAGCGATGATGGCTAATTGAGTCGGCATATAAATCATCGGAGATTTCGATATCTTCATTATCAACCTCACCACTCCAGGTAGATGTCAGGACAGGGCTATGCGCTGAGGCAAAAAAGTATTCTCGGTTAAATTCAGCAATCCCATCCTTAGGTAAAGAAACCGCTCCCCTGAAGTCTGCACCGATCAAAAATGCTTGATAGCCTGTTGGTATATGTAAGGATATTGAGACATTACAAGCGACACGACGTGTGGTGACATCAGCCCCTCCATCAACCCCACTACCAACTCCAGCAATGGCTTCATACTCGTCAAACAGCACGCTCAATGTTCTGGCATCATCAGAAACTGTCACATCCCCACTTCCAGACGGGCAGCCGGCTCCAGAAGTACTTGCGCTGTTAATTCGGATGGTTGGGGTTTCAACTAAAGCGGGTAGTGGATTAGGTATTGAGACGTCAATTTTGACATCAAGCAACAGATCATCTCCGCCTCCGCCACATCCACCCAAAATCAAACTAAAAAATACTATCTTTATATATTTCATATAATTACCACCCATTATAACACCCAATACTATGGAGCCTGTTTAATTGTCACATTACAAAATGACCAGACTTTAAGATAATAGTTCTTGTTTTTCAGATAAACGAAGCTTATATGCCGATCAAAGCTGCTTAATTCAGATCATTTATGACTTTTCGTAGCGGAAAAACAATTAAGCGGGGATCTTCACAATCCAATTGCTGTTCGAGTAATAATGAGTTATCAGAAATTCTATCGTGCATCATCACAAATCGTTTGGCACCGGGGTGATCTTCTAATAAGTCATTGAGGCTATTGATAATCTTGACGCGAAGCTGCATCGCCACTGCCCGCTTATTTTGATTGATAGCAATACAAGCTTGCATCATATTCACTCGATTTATCAGCAAAGATAGCTGCACATTCGGCTCAGATTTACCCGCAATAATTTTATTATATTTTCGGGATGCAGCATCAAAATCGCCTTGCAGAAAAGCCTGATAAGCCCTTTGTTCGGTAATGAAGAAATTAAGCAGGCGAATTTCCCTTAACGCTTCTATCCCCGTCGAATCTGTTTCATCTTGTTGTTTAGATTTATTCACGGCAGATTCGCCTAGCTCAATCTTGGAGACTAAAACACCAGGGATGGTTGTTAACACCCTGTCAGCTTCGTTAAGTAATTTATTACTCATCTGAGTATCGCCAACTAACAGCCTCGTGTGCGAGAGGTAGGCAAGGTCCCGAACATATTGTAGCTTGTGTTTGCGACCAACCGGTTTGTAATTAATAGCTAGCAACTTATTTTCTACGTCACGAAGCTGAGTCAGCCCTTCCTCCCTCGACTCTGCTCCGGTCTCTGTATCATAATAAACCTGAATTTCGGCTATTAATCTATCTACCCGTAATTGATCGACCTTAATCATTTCTAAATTAATTTGATCATTTTCGTTCTTAGCAGCCGTTTCTGTTGCGCCACTTTCAAGCATCACCCGCTCGATCATTCCGAGACTTTGATTGGCCTCTCTCAAAAACGTCAACGCAGACGTTGGAATTTCCTTACTGAGGTAAAGCGGGTGGCCTTCAAGCTGTGCATATCGCACCAGACTGGAGGCATACACGTGCCTGGCAGGGATGTTGTCAGGTGCTTTTTCCAAGTTTTTATTGATGTTGTTGAGCGCTATTCCAGTCAACTCGCTCTGTATTTCAATTGAAGGTTGTGTCCGACTAAGTACTGCTGCCAGATCCGCAGTAACTTTTTCAGCCCCAGCCGCAGCCTCAGTATTCGCTTTAACAAGGCTCGCCTCTGCATTGGCAAGACTGGCTTTATTCCAGACATATGAACCAACAGCAAACAATACACCGAAGCAGAGCAGAATAAGCCACGCGTTTCGGTTGCGAATCAAATTCTTGCTTAAGGAATAGAATGGCCAGTTTCGGCTACCACTCATCGCGTCAACGGGTTTGTCCTGCAACCAATTATTTAGGTCTTCACCCATCATATGGGCACTTATATAACGCTCTGTGGGCTCGTCATCCGTTGCTTTTTTAACTATTTCACGCAACTCACGTGATGGAATTAATTGCAGAAATCTTTCAAGATCAATTTGCCTGTAACGCTTATTGACTAATAACTCAGTCGCAACTCTGGGCAGCACGCCGCCGATCAGCAGCTGACCGAGGATAATTCCTAAGCTATAAACATCGTCAGCAACGTGAGGTGGCTTGTGTTCTCGCCGCTGGGGACTTGAGTATTCAGGCGTTAGTCCTTGAGGATAGGTACCCTCGGCTTGTTTATCATGCGTTCGTATGAGTGATTGTGAGATACCAAAATCGAGTAATTTTAGAATGCCTTTATCGGTCACTAAAATGTTTGCTGGCTTCAAATCACAATGAATCACACCTTGTTGATGTGCCTGATTGACGACATCACACAGCGTGCCAAATACAGCGACTATTTCTTTATGGTTTAGCTTGTTAGAAATATTGTAAGTATCAATTGCCTGACCTTCGACTAACTCCATGACCAGATAAGGGAAACCCTCTTCCAAGGTTCCACCATCAAGCAGTGTTACAATATTAGGATGCTCAAGGTTTGCCAGCGTTTGTCGCTCTCGACGAAATAACTCCGCTTCAATGTTACCCAGTTCAACAACTTTAACTGCTACACGTTGTTCATACTCACCATCCACTCGCTTTGCAGAATAGACACGTCCCATGCCACCTTTAGCAATTTCTTCTAAAACCTCATAGCTACCCAAGCGACGACCTGAAAGGTCTGGGCAAGCAGCGATCCCCTTAAGATCAGGGGATTCTGATAAAAATTCTTCGGAAGATAAATGGGCGTCCAGAAGGGTCTGAACTTCAGTATAAACGCTCTCTCTATCCTTGAGTTTTGTCTTGAGCCAAGTGTCGCGCTGGTTTGGGGGCAACTCTAGCGCATCGAAGAATAAATCTTCAATTTCCGCAAAATAATCCGCTTCTACCGGTTCATTTCCTTGTAAAGCCATGCTTTAGCCATTGTCCATTTGCGTTTCACAGTCGAAAGGGAAACTTCTAGAACATCCGAAATTTCTTCATTGCTCATACCAGAGAAAAAGCGCAATTCAACGACTTTAACCTGCAGAGCATCCAGCGTTTCCAGACGGGTCAACAACTCATCGAGCTGCAGCAGATCCATATCGGTATCAGCCTGAAAGTCGTCGACTCCCTCGATCAGAGTCACCGGAACCTGACCGCCACCGCGTTTCGCAGCATTTTTAGTTCTGGCATGTGATACCAGAATCTGTCTCACACAGTTGCCACAAACCGCCAAGAAATGCTGCTTATCATTGAACACCATGCTCTCTTCGGCGCTCATTTTCAGATAGGCTTCATTTACTAAAGCAGTTGGACACAGTGTATGGTTAGAACGTTCCCGAGACATCTGTATTGCTGCGAGACGCTTAATCTCTGGGTAGAGCGTTTCTAGCAATTTGGAGTGATGTTCGGATTGAGCCAATAAATCCATATAACAATAATCCTTGTAAGCCAGTTTAAAACTAGCTAGTTAGGTATGCAGCCAAAAGCTGACATGCAACATCGCTAAAGATAACAACTACTTGCAGAAAGCTCCAATGAAATGAACTTATAGCCCGAAAGATATACACTTTACGCTAATTACCGGACAAACTAACTAGATTATATTCACAGAAATTGAGGCGGTCAGGCCATCCCTCAACAATGGCTATGAGGGAGTAAATTTAAGACAACCCTATCTTGCAGCAAGAATCAGCTAGTTAATTAATTCAAAATCATGCGAAATCGTTGCTGTTTTTTCTAACATCTTTGAGGCTGAGCAATATTTTTCAGCAGATAAACTCACCGCCCTGGCAACCTTCGCTTCTGACATATCGCCTTCTACGATAAAGTGAAGATGGATTTTAGTGAATACCTTAGGCTCAGTATCTGCACGCTCTGCCGTAATTTCCACTTCACAGTTTTTAATATTTTGCCGGGCTTTTTGCAAAATCATCACAACATCGAAAGAAGCACAGCCACCTAATCCCAACAACAACATTTCCATAGGCCGTACACCAAGGTCTCTTCCTCCAGACTCTGGCGCCCCATCCATAACCACTGAATGCCCGCTGCCTGACTCTCCTACAAAGCTCATGTGATCTAGCCATTTAACACGTGACTTCATGCTGAAACCTCCAATTTAGTTTCAATAGCATCCATTAGTAAACTTGCGATATTGGCATCGTAAAGCCGATCCAGCTCGCGGATGCAGGTTGGGCTGGTGACATTTATTTCCGTCATATAATCCCCGATCACATCTAAGCCGACAAAAGTTAATCCCATCGATTTAAGACTAGGTGCAACAGCTGCACAAATCTCGCGATCCCTCTCTGTCAGCGCTACGCCCTTAGACGTAGCACCCGCCGCTAAGTTAGCTCGACCTTCGCCATCCGCTGGAATTCTTGCCAGCGCATAGTCAAATGGAACCCCATCAACCAGTAGTATACGTTTATCACCCGCTTTAAATTCTGGCAGAAAACGTTGAGCCATCACCGTTGTACTACCATTGTTTGTAACCGCTTCTAAAATCACATTGCGGTTTTGATCGCCCTCGCGAATTTGGAAAATCATCGAGCCACCCATGCCATCCAAGGGCTTAACGACAATGCGTTCATGTTTTGCATGAAACGCTTTTATTCGCTCCATATCGCGGGTTACCAGAGTTTCCGGTGAATAATCCGAAAACCATGTCGTGAAGAATTTTTCATTAGCGCTGCGAACACTGGCAGGCTTATTAAGCACCAAACAACCCTGCTGTTCTGCCAGCTCCAGCAGATAAGTACTGTATATGTACTCCATATCAAAAGGCGGATCTTTACGCATCAACACACAATCAAGCGCCCCCATAGGCTGATTATGGGATTGTAGCGTTGTAAACCAGCGTTCATCATTATCGTTCAACTCTAGCGTTTGACTTACACAACTAACCACCCCTGCTTCAACGTAGATGTCTGATTGCTTTATATAATGAATTTGCCAGCCCCGCCGCTGTGCTTCCAGCATCATTGCGAAGGTACTGTCTTTATAAGGCTTGATCGTTTCGATCGGATCCATTACGAATCCAATATTGATCTCTTGATTGGACATCCAAACTACCGCTTAAAGATTCAGAGGCTTGATTGTAGGCGCTAATTTGACAAAAAAAAAGACGGACTAAAAAGTCCGCCTAAAGTTGCGAGGGAGATGGTATGATGCGCTCGACCAATGTGAGCGTATTGAATCCTTAATTTAGACGGTGCTTAGCTGTTATTAAATTTGCATATCGTCTGGCATAATGTACCCCCTGAGTAGGACTGAGGAATGTTTCGGTTCAAAAATATGTTAAATTAGTTGCATTATTTTTAGGGGGATTAAAATTTGAACAAGCATTTACTCTCTGGTGCGGCTGGAAACCGATCCTTGGAATATCCGACAAGCTGCAAAAAAAGATTGCCATTCTTGATGAACCTTTATAAGGCCTACAGCGACTACAGATATGAAAGCAGTGTTGAAAGAAAATCTTAAAAAACCAGGGCAGGATGATCGCTCTGAGGACGCTCAACTTCTGAAACAAATTCAGGCGGGTGATCGTGATGCTTTTTCTACACTTTACCTAAAGTATCAGCCGCGATTTCTAAAGTACTGTACTCGAGTCTTACAGAACGACGTTGCGTTAGCTGCTGATATTGTTGATGAAGCGATGATTGAAATTTGGAAATCTGCTGGCAACTTTGCTGGTAAGTCGCTTCCTTCAACTTGGATGTATTCGATAATGCGTTTCAGGTTAATTGGCTATCTGCGTAAGAACAAGGAAATACTCCTTGAAGACGACTCAGCGGCTATCAACATGGAAGACACTGCTTTAAGGCCGGATGAAGAGCTAGAGTTAAGCCAGGCAAATTCTGAACTGGTACAGCAAATGGGTCACTTGAGCGACAAGCATCGCGAAGTATTGGAGCTTGTTTACTTTAAGGAACTCTCAGTAAGAGAGGTTGCTGTTGCTCTGGACATTTCTGAAGGAACCGTAAAAACTCGCATGTTTTATGCGAGAAAGCATCTACAAGAGATACTCTCAAGTTCAGGCTATCTCTAAGGTCGTGGCATATGAATATTAAAAAAAGACAAGAAGTTATAAACCTAATGCCTTGGTACAACTTGGGCAAGCTTTCAGATGCTGAAAAGACTATGGTCGATGAAGCACTTTCTGAGGACGCCTCACTAAGAGAGCAGCTAAGCTTGGATCAAGACATTATGTCTAAGGTGTTGGCAGACCCTAAACTTCTTGACCGATCAGCGTTTGAGTCGAGTGACATACGCTTAGATAAGGTTTTGTCCCTGATCGATGAAACTGTTGTAACCAAGCTTGCCAGCAAGCCACAAGTGGTCGCTAAAGAGAAGCAACCGTCGGTTAGCATGCTCACAGTTATTAAGTCGTTCTTTGCAGACCTTCTCACAGGAAGCTCCCATAGCTTTACCTATGCTGTGTTTGCAGCTCTGACTGTGGTTCAGCTAGCACTGCTGATGTTTTTTGTTGTTCCTTCAACAATGCAAGACAATGATTTCATTGATGGATATGCACCAGTTACTGAGGACAAAAAAGTTATAGTTCCAGAACCAGCAGGTGCTAATATCGATTCTAGTCTGGATTTAGAGATCATGATGAAGGATAATATCGTAATTGAGGGCTTCCCCAACGAAAGTATTGGTGATCTTGAATTAGAATTATTACCTAATAGTGATGGCAAATATCACATTCGCCCCAGTAGAAAACTGAAACCAGCTGAAATTGAGGTGATAAAGAATGGGCTGTTGGACGATACTGCAGAAGTTAAGTTTGCCGGTGAAGGGCTTCAGTCGCAATAAAATTGCGGTAAATTTTGTTAAGATTTTCATCACAGTAGGAATTGTATTTGCAGTTCCTACTGTCGTTGCGCATGACGCTGCTAAAATTCACCAGCACACCGTCACCTCACCACCAAAAAACAAAACTGTTGGCCCTCTAAGCCTTCGCCCCAGTCAGAAGCGCAACAACATCCGCTACTACAATACCTCTGCGCTGGCGTACCAAATTGCTCCGCCAATGACGGTTGTTGCTCCAGCCAAAGCTCCCCTTCCTAAGCCTAAATTGATAAAGGCTACCCCTCCCCCTAAACGAAACGACTTCGCCAAAGATGAGCTGCTTTTAGTTTATGATTTTGGTATGAGTGTTGCGGCTGTTAAAGCAATAACAAAGAAGTATGGTCTAAAACGCAAAGGTGGAATGGCGATAGGATCTGTTAGGAAAAGTGTAGTCATTGCGGATACTCAGGGACAAAATCCACTGGTACTTAAAGAGTTAATTAATAAAGCACAAAAGGCGTTCGAAGCAACAACTAACAATTATTTTACTCCGGCTGCAAATCAAGGCTTCCAACTAAATTATCCACTAGCTCAGACGGGTATAGGTCGCGCCAGAACCATTTCCAGAGGCAAGGGAATTGTTATAGGAATGGTTGATACCCCTGTAGATTTATCACACCCAGCCCTTAGAGGTTCAAATATTGAGCAGCGTTTGATAGTTGACCCTAAAACAGTAGAAAGCAAGTTTCATGGCACCTCCATTGCTGGCGTACTCGTCAGCAAGCACCCACAAATCGGCATCGCACCTGACGCAAAACTTCTTTCAGTGGGTGCATTTTCCTCACGCCCAGGTCACCCCAACGCGCTACGAGGAAAGTCTAGCGACATTGTAGAAGCGATTGCTTACTGCATTGAAAAAAAGGTAGATATTCTGAATCTTAGTTTCACTGGTGGCCGTGATAGTTTTGTTGGCACAATTGTCAGAGAAGCAATACGAAGAGGAATTACCGTTGTAGCAGCTGGCGGCAATCAAGGTAAAACCAACAGCTCCGTTTATCCAGCGCTTATCGACGGCGTGGTTGGAGTAACCGCAGTCGACCGATTAAAGCGCCTCTACCGTAATGCTGATAAAGGCAGATTCATAGATATTGCCGCTCCAGGCGTTGATATTTTAACACTTGCACCACAAGGCAAGTATCAGAAATCGACAGGAACATCCATGGCAGCAGCCCACCTTTCTGGCGTCATGGCACTATTAAAAGAATACCAACGTGATTATGAACCCAATCAATTGAATCAGACAGCTCTTGATCTCGGCCGCCCAGGCAGGGACATTGAGTATGGAAGCGGCTTGGTAAATGCCAGCGCAGCACTCCGCCAGCTTGGCGCGCCGCTACGTTTTTAATTCATCAATAAATACGTAACATTAGAACCCTAGCAACATAAATGAGAGTTAAGCGATATTTTTGGTTTTTTAGCCTATTATTGATAGCAACCACAATCGCGTCGATAGTTACATTCCAAATTAACCCTTATAACACCGCATCGGACACCTTCAGAGGCAGAGTCCTCGGCTTTGAATTATTCAGGATTCCAAGCCATTCAATGCAACCTACCTTGCTTCCTGGTGACTATATCTTCGTGTCGACCAGCGCTTATAAAGATAATTCACCTCAAATTAATGATGTCATTACCTTCCTCTACCCTAAAGATCGCAATATAAACTACATTAAACGTTTGATTGGTCGACCAGGTGACCGTGTCAACATCGAAAATTTCAATGTTTTTGTGAATGACCGAGTGATTAAGCAACCTTACCTCGATCACAGTTTGGTAAAAAAGCCATTTTCCAGATACATGGAGAAAATCGTTATCCCTAAAAACAAGCTTTTCGTCATGGGTGATAATCGTGACAACAGCAACGACGGCCGATTCTTTGGCCTCATCAATCAATCAGACGTTATTGGCAAAGCTACACGCGTCATTTTCGGTAAAAATCATCGCATGGGAACCTCGATTCAATAAACCGCCTTGCCAGCTACCCTATCGGATTTGCTATACTTGTCAGTTACCTACTATATTCGCGGGGCATTCACTGATGCTTTACCCAAAACACTATGATGTTATCGTCGTTGGCGGTGGCCATGCTGGTACCGAAGCAGCACTTGCAGCCGCGCGCATGGGTCAAAAAACTGTCCTACTAACCCATAATATTGAAACCATTGGCCAAATGAGCTGCAACCCTGCCATTGGTGGAATCGGCAAAGGTCATTTAGTTAAAGAAATTGATGCGCTTGGCGGTGCCATGGGGCACGCAGCTGATCGTGGTGGAATCCAGTTCCGTATTTTAAATGCACGCAAAGGCCCGGCAGTTCGTGCGACACGTGCTCAGGCTGACCGGGTGCTGTACAAAGCGGCGGTTCTGGAAATCGTACAGAATCAGGAAAACCTTGATCTATTTATGCAGTCAGTCGATGACCTGATTATGGATGGCGACCGAGCTATTGGCGTTCGTACACAAATGGGTGTGGACTTCAAAGCCAATGCGGTTGTACTCACCGTCGGCACCTTTCTTGGCGGGAAGATACACATTGGAATGGAAAATCATTCTGGTGGCCGTGCAGGTGATCCACCCTCAATCGCACTTGCCCAACGATTACGCGCGATGCCGTTTCGCGTAGAACGTCTAAAAACCGGCACACCGCCGCGTATTGATGCACGCAGCATCGACTATACATCGCTTCAGGCTCAGCCGGGCGACGAGCCAACACCTGTATTTTCGTACTTAGGGAGCCGCACAGAGCACCCGCAGCAGGTTGCTTGTCACATTACCTATACCAATAAAAATACCCACGATTTAATCCTAAAATCACTGGATCGCTCCCCCCTCTACTCAGGTGTCATTGAAGGAACTGGCCCACGCTACTGCCCGTCGATAGAAGATAAGGTGGTGCGCTTTGCTGAAAAACAGCAACATCAAATATTTATTGAGCCCGAAGGCTTAAACACATATGAAGTGTACCCCAACGGTATCTCAACCAGCCTACCGTTTGATGTGCAGCTCGACTTTGTGCGCTCTATCGTTGGCTTTGAAAATGCCCACATAACCCGACCAGGTTACGCCATTGAATATGATTTCTTTGACCCAAGAGATCTTAAGCCGACACTGGAAACCAAGTTTGTAAACGGTCTGTACTTTGCTGGCCAAATTAATGGCACCACTGGCTATGAAGAGGCTGGTGCTCAAGGTTTGCTTGCTGGCTTAAATGCCGCACTTCAGGTACAAGGAAAAGAAGCGTGGAGCCCTAAGCGTAACGAAGCTTACATTGGCGTACTAGTGGATGACCTGATTACCTGCGGCACCCAAGAGCCGTACCGCATGTTCACCAGCCGTGCAGAACATCGCCTGTTATTGCGTGAAGATAATGCAGACTTACGCCTAACAGAAATAGGTTATAAACTTGGCTTGGTTGATGAAAATCGCTGGCGTCAATTCAGTGAAAAACGCGAGCAGGTCGAACGCGAGCTTCAGCGCATGCGTGATACTTGCCTGCACCCTTCACAAGTCAGCGAATTAGAACTCAGTGAAGTATTTGATGGCTCATTAAGCCGTGAATACCACCTAGATGAGCTAATTCGACGCCCCAATGTAACCTATGAAACACTCATGTCGATCAATGCGGCTGGCCCAAAAGTCGAGAACGCTGCAATCGCTGAACAGGTGGAAGTGCAAATCAAATATGCAGGCTACATCGACCGGCAGCAGCAGGAAGTGGATCGACAGTTACGTCACGAAAGTGCATCACTGCCCGATCAGCTGGACTATAGCTTAGTCTCTGGCTTATCCAACGAAGTGCGTCAGAAATTCACAGAACAGCGGCCTTCCACAGTCGGTCAAGCTTCGCGAATTCCGGGTATTACGCCTGCGGCTATCTCTATTTTATTGGTACATCTGAAGAAACAACAATACCAACTGAAGGCCAGCGCGTGAGCGATTCACAGCACGAGGTCTTATGGTCAAAAGGTCTTGAGGCACTGGCTCTAAACATCAATGAGTCACAGCTAGAAAAGTTAAAGCAGTATGTTGAGCTGCTAAATCGTTGGAATAAAACCTACAATCTGACCGCTGTGCGCGAGCCTGCGCAGATGATCCCAATGCATATCTTTGACAGCTTGGTTGTTGCGCCATTTATTGACGGGGACAATTGTCTGGATGTTGGCAGTGGCGCAGGTCTGCCGGGAATTCCCCTTGCTATTTTGCAGTCAGATCGCAGTTTCACGATGCTGGATACTAATGGCAAAAAAACTCGCTTTATCCAACAGGCGATTATTGAGCTTGGCTTAAAAAATGCAGATGTCGTGCAAAGCCGCGTTGAGCAATGGCAACCATCGAATCAATACCAAACCATTATCAGTCGGGCATTTTCTTCCATTGCCGATTTCGTTAATGGCTGCTCGGCACTGTTAGCTGAAAATGGCTCTCTCTACGCGATGAAGGGGCAACACCCTGTGCAAGAGCTAGCCTACCTGCCGAAGGGTTATCAGCTAGAGTCAACACAAGCACTGGAAGTACCCTACGTAGAAGGCGAGCGCCACTTGCTACGAATCACCCGAAAGTGATACCGCGAATCGCCCGGAAGTAAGGCTAACTCAGCCACACGCCCCTAAAAAAATACCGTATAATCTCCTCCTTTATTGAAACTGCCGAATCCACCGACATGTCTGAATACAACGTCTCCACTTTTCAGGGACAAATCTTTGCCCTGCAAGATTACTGGGCCAAACAAGGCTGCGCCATTCTTCAACCTTATGACATGCCGATGGGCGCAGGCACGTTTCATCCCGCCACCTTCTTACGAGCGGTCGGCCCAGAGCCATGGCGCGCGGCTTATGTTCAGCCATCCAGAAGACCGACTGACGGTCGCTACGGCGAAAACCCTAACAGACTTCAGCATTATTACCAGTTTCAGGTACTGCTAAAGCCTTCACCGCCTAATTTTCAAGAACTCTACCTCGGTTCGCTTGAAGCCATGGGTATCGACCCATTGAAATATGACATCCGTTTTGTCGAAGACAACTGGGAGTCACCGACTCTTGGCGCGTGGGGATTGGGTTGGGAGATTTGGCTAAACGGCATGGAAGTATCGCAGTTCACCTACTTCCAACAGGTCGGTGGTCTTGACTGTAAGCCGGTATCGGGTGAGATCACCTACGGCTTGGAGCGTATCGCCATGTACGTGCAAAACGTTGAAAATGTCTATGACTTAATCTGGACAGATAGCGCTGAGGGCACGATTACTTACGGCGATGTCTATCACCAGAACGAAGTCGAGCAGTCTACTTATAACTTTGAAAAAGCCAACGTTGAAGAACTATTCCATCAGTTTGATGAAGCTGAAAAAGTCAGCCTCGCGATGATTGAAGACACGTTGCCACTACCGGCTTATGAGCAAATGTTGCAAGCGTCACACCTATTCAATTTACTTGATGCACGGCATGCTTTGTCCGTCACTGAGCGTCAGCGTTACATTCTTCGGGTTCGTACGCTTTCTCGTGGAATAGCTCAAGCTTATTACGACTCGCGTGAAGCTCTGGGTTTTCCGATGCTAAAAACTGACGTCGCAAAGGAGGAGATCGAGCAATGACAACTACAGCAGACTTGCTGATCGAAATCGGCACGGAAGAATTACCGCCAAAAACGCTGAATAAACTATCAGCAGCACTCACCACACACTTGTGCAAAAGCCTAAAAGAAGCCGGAATTGCTCATGGCGACGTTAAACCTTACTCATCACCGCGCCGCTTAGCGCTAATAATTGATGATGTTGAATCAGTTCAAGCAGATCAACATGTTGAGAAACGTGGCCCTGCCGTTAAAGCGGCGTTTGATGCTGACGGTAATCCGAGTAAAGCCGCAATGGGCTTTGCTAAATCGTGTGGTGTTGAATTTGACCAGCTGCAGCAAATCGAAACGGACAAAGGTGCTTACCTCAATTTCAGTGAAACCAAAGCCGGTTTAGCAGCTAAAGAGCTACTTCCAACGATGCTTGATGCTGCACTTTCGGCACTGCCCATTGCTAAACGCATGCGTTGGGGAAGCAGTGACACTGAGTTTGTGCGGCCAGTACATTGGGTGGTTTTTCTGCTTGGCGATGACATTGTCGATAGCGAAATATTAGGCATAAAAACAGGACGAGCTAGTCGTGGACACCGCTTCCATCATCCTGATGAAGTGATCCTGAACAAGCCTTCTGATTATGTTGAGTCAATGAAACAAGCGTATGTTTTAGTCGACCAACAGGTACGTAAAGAAGCAGTTCGTGAGCAAGCCGAGGCCAGTGCAAAATCACTAGGTGGCCAAGCGGTTATCGAAGATGGATTACTGGACGAGGTGACAAATTTAGTTGAATGGCCCATGGCTGTTGACGGTTGCTTCGGTGCTGAATTCCTAGAAGTACCACAGGAATGCTTGGTCAGCAGTATGCAGGATCATCAAAAATACTTCCCGGTAGTCGATGAGCAAGGCAAATTAATGCCTCACTTCATCACTATCAGCAATATTGAAAGCAGCGATGTTAGTGTCGTTCGCGATGGAAATGAGCGCGTTATCGGCCCACGCTTTAGCGATGCCGCTTTCTTTTGGGAAAATGACTGCAAGAAGTCACTAGAGTCATTCAGAGAAGACACTAAGAAAATCGTCTTCCAACAAAAGCTAGGTACCTCGTTTGAAAAGACTGAGCGTGTGGCACAGCTGTCAGCTTTTATAGCCGAACAACTCGGTGAAAACGTCGAGCATGCTACGCGTGCAGCACAACTCAGTAAATGCGACCTAAGCAGCGACATGGTGCTGGAGTTTAGTGATCTGCAAGGCATCATGGGGCGTTACTATGCACTGAATGATGGTGAAGCCGAAGAAGTCGCCTATGCTATCGAAGAGCAATACAAACCGGGCTTTGCTGGCGATGATATTCCTAGCTATATGGCAGGGAAAATTCTTTCACTTGCGGACAAGCTGGATACCATTCTGGGCATCTATGCAATTGGCCAAAAACCAACCGGCACTAAAGATCCGTTTGCACTGCGCCGCGCCTCGCTCGGTGTACTCCGCATCATCATCGAAGGAAAGCTGACGGTCGATCTCCGCACCCTATTGGTACAAGCAGCCAATGGATTAAAAGATAAGGTCGATGCGACTGAAGCAATAGATCCAACCTATCAGTACATTATGGAGCGCCTGCGCGCCTATTATCAGGATCAGAAAGTAAGTCACGATGTGATTGACGCGGTTTCGGCTATGCAAGTGGAATCACCACTCGACTTTGAACAGCGGGTTAAAGCGGTGAGTACATTTAAAACCCTACCTGAAGCTGTACCACTAGCAGCGGCCAATAAACGAATCGCTAATTTGCTAAAGAAGCTAGACAACAAAGCATCTCCGACTAGTATTGATAATTCGCTATTTGTAGAGACCCAAGAGCAAGCATTGTTTGACGTAGTTGAACAACAGCAAGCTAAACTACAGCCATTATTAGCCGATAAAGACTACACTCAAGCGCTAAGTTCATTAGCTGCCATTCGACCCGAGGTTGATGCTTTTTTTGATGGGGTGATGATAATGAGTGATGATGAGAAGTTAAAACAGAACCGTTTAGCACTATTAACCTCATTACGCGGCTTATTTCTACAAGTTGCTGATTTATCAAAGCTACAGGGTGCATAAACTGGGATAGAAGGTTATTTAAAATCTTTGGCTACAGCTGGTAAGCATAAGTTATCTTGCTATCTGTTACAGATGGCACGCTTTTAACAGCAAGCTTAAGATCAAACCATCTTAAGGAACTAGAGCACTGGACAGAGTAAGGAAGCTTTGCCATTGCATTAAGATGCTCAAGGACTGAGCATCGCCTTATTAAGGCATATACAAAAAGCGCCCTTTGCTAGGGGGAGCAAAGAGCGCAGGGGTTGAGATCGGCGATGATTTTATTTTTATTATTACTAAATCGCTCTACATCTCGAGGGGCTTGCTGGTAAATTCTTTTAAAAAATGTGCCCCTCACTGGGGTTTGATCAGGGCACTGGGTTGAGATTGGCAGTTGTTTTATTTTTATTATGGCTAAACTACTCTCTATCTCGGGCTTGTTTTTTTATTGTTATATTATTTTTTTGTTGTATCTGAAATATTGCAAAGTCGGTGCCAACTTTTATTAAAACCCGCTATCTATTTGATTTAAATAAACTTATACTTGAGACGTGCAATCCTTAGAGGCCACAATTCTTATACTGAAACCTGACAATCACGAGCAAACTGTCATTAACTGACGGTGGAAATTCTTTATCTGTCACCATTTGACCCCATCAGTCGCAGGACTATAATCATCCACTGCAATACAGGCTCCTTCCTAAAGACTTGGCTTACATAGAGATCTCGGCCTATGATCAAATATGAACGCGATCCGAAGCTCATCCAGGCAGCATCAATAAAGTCCATTAGAGACAGCTTAGGATTATCAGACCCCGATAATCCAATCCAGCAGCTACTCATTCGGATGGTGTACGCCTATGGGGATAACGATCTGGTTGCAGACACTAGATTTACTGAGGATGCGATTGTTGCCGGTCTTGTAGCCTTGAAAAAGAACGCCAATATTATTTGCGACACTGGCATGGTTATAGAAGGGGTAAAAACAGAATACCTTCGCAAAGAACCTATCTGTCTTATCGACAGGCCTAATGTTATTTCTCAGGCGAAATCAAAAAGACTGACCCGAGCGATGGTCTCTGTTGAAAACTGGAAACGTTATTCAGAGGGCAGTATCATATTAATAGGTAATGAGGCAACCGCACTGCTTAAGCTGCTGGAGTTAATTGAACAGGGTGAAATCAAAAAACCAGCGCTCATTATTGCGATGCCACGAGGCTATATTGGTGCCATAGAGGCTAAGCAATACTTATGGGACAACCACAAGCAACTAGGTGTTCCGTGTATCACAATGCTAGGCTCAAGAGGAGGAAGCACGCTCGTTGCGTCAGTCATGAACGGCCTTCTGTACCTACAACAAGATATTTTGATCTAAAAACATGCATTCAGCGAGGATTCATAAACAAACACCTGACAAACTCCAATAAATTGGGCTATATTGAGCGGACATAAAATAATGTTGATAGTTCAACAACTAATCTGGCAGATAATTCAGGCAGACTTCTGCTTTATTCCTCGGATAATCAACAGGCTGATCATTGAACAATCAAAAATAGACTACTATGGAAAGGGTCAACACATGAACTTAACAAAGCTCATGACAGTTATTGCCGTCCCAACTGCGATAACCCTGTCAGGATGCGGTGGCACCTCATCTGCAATATCATCATCACCCTCAGCAATTACACCACAATCAACTGCAAGCCCAATAAGTACACCAGTAACTACTCCCACGCCAGCTACTGCTGACAAGGCAGCAAGTGCTAAGGCAGCACCGGTATACAGCTCTAAGAAAAGAACGCTACAACGACGGCCTGTCCCGCCCAGACCTAATGGCGGACTCGTTGTCTCAAAAGCGTTTGCAGATAATCTCAATGCAGGCAGTTTGAAAGAAGCAGATCGCTTCTTGAAATTAGGCGCGGATCCAGACTTCAGAGGGAATAATGGTGAGCCCGTACTTTACACGGCTATTAGGCGCGGTAACTACGCCATTGCCGACGAGCTGATATTGTATGGAGCGAACACCAACGTTACGAATAGCAATCGTATGACTCCTTTGCATATTGCTATCACAAAAGGTCATCAACCAACCATCGACTTATTGCTGCAGAATGGAGCTGACCCAAGCGCACAAGGGCCACAGGGCAGCGCACTCTATATGGCAGTAAATGCTAACAACTCAGGATTAACCCAGAAATTGCTAGAATACTCTGGAAATCCGAACTCAACAGGCCCTAATGGGTCGGCGCTTTATGTAGCAATCGTGAATGGCCAAAAAGGTATTGTTCAACAACTCCTAAGATATAAAGCAACCCCAAATGGCCGCGGCCCTGAAGGCCAAATGCTTCACACTGCAATCACTCGTGGACAAACTGGCGTAGTGGCCATGCTATTAGAATATGGTGCAGATGCTAATGTAGGTGGCCCGAAAGGCACGCCGATGCAGATCGCTATTCGCACTGGAAATGCAGCGGTCGTTGGATTGCTTGGCAACGCAGGTGCATCGACCTCCGTTTCAGATGGCATTGGCGAAACCTTGCTACACAAGGCCGCAGCTAAAGGACTATTGGAAGTGGCTCGTTCTTTAATTGACGGCGGCGCGGATGTCAACGCGGTCGATAAATTCCAAGAGACACCTCTGCACGAAGCTGCCGCTAAAGGAAAGCTAGACGTTGTGCAATTATTACTGGCAAGTGGCGCTAATAAATTCGCACTCACTGAAAAGAAATGGAGCGCACTACACGAAGCGGCTCGTTTTGGACATGCTGAAACCGCTCGTTACTTGATTGGCCAAGGCCTTAGTCGGAGTGCTAAAAACACGGAAGGCATGACACCTAAAGCGTTAGCTAATCATTTGAACCATCAAGCATTAATGCCAATGCTTTAAATGTTTAAACAGTACTACTCCGGGTCAGAAATCACTTTCTGCCCCGGCAGTTTAACTCTTCTCCATTGATCGATACGAAACTGCTTCTGTCAGGTGTGGTGTTTGAATTGAAGACGCCCCTTGCAAATCAGCAATGCTTCTTGCCACTTTCAATATCCGATGGCAAGCTCTTGCAGATAGTCTAAACGCCTCAACAACCTGCCCTAACAATGCCTCATCCGCATCAGACAGCGCACAGTGCTCAGCAATTTCCTGAGTGCCCATCGCATGGTTTGGCATCTCCTGACGTTCCTGCTGTATTTTCCTTGCCGCGCAAACGCGTTCTAATACTGCCTGACTAGACTCTGTTTTTTCCTGGTTGCTTAGTTCGGCATGGGTCAACCGCGGCACATCAATCTGAATATCAATGCGATCTAAAAAAGGGGCTGATATTCGATTGCGATATCGACGCTGTTGCTCAACAGTACAAACACATTGCCTCGCACTATCTGAACAATCCAAACCTTTGGGACAATAATTCATAGCCGCCACCAGCTGAAACTGTGCGGGGTAATCTGCTTGCCGGGCGGCTCGTGACAACGTAATTCGCCCAGTCTCCAAGGGCTCACGCAGCACATCCAATACCTGGCTTTTAAATTCGGTCAATTCGTCCAAAAACAGGACACCGTTGTGCGCCAGTGAAATTTCCCCTGGCATAACTTTCGAACCACCACCGACCAATGCAACCGCTGAGGCCGTATGATGAGGCTCTCTAAACGGACGTCTCGACCAATTTTCAAAATCAAACCCTTTTTGGCTAACCGACGCTATGGAAGCTGACTCCAGCGCTTCGGTCTCAGTCATTTCAGGTAAAATTCCGGGGAGCCGACTGGCTAGCATTGTTTTACCGGTACCCGGCGGCCCAATCATTAGTAAATGATGACCACCCGCTGCGGCTATCTCCAGCGCCCGTTTTGCCTGAAACTGCCCTTTGACTTCAGATAAATCTAAACGGTATTTAGGCTCAGGTGAAGAAGATTTTTCACGACTAAACGAGCTCAGTAATTGCTGATTATTTAGGTGCTTAGCCACTGAGATTAAGTCTGTACAGGGAAATACCAAAGCACTTTCAATTATGCCGGCTTCCTGAGCATTGGCCTCAGGCAGGATAATCGCACGACTCTGATGGTGTGCTGCAAAAGCGGTAGGTAGTACCGCATTAACAGGGCGTAAATGTCCACTTAGCGCCAGCTCACCAATGAACTCATAAGATTGCAGAGCCACTCGTTCAATTTGTCCTGAGGCAGCTAAAATACCAATCGCAATCGGTAAATCAAATCGCCCGCCCTGCTTGGGATGATCTGCCGGCGCCAGATTCACTGTGATCCGGTTACTCGGAAATTCAAAACCTGAATTGATAATCGCTGAGCGCACCCGATCTTTACTCTCTCGCACTGCGGCTTCCGGTAACCCCACAATCGAAAAGCCAGGCAGGCCATGACTAAGATCAACCTCGACACTCACTTGAGGTGCATTTATTCCATCGTTTGTACGGGTATACGCTACGGCAAGACTCATATCAATTGCTCATTATTTTTACTATTCTCTATATATGCTAACAAAATCGGCTTAACTACAATACCGCTTCTGACCGATGGAAAGAGAGCGACACTACAGGATGCAAAGCCCTGCATAATCCCCTAAACTAACCCCCTCAAAAATATTCAAACAAGGTTCTTCCATTGAGCACTCAATCGGCACCACGGCGTAACACCCTTCTCATTATTTTAGACGGCTTTGGAGTCAATCCCAGCAAACAGAACAATGCTGTTTATGAGGCGAACACGCCAAATCTGGATCGCTACTTTGGCTCGAATACTCACACCACACTGCAAGCATCCGGAACACCGGTGGGGCTACCTGAAGGGCAAATGGGTAATTCAGAAGTGGGCCATTTAACCATTGGTTGCGGAACAGTTATCAGACAAAATTTAGTACGGATTGATGACGCGATTGAAGATGGCAGTTTTGCTGAGGATCAAACCATTCTGAATGCGATAGCGAGTGCAAAAAAAGCCTCAAGGCCACTGCATTTGCTCGGCCTGGTCTCCGATGGTGGAGTGCATTCACATATAAGCCACCTCTGCGCGCTTATCGAACTTTGCACAAAACACGGCGTAGCCCCGATGATCCATGCGTTTACCGATGGACGAGACACCTCACCCAGCTCTGGCAAGCGTTTCATGCAAATGATACAAGATTGTCTGGATAAAAATTCAGGCCAGATCGCTACCATTAGCGGACGCTACTACGCCATGGATCGTGACCAACGCTGGGATCGCACGGAAATAGCGTGGCAAACACTCGTCAACCATCAAGGCGCAACATTTGATACCGCAGAGGCTGCTATGACAGCGGCCTATGCTAATAGTGAAACAGATGAATTTGTAAAGCCGTGTGTGATTAAAGGCGCAGAAAAAATAGCACCTAACGACACTGCGATTTTCTTCAATTTCCGCAATGACCGCCCGCGTCAGATGGCCGCTGCCATATCACATGAATCTTTCGAGCACTTCGACCGTGGAGACTTCAAAGCTGCCTCGCTAACTACAATGACCGAGTACGACAGTAGCCTCACCGGCCCTATTGTATTTCCTCAAGAACAGCCAGAAACCTGCCTATCCAAAGTCATCAGTGAAGCAGGACTGAAGCAGTTACATTGTGCAGAAACCGAGAAATACGCCCACGTCACTTTCTTCTTCAATGGCGGAAAAGAAGATCCCTATGCCAATGAAGAGCGTATCGTGATTAATTCACCAGATGTCGCTACTTATGATGAATGCCCGGAGATGAGCGCGGCCGAAGTCGCTGATACAGTCGTAGGCGCATTAGATAAACAGGAGCATGCCTTTATCGTGGTTAACTTCGCGAATGGCGACATGGTCGGCCACACGGCTATTCCTGATGCGATTATCAAAGCGGTTGAAGCGATGGATGCTGAAGTAGGCAGAGTGCTGGATGCAGCCGCCGCCAATGACTACTCGGTGATACTAACCGCTGACCATGGTAATTGTGATGAATATGTAGACCCAATCAGCAAAGAACCAAACACGCAGCACACGGTCTATCCTGTGCCTTGTTTAATAATCGACCAAACCTACTGGTCACTCAACACTAGTGGTGGACTAGGCAATCTAGCGCCCACCGTGTTGCAATTAATGGGCTTAGAACAACCGACAGCGATGAAATGTAAATCGCTGCTGCTGAGCGAGTTAACTCAATAAACCAAAAATAATATTTTCTACAGGAAGTAGAAGATTAACGTCAAGGGATTGCTTAAGCATGAGAATTAGATTCAATGATGCATGGGGAAAAAATAGTTACACTAAGTATCGCCAAAATTAGCGCGGTCTTAACGTGTGGATTAGTCGCGGTAGCCTGTAGTAGTGATGGTGGAACCTTACCGAAAAAAAGCAATGCGCAAAAGCAGTTTGATACGGCCAGCAGACACATGATCCATCCAGTGCCACAAAGAGAAGTACAGCAGCGGGTAACCAGAGCCTCTGGTGGCACCCAGCCCGACTTTCAGACGATTACCTTTACTGACTCACAACAGCCCTATCCACATGAGCACAACCAAGAGCGCTACATCTCTCCAGGTGAACGGTTTGCCAGAACACTGGATGCACACAACTCCGTGCGTGGTGCCCATAATTTGCCAGCGTTGACTTGGTCATCCCGCTTGGCAAACTACGCACAGCAATGGGCGAACCGTTCGGCAAAGGTTAGAAATTGTGGTATGAAACATCGCCCGAATCACGGCCCATACAAGCAACAACACGGTGAGAATTTGTGGTGGGCAAGCCCAAGAACCTGGTCAAATGGAGTTCGCGAACTGCAAGATATAAATATCCAACGCGTCGTTAAAGACTGGGCCGATGAAAAGCCCTTTTATAACTATGCCGCTAACACCTGTAAGCCCGGTGAACAATGCGGCCATTACACTCAAATCGTCTGGCGTGAGACCAAAGAAGTCGGTTGCGCTTATCAACAGTGCGCTGACAAGTCACAACTCTGGGTATGTAACTACAGCCCTGCTGGAAACTACATCGGGGAGCGGCCTTACTAAGACCGCTACCAATGCCTACTAGCAATGCTTATCTTAGATAAGGCGTTCCAGCTGATCTAATACAACGCTAGGATCATTATAATCCAGAGGGATATAGTTATATCCTTCTGGTGTTTGCAGTACCAAGCTAGGAAAGCCCTGCGCGCCGATACTGGCACCAAAGCTCATGTCTTTATGTAAAGTTTCGTTGGTTTCTTCGCTTGCTAAATCTTCGGCAAACTGCACGGGATCCAAACCTAAGTCCTCAGACAGCTGGATCAACATATCAGCATCTGACGGGTTCTTAGCCTGAAGATAATAGCCTTCCTGAATCGCCCGAATCATCGCTAACTCGGCTTCAGGTTTTTGCTTTCGGGCAGCAATGACCGCTCGGCAGGATGGATAAGTCGAACGTTTTGGCTCGCATTCTGTCCAAAAATCGTAGTTGAATTGGGTACCGGGAACGCGCACTTCGATGTTTTTCCAGTAGCCACTAATGGTATTTCGCATCTCTTCAGGCATAATTTCAGTCGAATCCGGAGCTAAGCCCCCTAATACATAACGAATCTCAAGTCGATCCTGTAGAGCCTGTTTTATTTTCGCCCACGTCGGCACAAATGCCCAACACCAACTGCACATTGGGTCGTGAACGTAGTAAAGTACCATCTGATTATTCTGATTCATTTGTCGAGCCTTTAAAGGAAAGATATGTTACGTAAAATTATACTATTAGCCGCACTCAGTACACTACTAGTTGCTTGTACTCAAGAAACTCAAAACCGTATAGGTCGCTCCATCAATAACTGGACAGGAACTAACGGCATCCTAGAGATTTATGCGGGTGAAAAGCTCGTCAAACGCTTCATGAAAATAGACAAAATTTCAACAGCAGCTGGAACTTCCAGCGATGCTGATCGTCCTTACCGCTATGGAACGGGCGTTTTAGATGCTAATTTAAACGGTACAGTAGATGCTGGTGAGAAGTCAGTTTACTTTGAATTCAGCGATTACTCCACGTCTTACATCTTCCACGAAGATCCTAGTTCTTAAGACGCAGTGATTTGAATGACGACGGCCCGACTGCTTAGCATCGGGCCGTTTTTTTATTGAAAGTAGGCGAAGGATGGCGTCTTTCTTTGCAATTTCGTTGGCTAAGGTTTTTTACAGCACAAGTAGCACCAAAAGAGGCGCTATTTAGTTTCTTTTTCTTCTAGTTTAAATGTGGGTAATGTAAATAACGGCAATATCATCCCTTGATAGCCTGCTCTGATTGTAAGACTGTAAACATGCTCTCTTAGGTAAGGGTATATGATCAAAGGAGCATTACCCCTTGCCCATTTCTCAATATGCTCTATAGGGAAGCCGTCACCTACCGAAAATATCCCTAATATTCTCACTGACATGTGAAAAGGATAATTGTCGTCATCCTCTTCAATCTCGAATTTCATGCTTACTGCAATATCTCTGTCTTCTGCGTCATATTCACTATGACCATGACTAATCTTAAAATCCCCGGTTTCAGGAAGGTCGTCGGTCTCGCTGTCAGAATTAACAACCAATGACAGCTCCAGAACCTTAATGGCTTGGAGCTGTATCGGATATTTGTCTTTTAGTGCTTCACTCATAGCCTAGGCGGCCATCAAAAATTGATATGTTTCATCGTTAGCCGCATCACAAAGATCAAAGGATGATGTTATATCTCGCCACTTTCTAGAGTCAACCCTATTTTCCACTCTGCTGTAGCTAGAGAATACAAAAAAGTCTCGGCATGCCATGAGAGCCGATCCAATTAAACCGTTTTTGCTCTCTTCGTACATAGCTTGAATCTCAGCATCAGATAAATCATCGATTTCGTCTATTACTGAATTTATTGCTTCTAACAGATCGTTATTCATCATCTATCTCCTCATGATCCAAAATCGTTATACATGCAACATCTTTTACCGCGTAGCAAGATGGCTGCCCCATTAAATCCCTTAATAGAGGGAATTCAAAACCTCTTGGAGGGTGCACCTTAAAATGTATTAATCTAAATGTTTTTTGTTTCTTCTTCTCAATACGAGTCACAAACATATCATATAGAGTAGAAGTTTTCTCATCATCGTCATCACAATCTATGCGACCAATCATCTTGCAGCTGTATTTTATAAAGCCTTCCCTCACTTCCTGAGTCTCAAAATCAAGATGAAGATCATCTGGAACATCAAAAGAAGCGAATATTACGGAGCAAGACTTTTCCGCATCATCTGCGTAACGTTGCCTTCTAGAGGCATCTGACCACCATGCTTTTGCTAAGTTTCTCGATATATTTTCCATGTCCTCATCAAGGTAACCCCAAAAATATACCCCAGACCCTCTCAGACCAACAGGAGAAGTGTGGAATCCGTTTGCAACAATACCTTTAGCCTTTGAGCGGCTTGTGCCATGTGTTCCCTTCATTCCATACCATGA
>ENA-ORXR01000535-ORXR01000535.1-marine-metagenome-genome-assembly--contig:-NODE-535-length-50697-cov-5.081371_pt1 | contig 50697 bp, 37 predicted proteins | sample MGYA00237866_ERZ511479 | MGnify/ENA metagenome assembly ERZ511479
TTATCTCCCGAAGCTGACCTGCCATAATCTCCTCGATGTACGAACCAGGGATTAACGCCTGAAATTGGATTTTCTTCCAAATACCTAAAAGGATACATTTGCGCCCCCCAACGATTCGTTGTTTTACCTGCGTCCGTTAATCTCGTTATATCCCAATTTCCCATTGGGTTGATCATTCTGATTTGCCCACCACCATTCCAAAAGGGATTAACAAAATTATGGGTGTTGGTGATGTTTTCTGTGTACATATATATTCCATTATCAGAATCGGTAACTTGATGATCTGGATCCGGGTCTGGTTGTCCCCAGGGAGTCAAATCAACTCCAGCCCAGCGATGCGTATAAAGATCATGACCACCAGCATTATTTTGAATCCATAAACGTTGTTTATCACCTCCATTCATATCAGAGAAAGGTATCTCAATTTGCATTGCATCACCCGTTTCAACATAATCTCCTATGCCGTAAACACCATCTTGACCATTCGGGTCAATCGGATCGATAAACTGTAAATACCACCGTTCCCAGGCGGACATCATCGGTTTTGTAAAATTTGTATTATCATTTCCTGCAGTTAATCCTATTCCCGTGACATTATAGTTAAAATAAGGACCACTTACTCCATTGACACCACATTGGTGCGGAGCGAAATACAAAGCATGCGCAAATTCATGGGTAAATAAAGCGGTACTACTAGTCCACTGGGCTGCTAGAAATCCTTGATGAAATCTAAATCCTTCAATTGGAGTGGATGGAGAAGTTACAGATGGACTATAATACCCTCCTCCGGAGCCGAGCCAATTTGGCATATTATTTCTAGGTTGTGTATTCCAATTCCTGTTATATCGGTAGATATAAACTACGAAATCAATGATCCCATCAGGAGCAGAATTTACATTAGAACTACTCCAGTTAGGATTATTCGTTCGTTGGTCAAATTGGGCAAAATATTCTGTACCCTCAGGGGTGATATTTCCATTAATATCAGACCAGACATCTACCATTCCTTCTGACACTCGTCGATTAGCTTGTGCCCAATTACCTATATTTTCCGTAGCAGGAATAATTACCTGACGAGGAACCCCGTCTGGTCCAGAAAAGACATCAGCCACCACCTTAAATTCCTTATTAGGTCGCGACATCTGGTAAAACATATTGGAAATGTTCGTAGAGGGATTAACCACGCTGGGCTGTAGGATGTTAGGATCACTAAAAATAAAATCATCCGTGGAGGTAGTACCGGTGGCAGTATTGTAGACGATGTAAGATGGGAGCTGGTAATCAGATGAAATATCATTGTTCCAACTATCACCTAATGCGGGAGGAATAGGTTGTCCAGTTAAAGGATCTATCGCGCCTTCGAATCCTTCAAAACCACCATAAACAATTAACAAACGAAGCGTACCATCCGGCGTATGTAATAGTCCATTATAACTTTTACTGGTACTGGTAGTGCTTTCTGCTCCGGAACCTGGTTCAACATAACAGGTAAATTCATTCGGATTTTGAGCTTTGACAATTTGATGCGCAAATAAGCAAATAAGCAAAGGTAATCTTTTTCATAATTTAACAATTAAAGGTTAAAAAATAAGGTGTATTAATTTTTAATATATTTTATGGTGGTTGGGTACCCTTTTAAATCTACAAATTGCACATAATAAAATCCACTCGGAATATTTGACAGAATTTGCTGCGTAGCATCTATATTATTGACGGTGGACATTTTTACAAGTTGTCCTTGACTATTCAGGATATTCACCTGACCGCTTACTTTTTCCGAAAATTTAATATTGAAATTTCCTTTACCCGGGTTAGGATAAATAGTCATACCAACTTCAGTCTCTAAAAAATCTCGTGTATTGGTCGCCCAGTTCCCATCGCTATACAATTTTATCAGCCAGATTGCTTCCGTAAATTTGTTCCCTCCTAAAACGACCAAACCATCCGATACTTCTTTTACCTGATGTATATAAGTTATAGGGAGAGCATCTGCCGGATAAAGGCCTCCCCATAATCGCACACCTTCAGTATCGTATTTACTCATGAAGACGCCGCTAAAGAACTCATCGAAAATATAGCCGGTAATGATACAACCATCATCAGAAGTCTGAATAATATCACTACCAATATGACCATCATCTGGTATACCAGGATATATTTCTTCGTGGGTATATTGCCAGACTATATTAAGATTAGAATCCATTTTAATGAGATCTGATTCATAAGCTGTTATTCCCTGAATTTCATTTTGAACTATGATTCCAGCACGGTCTAATGTAAAATTTTCGTGAAGAAGCGAACCGTTATTCCTATACTTTTTATAGGATCTTGGATTCAATCCTCGATATGCTAAAATATCTCCTTGGTTACCTACTAAGAAGCTTAGTATACTAGTTATTCCTAGGTTTATGGTATCTACAATTCCTCCCGCTTCATCTAATTTAAGTATTAGATATTCCTCATTAGAATCGATATGATTAACATAAACATTGTTATCATTTACAATTTGAAGGTTTCCAAATCCGATCGTTTGCTGAAATATTATACTATCACCAACAGAATTAGTAATTAATATATATGCAAAAGTAGTATCCACATCTCTAAACCCACCCGTCATCATATAATTACTATCTTCTAATTGAACTACCTTTGTTGGTGTAGCCCCGCCTCCATCAGAAGATGCCCAAGGACCACTCACCCCAAAATCATAATTCTTTTCCCATTCCAAACTCCCTAATGAGTCATACTTCACCATCGTATGAACTAGTTTTACATATTCTTCCTCTTCTTCATCGATGCTATTCAACAGCACCAAAAATCCATTATCATTCGTGATTATAAAGTCTCTAATGTCACATTCAGGGCAACCACTCGTATAAGGCAATTCCGTCTGCCACTGCTGGGCTGATAAAGATAATGTTCCCAATAAAAAAGCAACTAAGTAGAGAATTTTCATAATAAATATTTTAAGATGAGACCAATCTACAGAACATTTAGTTCATTTCCAAACAAAAAGTAAAATATTTGTTATTTTACATGTGTCATTAACATTAAATTTACATTACAAGATATGGAACAATCTATAAAGGAACGCTTAATGAATCTTTGCTTTTTTATTGCGATGTACACTAGAAAGTGATTTAGCTCTATGTTGGTGAGATGAATATATGTGATTGTTATGTGTGCTTTAAAACTAAGTAAAAAGATAAGTTCGCCAATAAAAAATGACAATGAAGCTCCCCCAGGCAGAGCCATCGGGGTATCGCGCAAAGCTATACACAGTACATTAGTGAATCGGTCAATCAGTCCCTTTAACGTATACACTCAAGGCAAGCCCCGAGGAATTCTTTAGTTTTAAATAAATAGTATCAAAGTCAGTCCACCAAAAAATGCCGAAGCATCTTTCGATCCTTCGGCATTTCACTGATTGATTAGAATGGCATTATTAACTACCAAAATCATCAAACGCGATATTCTCTTCGGGTACACCCAAATCATCCAGCATTTTCATAACGGCGGATAACATCAATGGAGGTCCACACAAGTAGTATTCAATTTCTTCCGGCTCCGGATGATCTTTTAAGTAATTGTCCAGTAATACCTGGTGAATATATCCGGTGTAACCATCCCAATTGTCCGATTCCATTGCGTCAGAAAGGGCGATATTATATTGGAAGTTGTCGTATTCTTTTTCAATATTTCGGAAATCATCCGTGTAGAATAATTCTCGCTTGGAACGTCCACCGTACCAGTATGATACTTTACGATCCTTGGTTTTCAAGGTGTGGAAAATGTGGAAAATATGCGATCTTAGCGGTGCCATTCCTGCTCCTCCACCGATATAAACCATTTCTTTTTTGGTCGGCTTGATAAAGAATTCTCCGTAAGGACCAGAGATCGTTACGCGGTCACCTGGGTTACGGGTAAATACGTAAGAAGAACAAACACCTGGATTAACGGGTAAGAAACCGTTGGTTTTTCGATCCCATGGTGGTGTTGCGATACGAATATTCAGCATCACAATATTTCCTTCTGCCGGATGGTTGGCCATAGAGTAAGCACGGAACTGCGGCTCATCATTTTTCATCACCAAATCCCACATATTGAACTTATCCCAATCTTCCCGGTACTCCTCTTCAATATCCATTCCTTTGAAGTAACAAGTGATTTTTGGAACATCAATTTGTACATATCCACCTGATTCGAAATCTAGTGTTTCGCCTTCTGGTAATTGTACTACAAATTCTTTAATGAAAGTGGCTACCCCGTCGTTAGATTTAACACGACAATCCCATTTCTTAATACCAAAAATTTCTTCTGGAATTCGAATATCCATATCCGAACGAACTTTCACCTGACAAGCCAGTCGCTTGTTTTCCGCTACTTCTCTCCGCGTAAGGTGATTTAATTCCGTAGGTAGTACATCTCCTCCACCTGCATCAATGTGACATTCACACATCGCACAAGTTCCTCCACCTCCGCAGGCAGAAGGCAAAAAGATATTCTTTTCAGATAAAGCCGTCAAGAGATTTGTCCCCGGCTGTACCAGCATCGGATTTTCAGTATCTCCGTTGACGATAATCTTTACATCACCCTGAGGAATTAACTGTTTACGCGCGTAGATCAACATAAACGACAATAGTAAAATTACCGCCGTAAAAACGGCTACTGCCGCGATGATCAATCCAAATTCAAATAATAATACCATATGTATTTAGTTTAATAACTAACAATGTTTTTAAGTTCTGGTTTAAATATTCTATGGAACAAACATAAGACCAAAGAATTTTACACCAATTTTACTTTCCAGCCGTCAAAGCCGCCGGATCAATTCCCATCAAAGACATAAAGGCAATTCCCATCAGTCCGGTAAGAATAAAAGCCATGCCTAATCCACGCAATGCGGGAGGAACGTTAGAATATCTAATTTTTTCCCGAATCGCTGCAATGGCGATAATGGCTAAAAACCAACCAAATCCTCCACCTAAACCAAAAGCGATAGATTCTGTAAAGTTATATTCCCGAGAAACCATGAATAGAGATCCACCGAGGATCGCACAGTTTACCGTAATTAATGGCAAGAAAATACCTAAAGAAGTATATAGTGCCGGAGAGACTTTTTCTACGATCATCTCTACCAGTTGTACCATCGAAGCAATTACTGCAATAAAGAGGATAAACCGTAGAAAGGTAAGATCCATTCCAAATATTCCATTTTCACTTAGTAGCCATTCACTGATGATCCAGTTGATCGGCATCGTGATACCCAGTACAAAGATAACTGCTAGTCCAAGACCAAAAGCAGTAGTAACCGTTTTAGAAACGGCCAGATAAGAACACATTCCAAGAAAGTACGCCAACACGAGGTTTTCGATAAAGGCAGCTTTGATAAAAATATTAAATAATTCCATTTTTTTAAACTATTAGCCAATTGCAATTTGCAGCGGCTGGTGAACGTTTTATTTTATTAGCAACAACCTTTCTTTACGAAACGTCAACGAGTGTCGGTCGATAAGATCGTTGTATCCAGATCAACACCCCAATGATAAACATCGCTGCGGCAGGGAGTACCATTAAATTATTATTGTAATATCCGGCAAACAAAGAACCGAAGCCGCTTTCCGCAGCAGTATTGATTAAATATCCTATTTCGTCATTACTCGCACCAATGATATTGATTTGAATTGGACTACCCGCAAACAAGGTTCCTTTTCCAAAAACCTCACGGATCACCGCGACGATAATCAAAATTACTCCGTACCCTACTCCGTTACCGAGACCATCTACAAAAGCTCTCCACGGACGATTGGCCATGGCGTATGCTTCGAGTCGCCCCATGACGATACAGTTGGTTATAATCAAACCGATATAAACAGATAACTGCTTGTAAATCGGGTAATTAAATCGCTTTAGCGTAAGCTCCACGATCGTTACTAACGTTGCGATGATGACCAACTGGACAATCATTCGAACTTGCTTGGGAATTTTATTTCTTACTAAAGAAGTAAACAAACTGGAAAATCCACAGACAAAGACTACCGCGATGGCCATGACCACCGATGGATAAACCAGGGAAGTAACCGCCAGGGCGGAACAGATACCGAGTACCTGAATAGTAATTGGATTGGTATCGCCTAGTGGGTCCAACAATAATTTCTTTTCCGCTTTTCCAAATAAAGGTTCTTTTTCCTTTACCGTTACTTCGGGCGTTGTTGCAGTTGTTTCAGCCATTTTATACTAGATTAATTTTTATCAATTTTTTGAGTTTACTAAAAAGTACTATCCGTTGATCTTTTTAGCTGCTGCCTGTTTATTCAGATAAGGCAAGTAATATTTGATCCCTCTTTGAAGCATTTCTGCTACACCGTCTGCGGTCACCGTCGCACCGGAAATACCGTCTACTGCGTAAGGATTACCGTCGGTACCTCCCGTTTTTTTAACATCTACAGAAGTATAGACCCCTGCTTCGTTAAAAATTTTCTTTCCCTTAAAACGACTGGGAAAAGTAGGGTTGTCTTTTATTTCGGCACCAAGTCCTGGTGTTTCTCCTTTGTGATCAAATGTAGCACCAGCGATTGTAGTCAGGTCATCTTTTAAGGCAATGTTGCCCCAAATTTCGTCCCACAGTCCACTTCCGCGGATGGATAAGATATAACTTTTTCCTTTTTCACTATTAAAAATATAGAGTGGGAAAATTCGCTCAGCTTCCGGTTTCTTCTTTTCTTTAGCCAGATCAATATTCTCTGGTTTTCCACCTTTATAACCCGAAGCAACAATGTCTTCTTTGGTTAAAACAGCACCACTCATATCAAGTGCGATTTGTTCTACCTTAGAACCAAACAGTTCTTCTATTTTACCATCTGGCATCAGCTTTGGATCTTCGGTCAGGTAATCACTTACCGCACCTAAAATAGCCCGTTTGTTAAAGATTGCTTCGTTGGCCTTGATCTGTCCACCCCACGAAGTTGACAACAGCGCTAATGTTAAAGCTACCCCTGCGGTCATTATTACTACGAATCGAATTACACTACTAGTACTATTCATCGTTTATTTATTTAAATTATAATTTTATTCCTTTCGGTAATTAGTGCGTACTGGTCGCTGCCGCACTTTCTGTTTCTACTCGCTTTACCACCGCTGTTCTTTTCAAGCGACGGGCTACGTTTGCTTCCAATACATAATGATCAATCAGCGGAGCAAAAACATTCATAAATAAAATTGCCAGCATCCATCCTTCCGGATAGGCAGGATTCAGTACCCGTACGATCATTCCGATCATTCCGATTCCAAAACCGTACATTAACTTACCTGTATTGGTAGAAGTGGCCGTTACCGGATCGGTCGCCATAAATACCAAAGCAAATAATAAGGAACCCATGGAAAACTGGTAATACCAGGGAACCTCCATAAATGGAATTGCTCCCCACATATTCATCAACCATCCCGTAAATGCTGCACCGATCACGACACTAAACATGATTCTCCAGCTACCAATTCCAGTAGCCAATAGAATGATGGCACCAATGATGATTAATGGCTTACAGCTTTCCCCGATTGAACCAGGAATTGCGCCCCACCACATTTGAGCAGGTGAGTAAACAGAAGTTACATTTTCCCAACCACCCTGAAATGCCAAACTTAGTGGCGTCGCAGCAGTATATCCGTCGGCCATGGCCATCCCGGGTTTGAAGGTATCCCAGCCCATCGATTCAAATATGCCATTAAAAAATCCAGTGTGTATCCAGTTGTAACTGGACATCCAGATTCCTTCCGCATCTTTGGCCAGACCAGCTACCCATACTTCATCTCCGGAGATGGTGGTTGGATAAGCAAAGAAGATAAATACACGTGCCAATAAGGCGACGTTTAGGATATTCATACCTGTTCCACCAAATGCTTCTTTGCCAATTACTACAGCAAATAACACTGCCAGCGCCAAAATCCAAAGGGAAATATCCGGTGGCATAATCAATGGAATCAATGCACCCGATACAAGAAAACCCTCTTCAATTCCGTGGCCTTTTTTGGCCGCGTAATAAAATTCAACTCCCAGTCCTACGATGTGTGTAACAATGAAAATTGGTAAAATCTGCATGATACCATAAGCCAATTTGAGGTGAAACCCTTCAATAAAACCCACGTGCTGTCCCAGTGCTACAAAATGCTGGTGACCGATATTATAAGAACCGAAAGCATAACAAAACTGCATTGCAATTACGACCATCACCATGGTTCGCTTCAAATCCATCCCGTCCTTAATGTGTGTTCCACTTTTGGTGACGTGATCCGGCGTGTATAAGAAAGTAAAGAAACCATCGTACAGCGTGTGTAGGAATGGACTTTTTTTCTTATCCGGCTCAACTTTTTTTACTACATCTAATAAACCCATATTCAATATTTATAGTCGTTGTTAACGAAAAATAATTTTTAATTTATATAAGACTGTGCAAATAAGTGTGTCATTTTGCATCCCGCACCTTGTGTTCCTAAAGGAAGGCTTCCGCGCGCTGACACACTTTAGAGGACAGCCCCATTTTTGCTATCCTTGCTCCCGCATCATGTCTAGTCCCTGGCGCAAAATATTTTGTACCGGCTGCTTGGATGTACAAACAAATTCACAAAGCGCGACATCTTCCTCACTCAATTCGTAGATTCCTAATCCTTCCATTCGTTCGTAATCATTTACCAGAATCGCTTTCATTAGCTGCTGTGGATAAACATCCATTGGCAATACTTTTTCGTATTGTCCCGTCACTACAAAAGCTCTCTTTTCACCGTGAGTATTGGTGTTGGGCGTAAATTTGTAATTTGGAAACAAGAAATTAGGATATGTTTTAGAAACAGTTGGTCGTGGCGACAAAGGCAACAACCAGCCAAACATTTCGTATTCGTCTCCCTCTTCCAGTACAGTTACCTGATCATCGTAAAATCCAATATGACCGTTAGTCGCAAGCTCCTTACCAGAAAGTACATCTCCGGATACCACGCGTATATGGTCATTTTTTAAATTTCCTTTGACCATATTTTCCAGATTCGCTCCGATATAAGTTTTTACGTAACCTGTATTTTCCAACTCAGCGCCAGTCAATGCGACTATCCGTGTTGCATCGTAACGTCCTTCGGCAAAAAGCTTACCGATCGTAATGACATCCTGAAGACCCAAAGTCCAAACACGCTCATTGGCAGAAATCGGATTGGTGTGGTGAATCTGGATACCCACATTTCCAGAAGGGTGTGGTCCATTATAATAGGTTTTTTCTACCCCGGTAGCCTGTGTAAAAGCCACCGCAGGTGCTTCTTCACCACGGGCATCCAGCCCTAAATGAACCATACCGTCGGTTAATTTTCCGATGACATCCAGTCCCTTTTGGAAAGCCGCTTCTTTGCCAGCTACTATAAAATTGAGGTCTGGTGCATTGGGTGCACTATCGAAGGTAGAAATGAAAATCGCCTTTGGAATATCCAATGGATCTGCTACCACATTATAAGGACGCTGACGAAGCATCGGCCATACACCACTTTCGAGTAAAAATGCCACCAGGGTTTCACGGGGCGCGTTTAAGTCCGGAAGATCATAGCTTCGAAAACCGGTTTGCTCTTTATCTGCTAAAATGACGACTTCGGCAATAGAGCGTTTTTCTCCACGGTTGACCGCTACCACTTCTCCACTTACTGGCGCAACGTATTTAACATCTGGTCTTTTCTTGTCATAAAACAGAACATCTCCCGCTTTAACTTCCGCTCCTGGCTCTACTTCTACTTTTGGAATTGGAGACATTCCAATAAAATCAGTTGGTTTAACCGCAAATGTTGTAGGATGAATCGGAAGAAATACCTTTTCTGCTTCTCCTTCCAGAATAATATCATGCCCATCCTGTAAATTGACCAATCGGTCATCTTGCGCAAAGTCAGGTGCTTTTGGTTTAAAAACATCCGACCACGATGGAATCAGGGAAAAGTTGGTATTGTCTTGCTCTATCCCCATATTTTTGGCTTCGATACGCATCAAACTGTCTGCGACCTGAAGTACCACTCCAAGTATCAAGATAGCCACGATGGCAATTAATGCAGTGTAGAGATAGGTTGATCCTTCTCCCGTCTGGGCGCTAGCTTGAAATGAAAGGGTGGTAAAAAGGAGCAGGAATGCGAGTTTGCTTATTCCGTTTTTCAAAATTGGCAATTTTTAGTGTAAAAGAAACGGTAATCTAATGGTAGTTTTGAACCTTATTATATACTAATTATACAATATACAGTTACCTTGGATTCCAAAAAATTTATGCAAAGATATAAAGGATTTACGATATTATAGCGTTGTAGTACGGGTATTTAAAATGGTGGCACTATTTAGACCAATTCCAAATAACTGAAAGATCAAATCATACAGGAATTTTAAAGATTTGGCTGATTAATGTTAATTATCAATGGTAAAACGAGTTCATTTCTGGTATGTTCGATCTTAGGAACGATTCAAAAATAACTTTACACTTTTGACTGCTTTTTTTGCTACTTTTTGCTAGGGATAAGAACAATTGATTAGTGATTCGTTAATCGGTCCTTCCGACGCATAGAGTTGAGTTAACAGATCAACGACTCGTAGCTTCTCTGACTTCATTAATCAAATCCGGCAGCGTGCCTGCTTCCTGATTGTTTACGCTAATGTTGATTAAATGATACTTTTCTCCGTGAAAAAGAGATCGCCAGCGCCAGTCCCATTCTTCGGTCGTTTGATGACCTCCGTTGTCGTACCACCAGGCAGTTTGCAAGATCAGGTCGTCCCGGCTGATTTCAGCAGTATAGACTTCCAAGCTTTCAATGATTTCTTTTTTTATTTTCTTAAAAACAAATCCACTACCTTGCCAGCAAATACGAGGATCATGCGCCCCCTGAAACGGTCCAGCGGGTGGTTTTATATAAATAAGCTGATCAGCACGTCTTAATTCCAGCACACCATAGCTTTTTTGTGTTTTGGAAAATCCGGTGAGTGCCATCCACGGATGTTTGGAAATGGCAGGCTGTGTTTTTTCCTGACCAAATTGGCGGCCTGTAAATAACAACCCAAGAAGGATTGTTCCTAATAAAATCAACCGATACGATGACCAGATTGGCGGAATCGCCTCTTTTGATTGATTAGATAGTGGTTTTTCTGAAATTATAGTAATCGGGGGCTGACGCCAGCTCCACCAAAAGAAGAAAGGGACCAAAACATAAACGACCAAGCTGATGATTCCCATTAGATGATGTACGGGATTGGCTGGCGGAATATCAAAAATTACCAGTCCCAACAAACGGATATAATTGGAGAACAGCGTCAAGAGAAATCCTGCGAATAAGGAAAGTAACGCTTTGGTCCACGTAAGTTTTAGTTGCCGTTCTTTGACAAAAAAACCAAGGATCAACAAACAACAAACCAGCGCAGTTCCGGTCATCTTAATTCCAATGCACGCTGGTTCTACCTCATAAACTGCCTGATTAACAAAAATCGTATTACCGATTGCCGTAACGTCCATTCCAACTCGACGCAAAGATCCCGCTACCAGTGCACTCATTTTGATCCGTAGTGGAAAACTCCAGATGTGGACCAGATACCTAAAAATGGGCGCTATCACCAATATTAGTAAAAACGGAAGCGGGTTTTGTTTACCAACAGAAATTTCAATCAGCCATAAAAGAACAAAGGCCGTCGTCACATAATATAGACTACTGCTATTAAAAAATAGCAGTAAAAGTAATCCTGAAAAAACAGGTATTAACAACCGATTTGTTGATGGACTGTCTTTCTGGATCAGATAAGGAAAAAACAAAATACCCAGATACAGCGCAGCACTCCCCGGAAAATTATCCCACTGAAAAAACAGGAAAATTCCAGCTACTACGACCCCTGACAATAAAGTCGGAAGATAACTTTTTAGATAATTGTATTTATATTGTTTTATCAAATCCTGCATTTAAAAAAGAACAACCAACCAGCGACCATTAATCCGAGAATTATCAGCATCCACTCGTAAGGTTCCGGAACGGCACCCCCCGTGACAATGCTCGCATTTCCCAGGGATCGATTAGAATTCTTAATATTAAAACGATCGTAATCTTTTTGTGTTTCCAAGGTTACCAGACTAGAAATCGGGGTGACAACATAAGCTGCTTCCGCTTCTGCAATATGCCGCTGCTGATCCTGATCTTTTCTAAAATAATCCTTACCCATTTTACGCATAACGTTGTTGTACGCATACATTCTCCAGAGGTGATCCGGTGCAGCAGTTGTGGTAGTTGATTTGTTTCCACTTTTGACCAGTTGTACATTTGCCGGTCGTAGCAGTACGTAATTCTCCCCTTCTCCATTGACTGGAAAAGTCTTTTTTTCTAAATGATTCAGCAACGTATTTTTCGTTCCTTCCCAGTAATCCAGCAATCGTAATTCTCGTAAGGTTTTTAAGTAAGGAGATGGAGCTTCCCCCAAATGAAATACGCTCGGTGGAAACTGCCGATTTGGTAGATGACTGGCAGATTTTTTATAAAAGGAGGTACCTTTTAAATCATCCATTGCTGGCGTCAATCGTCCATGGTGACTGATTACCAAAACGTCTTCGCGATCTGGCAATTCGTAGAATGGAAACAAACTGTAGTTATTATTTAGCAAATGTTTAATCAATCGCTTTTTGTTATCGGGCGTTATCCGTTGCAAAGTATTTGTAAAAACGTAGACTTCCTGATTTTTGGTGGCAGTCAGGATTTTATTAATGGTTGATTTATTCCAGCCATTGTGAATATCGAGGTAAATTTTTGTTGGTTGAAAGCTTTTTAACTTTTCCTCATACTCCTGCATCATAACAGAATGATCTGTAAAATTAAAAGCGCTGTTATTTAATTTTGGTGCTGTAAAATTAATGGCCCATTCTGAGTGATATTGTCCATCGTACATCCAGTGATCTCCTTCATCAGAAAACCCACGGGGTGCAGAAAATTCCGTCAAGGCTGTTTCTGTTTTAACACGAATAACTTCGTTGGCTCCCGTCCAATCCGGCCCTGCAAAATCAATATTATGGTATGTCAGTTGACCTTTTTCGTAAGTAAGCGGACTCGTAATCCCAATCTTGAATTTACGATCTGCTTCTTTTGTACAAGGAAAAATCCGAACCGAGATTCGATTACCTTCCTGCCAGTGTAACAATAACGGATCTCTGCGTTCACGCCCGACAATGGTCTGGTAAGCGCTATCTGCTTTTGCGCGAGTGGTCAATAAAGCTTTTTGTTCTTCTCCTTCAATCCATAGCGAAGCGGAAGTAACGACCGACCCTTCGGGTAAATAAAAAGAATAAATGGCTTCCTGCTGACGTCCCCACCAGCGGCTTTTATTTTCATTTTTGATGGTGATATTTTTTTCAGTGTAAGCCAGTCGATAGTCCGGAAATATCTGTACGTTGGTTTCAATGTTGGTGGTTGTGAGATCATCGCCCCGCCAGAGACGTGGAGCTACTGCGTGCCGTTCGTTGTACATGGTTTTTAGTAATCGAATTCGTTCGTTGCGATCAATATTCAATTGGCCACTAACAAAAGCACCTACTACGACCATTGGATCGTGTTTGGTACGTATACCATTCATATTTAAACTATTTAGTCCAAAGCTAAAGTGTTGATCATCCAGGACGGAATAATAAATACCGCTCTTAAGAACGCGCTCTGTAATCCAGCCGCTGGAAATATGCTTACTGGCATTGACCCACGCTGGAAAATCAGGATTGGAAAAAGGTGATTGCTCCGCTACATACGCTTTCCGAAAAGATTCGTTAACCTGATAAAACTGAAAAGCAAAAACCATGGTCAATAAAGCAGGAATACAAATACCCGTTATGATTCCATACTGGTATAGATCGGAGGTCGCTCGGTATTTCTTTAAAATTTTGACCATTGTAAATATATACCAGACCGGAATAAGGGTGTGCAACGAAATGCCAAAAAACCAAAAAGACATAGCCGTAATACCGTAAAAAGGAAAGATATAAACAGCTTGATAAATATTAAACAGCACCCCGGAAGCAAGAATTGCTACTAATAAATGGTTAAATACATCTGGTGTTTTTTTCTTACGAAATACAAAAATGAGCATGGCCCCGTTGAGGATAATGAGGTAGGCAATCAGCCAGGGAGTAGACTCGTGAAAGACGGGGAGGATCCGGTTGAGTGCGTAAGCACTAATATTGCCCAGTATCAATAATAGAATGTTAAAGTCCAGTTGCGAAAACTTTACAGATTTCGTTTGTTCTTCCATTCTAGTAAGAAGTAATCCGAACAGGAATATAAAAAAGCAGCCATAGCTGATAAAAAAACATACGAACGAATCCTCGCTGTGCATGAGATTGCTGGTAATCAACCATTCAAAATACCCAAAACTGGCCAGAGAGATCAATATCATAGAAATACCCATTTGCAGGAGCATTTTTTTACGATCAGAAAAATCAGGTACATTTTCCATAAACTTCTATTTAATTATTAAAGTACTTTGAAAAACAAAGTTACATAAAAAAATTATATTTCGCAATATTTTAAACAAAGCGTCAAATAATTGTATTAACTGTTAATAATTTTTTTCAGGTTTGCGTATATAGGAATCCAACGGCTAATAGCAATGGCCCCTGATTGACGTTAATCATGAGATAATTACGTATAATAATTGTAAATAATAAGAAAATAGAATTATATTGTCGTTCAGAAAATATATAACAATACAGGAGACCCCGTTATAATAAAAAAGTACTTCTAATTTATTCGTTTCCTTATTTTTTTTATCATTAGAACTTGTTGCTAAAATGGCCAAATACTATTTTAAGTAAAGGTTGGTGATTGTAAGTAAATGGATAAAATTAAAATATACCGGCGATGGTTCGCCCTAAATTAATTCAAGATTCTTGTATTTATATGAGAGAGTGGATGTCAGAGCCCTGGATATACTTCGGTAAACCAGGGTTCTTTTTTTTAGATAGAAACTACGGACAAACCCTCCCGATATTCTTTACGCCAATTATGGTAACCGATGACTGCAACGATTGTGTAGATTAAAAACATAATAGAAAAGAGGTAGAGTTCTCGATGGAGATAAACAAAGATACAAACTACATCGATGACGATCCAGTAGAGCCAGTTTTCCAGAATTTTTTGGGTAACCATGTATGTTGCAACCAATGAAAAAACGGTCGTTGCCGCATCGATATAAGGTAACTCCGCGCCGAAATACACTTCACAAACTTTTCCCCAAATTACTGCCAGGATCAAGCCTATAACCAGAAAGAGGAGATGCCTGTGAATGGGCCATTCGCGAATTGCCAATTTTGATTCTGATTCTGGTTCAGATCCTCCTTCGATATTTTTTGTTCGGGTCCAGAGCCACCAGCCATATACGGACATGATCGCGTAGAAAACCTGCAAAAGCGCATCGCTGTACAATCGAATTTCAGGATCTGCATAGACGAAAAAAGCAATGACCACACTAGCTAGCCCTACCGGCCAACACCAGATATTTTCCCGAGCGGCCAAAATAACGTAGATAATACCAAAAATAAAGGCCAGCCATTGTAGCCAGCCCATTTCCAGCGCGGACGCCAGTATTTGGTTAAAGACAGAAATCTCTTCCATGGAGGTTTATTGTGTAACGATCAGATTAGTCGGTCAATATCAGTTCATAAAAAACTTCTTTGATAATCTGGTATCCTGTTTTGGGGTCTGTATTTTCCAATAAAATATCAATTGTTTTTTCCAGTTTCCCCCGTTCCTCTTCCGTATCACTTTTAAAGATAATTTTAAAGCTTCCTTCTTCTCCGGGTAAAAAAGTTTGACCATCCGGGGTATCGATAAATTGCGTACAGTCACAGCCTGAAATCAATTCAATTTTAATGGGCGCTGATCCAGTATTTTTAAATTTATAAATAAACTCCGGTCGCTCCCCGGACTTGACTGTTCCAAAATCCACTCGCTGTTGTTCAAAAGTCATGTAAGGATCAATATTAATATCCTTGACCGCTTTTTTCTGTCCGGTGCAGGCGTTCACCATTAAAAATACCAAACTGGCAGCTAGCAGTAACGATAAGTTATTTATAAAAAATTTCATACTTGTTTTTTTAGTATTTCCTTAAACATATCAGGAGAAGCTTTATGTAAAGCTTCTCCTGATAATAACGACAAAATCTTTCCCGTTGTTCTACAAAGGATCAATAAAAATCTAGTTTTTCTTCAACCGCTTTTTTTCAATTTGAATAGAAGTTGGTCCGGCAACAATCTTAAATTCGGTACGTCGATTATAGCGATGTTCGTCATCTTCGCACTTAACACCGTTGGTACACTGATTTCTAATCTGTGTTTCTCCGTATCCAACATCCTGTATTCTATTGGTATCAATTCCGCGCTGTACGAGCCAGTTTTTGGCCGAAGTAGCACGACGTTGTGATAACTTTTTGTTATAGCCAGAAAGTCCCTGACTATCCGTATGCGAGGAGAGTTCGATGATCATATCTGGGTATTTGTTCATTAGTTCCACTAAATAAGCCAGATCAGCTTCTGCTTCGTTAAGGATTTTATCGTCATCAAAATCATAGAAGATATTACCCAACTCGATAGCCTCGTTGGTCGTATATTCTTCGTAGACAGGCTCTTCGATCACTGGTGGTGGCGGTGGTGGTACGGGAGCAAGTGATAGTTTTTGTTCAAAGCTCGTCGTCGTGGTAATGCCAACGGTGTTAAACTGTAACGTATCGGAAATAAAACCTTCTTTGGAACCAATTACCATGTATGCCATTTCTGACTTTAACGGAAACCCAAAAATATGCGAAGCATCATTGGTTTTATCATTGGTCATTCCCATTGTATTGTTGGTCATCTCGACCAGTTGAATACTGGCTCCGTTTAGTGGCTGTCCATCAGAAAATGTAAGCGCTTGCAAATCCAGGACCACCTCTTCTTTTGAAAGTTCCCAAATATCAGTACAGCAAGTCTTCCCTTTTAGTGATTTGCCACCTTCGCGGTTAGAAACCAGGGTACCATTATATCCGTCCTTATCAATTGAATAATACAAGTCATCCACCATAGAATTATAGGGTTTGCCCATATTCATCGGCGCACTCCAGACACTGCCGTTCCACTCAGATTTAAAAATATCAAATCCACCAATTCCAGGATGACCTTCAGAACTGAAGTATAAATTTCCATCCATAAAGTAAGGAGATTCTTCATCCATATCAGTATTAATGACATCTCCGAGGTTTACAGGTGTTCCGAATCCATCTCCCTTTCGGGTAGCATAATAAATATCGTAACCACCGTAGCCACCATCCATATTGGAAACAAAATAGATGACTTCGTTACCAAACAATTCACCAGCAGCAGGTTGTCGAATAATATATTCTCCATTGATACCAGGAACTTCGTTGGCAGGTGCCCAGCCTTCGTCGCCTTTATCGCTGTAGTATAATTTACTTTCCACTAAAGCATTTCCTTCCAGCGTAGCTCGGGTAAAATACATCCGGCTACCGTCTCTACTAAAAGAGATATTTCCAGTGTGATATCCTTCACGGTTGATATTTACACCACCTGCTTCCATCGCTTCTTCCCAGCCTTCTTCTCCTCTTTTAGAAAGGAACAATTTGGAATGATAATCATTGTCCCGGCTACCGAGTTCTTTGATTTTATCTTCCCGCATAGCGGTAAAATACATCTCGTCTTTGGAAGCCAATAATGGCGAATATTCAGAAGACTTTGTATTTACTTTTTTACCTGCGTTCATCAGCGTTACTTCCATGTCCGGCTGCATGGATTGCGCCAGCTGGGCCCCTTCGATTTCCCGCTTGGCACGCGCAATATTGACGGGATCTTCTGATTCACTGATATAAAGTCTCAGTTCTTCGATCGCATCGGGATAATTGCCCGTCATTTTGAGCGTACGACCATATACGTAACGTAGTTCAGGAAGGTAAGGATTTGGTTTTTTACGAGACTTTCGCTCTACTACCCGCTTGTACCAACGAGCAGCTTTGTTGTAGTCACGCAAGATAAATTGCAAGTCTGCAATTTGCTTGGCAACCGCCAGGTCGCGTTCTTCTTTATAATATTTTTCAAACCATTCCAGCGCCTGGTAATAATCTTTTTTAGCCAATTGCGCCTCGGCCGTTTCAAGTTTCTGCTTTGCAGTCGTTTGCCCGCGCAGCGGTTGTGCTTCTACTTGATATAGAAATGCAAAACATAAAAAGCTTAAAATTATATATCTCATCTTTTATTTTTTTGTCCGTTGTGGTTAAGAATTTTCCGTTCGTTCGTTGTGTGACGTTATTATAAGCGTGGGCAAATAACGACGGGCTTAACAGTCGGTGCCTTAAATATTTTAATGATATAACTTAGCGCAAATTCAAATGCTCCTTGTCCATTGTTGACATCAGAAAGGTCAGAAACCGTCAGGTCATAACTTGCGCCAAATCGGAAAGACTTGTAATCAACGCCTAATAGAATTTCAAATGCATCTCCCAATCGATAACCAGGTCCTAGCTTGACAATCATTGGATCTTTATCATTAATTTTATAACCTACCATAGATTGTACTTGTAGTTCGCTAGAAGTATAAGCTTGGTTATATAAGAAAGTAGGGGACAATATCCATTTGTCACTTAGGCTAAAATTAAACTGACCATGTAGTTTAAAAGCCAGTGGTAAATCTCTGGAACCCTTTGGGGTATTTGCGGTTTGGGTGTTATCTAGCGCATACTTAGGAGATAGTATATTCTGGAAAGATAATCCAATGTTTAAATCCGTCAATTTATTTAAACGCGCGGTTAGCATCACACCAGCATTCAAGTTGAAAGCACTGCTTCCTCCAAGATTAGAACGATTTTCCGGCGTCTGAGTAAAAGTACCCGTCTGTAATTCTCCAAGTACCTCATCACCAAAACGCAATTCGTTGGCATCAATATCTCTTGACAGCATTCCACCTTGCAGACCGAAAGAAAGTAGCGTATTTCCTTTTTTATCCAGTGCTTTATGATAAGCGATGGAAGCGTAAGCGCCCTGATTGGTCAAAGAAGCAGAACCAGCTTCATCCGCATAGAACATACCACCGATCCCGATCCAGTCTCTCTTTCCGATCGCCACGATAGGTGCATCAATATAGAAAGATGGCGTTGTATAACCAGTAGCCCCCGTTACATTAAAAGCCTGATCTCGATAAATTCCACCAATTCTGGCTGTTCCAAGGTATGATCCAGTCAACGCCGGATTAAGGGTCAAAGGAGACATATTATATAAGGACCAATGAATGTCCTGTGCAGAAAGCTGCGTAAAAAGGCCCGATAATAAAAAAAGAAGGGTAAACTTTATAATTTTCATAAACATGGTAATTTTCGCAATGAAGATCCGTATTCTAATAATAATTTAATAGTTAATACACTCAAAAGTCTATTAAAGTCGAAAGATAGGATTTTTATTTAAAATTTCATTTATCTGTAATCTATTTAATGTTAAAGCCTTTTGAGTTCTGTTCTTTTTTTGGTTTTTTCTCTAAAATCCGACAAATTTGGATAAAATGAGGTAGTTATTTGGTTTATACGATAAATTGACAATTCACGTTACATTTTCTATTGACTGCCCGTTTTTTTTGCCATTTTTCACCACCCAGCTTCTTTAAAACCCGTAATATATCGGAGGCAGCGCTAATCTATAAAGCGCTTACTAAGGATCATTAAAGCCGCCCGAACCTCTTCAGCCGACTGATTTTTCATGCATTTGAAGTGCCCTTTGGGACATTCCTTTTTTCCAATTTTATCACAAGGACGACAGGACAGATTGGGTACCTCGATATTTTCGTGCTCCGTACGGTAGGGATACATGCCCAGATCAGGCGTTGTATTGCCCCAGATGACGACCGTTGGGCGTTGGAAAGCTGCCGCAATATGCATCATTCCCGTATCTGGTGTAAGAACGGCCTGAGCTCCAGATAATAAATAGGCAGATTGTCCGATAGTCAGATGACCCGCGTAATTTTTAACTTGTCCTGGAAAAGGCCGGGCCAAGTTTTCACCTATTTTGCGCTCATCCGGGCCTCCTATTAATAAAATGGGCTTTTTTAATTGTGAAATAACTTCCTTGAAAAGATTTAATGGAATCTGCTTGGTGAAATGAGCCGCTCCCAGGACAAATACCAAATAACCTTCTTCCTTTGTAGCTACCGGAATAGCTACCTGATCCTCAGGTCCAAGAAAATAATCGAGTCCTTTTTTGTCTTTTTTAATTTTTAAAGAAGCAACTGCCTGAAAATAACGATCTACTATATGACTATTCGGTAGTTTATTGATCTTAAAGTTGACCAATAACCACTTTGCTACGTTATGCTTAGGAAAATGATACGCTGATACGCCGAGTGCCCGTCGCAATCGAAAACTGCGTAGATTTTTGTGCAGATCAATTAGGTACGAATATTGTTCTTTTTTTAAATGTATAAGCACTTCACTCACTGTATTTTCGATGGTGTAAACTTTAGCTATATATGGATTATGGTGAAGAACGGAGGCAAAGCGCGCTTTGGTCAGAAAATGTACTTTAAAATTCGTTTGCTCGGCGATGGCCCGAACGACTGGCGTGGTCAGGATAATATCTCCAATAGAACTGAATCGAATAATGAGTATTTTCATATGGATCAAAAATAAACTTTATTTGAATAGAGTTTATGTATGGGAATTTCGTATAGGGAGCAGGTTTTTGGAATGAGTTAAAAATAACTTTACATTTTTGGCTTTTCTGAAATAACTTCTACCATTATTCAATAATATTTAACATTTGGTTGAGACTACAGAAGGTTCTAACTTCGTCTAAGGAATAACGATCTAATAGATTCTAAAATAACTAGTATGCGATTTCTCCCTTCTTTGTTATTGCTATTTTTGTATGTAGCCTGTAGCCCTACCCGCTACACCAAGCCAACAGAATATCCCGATGCCCGCATTAATTTTGGCAATGGCGGTGGTTTTAGTGGAATGGTGACCGAATACGTATTATTAGACAATGGACAATTGTTGAAAAAACTGAATCAAGTAGACAGTTTTGAAATAATCGCGACCATCGATAAAAACCAAACCAGGCAAATCTTCGACAATTATTCATTTCTAAACATTGGAAGCATCGTATATAACCAACCCGAAAATATGTACCGCTTTCTACGTTTCTACCAGCAGGATACCGAGTATAAAATTACCTGGTCTGGCAATCAATATCCAGAACAATATCCCAATCTTAAAATTTTTCACAGAAACCTTAAATCAATCATTCCTACTTCCAAATAATTTTTTATGAAAAATACGATTACTTTATTATTACTTACTTTATTGGCACTCCCCGTTTTCGGTCAGCTTAAAATAACGCCTCCGGAGGGAATGGAACGCCCGGACGTTGTTGACAAATCGGCGATTCTAATCAATGCCGAAGGCATAACGCCTACCACGGTCCACAACGTACTTCCAGGCACGCCCTACGCTACCCTGCCACAGTTATCCTTGAGCAGCCCTGACAATCTGGAAATTTATCGCGATCTAAAAACAGATCAACCCATCTGGATCAAAGGCATTCCGACCAATATGGACCGTAGCAAAGTCACGCCGGAAGAAAAAGCATTTGCTTACCTGGAGGCCGTTCAGGAACTAATCAACATTAAAAATTCTAAAGATGAATTTAGTATTTCCAATATTCAAACTGACGAACAAGGACATCTTCATATCCGTCTACAACAGTCTCTGGAAGGATTAAAAATATATGGTGCCGAAGTAATGTTACACAGCAATGATACCAATATACATTTATTCAACGGTCGTTATTTTTCGACGCCTCAACTGGATATTCGTCAGCAGAGTATCACCCGGGCACAGGCGGAACAAATCGTAAAATCCAACATTGTAGAAGAAACTACACTATTGGAATTATCCCCCGATGCACTAAAACTTGTCGATGGGGAACCGCTCAAATCTACCCTGATGATTTACCATCCGGAAGAAAATCCGGAACAACCCCGACTGGTATGGCACGTAGAAATTATTCCAAACATTACCAACCGTTGGGAATATTTTATAGATGCCAATACGGGGAACGTTCTCTTTTATCATAAAAATATCTGTCAGTTATTTGGATGGCACGAGGACCATGCGCATCACAGTTGCGGAGCACAAAACACTATTATTTCAGATAAAAAAATATTAACACCAAACGAAATAGTTGTCTCCGAAGAAACTGCGGTGGCCAATGATTTAAACAATATATCTCGTCCGTTTTCTGTCTGGAGAGATGGCAATAGCTGGTTGATGATTGACGCCAGTCGCAATATGTACAACTCCACTCTATCCAACCTGCCTTCAGAAGCAGTAGGCGTAATTGGAACTTTCGACGCAAATAATACTTACCCGGGACAAGGTTCCAGTATTAACGTTGTAAATCACGGAAACAATAATTCATGGACGCGTAATGAAGTTTCTGCGCATTACAACGCCGGTATTGCTTACGAATATTTCCGCACCGTATTTGGAAGAAATTCTATAAAAAATCAGGGAGAAAACGTTTTTTCTGTAGTAAATGTATCTGACGAAGATGGCAATGATATGGACAATGCCTTTTGGAACGGAGAAACCATGTTCTACGGAAATGGAAGTCAGGCGTTTAGCGCACCGCTTGCAAAAGCACTGGATGTCGCTGGACACGAAATGGCACATGGTGTGGTAGGAAGCACCGCTAACCTTGTCTATCAGGGAGAATCAGGTGCACTCAACGAATCTTTTGCAGATATTTTCGGTGCCATGATCGACCGGGAAGACTGGCAGATTGGGGAAGAAGTGGCCAATCCTAATGTATTCCCAACCGGAACAATGCGGGATATGGCCAATCCAAACAATGGAGGAAGTTCCAATAATTTTTACTGGCAACCCGCGCATTATAGCGAGCGCTATACTGGCTCAGAAGACAACGGCGGTGTCCACATTAACAGTGGTATTCCAAATCACGCTTATTATTTGTTTGCAACCAGCAACGGAATTGGCAAAGCAAAAGCAGAACAAGTTTTTTACAGAGCACTTAACAACTATCTCGTGATGTCTTCCCAGTTTGTGGATTTACGGATCGCCGTAATTCAGGCCGCAACGGACCTACACGGAAATGGTAGTAATGAAGTAGCTGCCGCCGCCGCCGCGTTTGATGCCGTAGGTATTACCGGAGGATCAGGAGGTGACTACGAGATTGATGTAGCAGCCAATCCTGGTGATGATTTCATTTTGTGGTCAGACGATAATTTGTCCAATATCAATACCTCTGTAGCACTTCCGGAATTAACAACACTTGGTGCATTTACCGAAGACAACCATATCAGTCGTCCGAGTATCAGTGACGATGGAACAGCGTTATCCTATGTACATTCCGATGGTTCGATTCGATTAATAGAATTAGACTGGAGCGCTGGAAGTCCACAAGTTACTGGTAACTTTAATTTAAATAGCAGTAGCACGTGGAGAAATATTGTCGTCAGTAAAGATGGTACCAAGATAGCAGCGTTATACGGTGACCTTAGCCAAAACGAGTACGACAATGAAATACTGATCTACGATTTTGTATCGCAGCAAGGACAATGGTTTCCGTTGTCTAATCCAACGACAGCCAATGGATTGAGTACAGGAGATGTTTTGTACGCAGATGCGCTGGAGTTTGATATCACGGGAGAATTTATATTGTATGATGCATTTAATCAGATTCCGAGCTCATTTGGTGAAGACATCGAATATTGGGATATTGGTTTATTAAAGGTTTGGGATAATAACACAAATAACTTTGCGAATAGTACCGATCCTCAGATCAGCAAGATTTTTAATAATCTGGGGGAACAGGTAAGTGTAGGGAACGCTACTTTTGCAAAGAATTCTCCTTATGTCATCGCATTTGATCATATTGAAGCAGGACTCTCCGGTACAAATTATTCCGTTTATGGAGTAAATATTCAGACCGGAAATCAAGGAGTGATCTTTGAAGGAAATAAGCCTGGATATCCTAGCTATTCTGTAGATGATAATTATGTAATGTTTAGTATTACGAATAATGGATCAGAGATCTTGGCTTACAGAGAAGTAAATGCCGATAAAACAGCAGGAGTAGATGACGCTTTTATATTGATAGAAAACGCAACCTGGGGTGCCTGGTATGCGATCGGAGCGCGAGAATTAGTAGATACTGACAATTTATTAACATTATCAACCGAATTTTCGGTGTTACCTAATCCATCTGCCGGACGTCTAAACATCAGATACACTGGTACTAAACAGGTCGAAACGAACGTTATTATATACAATGCACTGGGACAATTGATCGGGCGAAAGCGCCTAAACCTGGCTCCGGAAAGTACAACGGCCTTTTTCGACTTAAGTAATTCACCATCAGGAAGTTATATCCTGCAGATTACGACAGATAACGGACAAATCACGAAACGAGTGGTAAAACAGTAGTTTTATGGTCAAAATGTCCGCCAGACACTTTCAAAAATGGTACTTATTTTGTATATTTGGAATATTGAAATATGAATACTAATTATTTAAACATAAAATTATAATTAAAATGAAAAAAATCTTTTTATTATTCGCAGTACTGGGATTATTTACTTTTTCGGCTAACGCACAGAAGAAGGCTTGCAGTATGACCAAGAAAGCTTGCAGTATGAAAAAGGCTGCCAGCGTAGATGCCAACAGTCCTGCTGCCGTATTAGCGGCACAGAGTGACAATATTGAAACACGTGTTTGTTCAAAAAGTGGTTCTGTTAGTTACGTTCAGAAGAATGTATGTGCTACCTCTGGTAATGTAAGTTTTACAGATGTAAAGTATTGTTCTACTGCCAAGAAGTTTGTTAACGTTTCGCCTAGCGACATGGAGACAGAAGGTGCTGTAAAAGCAGTTAAGACTACCACTACTAAAAAAGCAGCTTGTACCAAGTCTAAAGCAGCTTGCACCAAGTCTGCTGCTGTAAAGGCAACTAAAGTTAGCAAGGTAACAGCTGCCAAGAAAGCTTGTACCAAGAAAGATGCAGCTTGTTGTGCTAAAGGAAAAAGCAAAGCAGTTAGTGCCAAGCTTGTAAAGAGCGAAGAGTAATTCTTAGGCTTTACTTTCGTTAAATAAAAATCCCGTCTCAGCTGTTAGCCGAGACGGGATTTTTTATTTTTTAAGGAAAGATATTTCTATCCCATGTATTCAGAATATTTTATGCCTTTACTGTATTTGGAAAGTACGTGTCGAACGGTACTGGAGACATTTTTCGGTAGTTCGTCTAAAGGGAACCAAGCTACTTTTTTGAACTTGTGCGGTTCGCGGGAGATGGCTTCACCTTTCCATTTAGAAGCTTTAAAATAGAGGATAATTCTGGAATCTTTTGACCTTTTTTTGTGAACACAATGCACCAGCTCCAAATTTTTTTCCCGAAGGTCAATTCCCGTTTCTTCCAGACTTTCCCGAATTAAACCAGCTTTAGCAAATTCTTTTCGTTCCACGAATCCCCCTACCATTGTATACTTGCCACCGTTCCTGGTCGTTTGTTTTAGTAATAAAACTTTCCCATCTTCTCTTTCGAGAATCAGACGAGCTTTTAGTACACTTTTACCTTTACCCATAATTAAATTTGGTTTAGCAATTGTCCAGTATTTCATTAAATGCCTCCAATCAGAAGTTTGCACAATCACGAAAATCTGGATAAGCGCCTGGTTCGTAGTAACCTGAGAATTTGTCTAAACCTGGAAAGTTTGGACAAGCTCCAAATCATTTAGTATTATCTTACAATAGCATATGATAAAGCTTCTTCACAATAATAGAGAATATTCCTCATAAAATTACATCATAATTACGCTATCTATTACAAAAAGATTGATTTTTGTTGTATTTTCCTCATTGAAACGAAAAGAAACTCTACTTATTCCTAATTAGAACTTGTTTACACTTCCATTAACTGGAAGATTTGGAAAAACAAACTTACTGAAATATGCGCTACGATAATATACTCGAAACCATCGGCAACACGCCTATCGTAAAAATAAATAAAGTCTTAAAAGATATTCCCGCAACGGTATATGCCAAGATTGAATCTTTTAATCCAGGTCATTCTGCCAAAGATCGTATTGCACTCTTTATGGTAGAACAAGCGGAACGCGACGGACTACTGCGACCCGGTGGAACCATCATTGAAACGACTTCGGGTAATACCGGATTTAGTCTTGCAATGATCGCGGTCATCAAGGGGTATCGTTGTATTCTATGTGTACCAGATAAAATTTCCAGCGAAAAACTAAACGCGCTCAAAGCTCTCAAGGCAGAAGTCAACGTTTGTCCCAGTAACGTAAAAGCCGATGATCCGCGTTCTTACTATTCTCAGGCAAAAACACTACATGCCAAAACCCCCAATTCTTTCTACGTCAATCAATATTTTAACACTGCCAATGCCCTGGCACATTACGCCACAACGGGTCCCGAAATCTGGAAACAGACGGAAGGAAAAATTACTCATTACGTAGCACCTTGTGGAACGGGTGGCTCGCTCTGCGGTACTGGAAAATATCTTAAAGAACAAAATCCCAATATCAAAATAATCGGGGTGGATGCTTACGGTTCTGTTTTGAAAAAATATCACGAGACCGGTGAATTTGATGAAAAAGAAATCTATCCATACAAACTGGAAGCAGTAGGAAAAAATATCATTCCCGACAACGTAGATTTTAGTGTGATTGATTATTTTGTAAAAGCTGATGATAAGACCAGTGCTTTCCGGGCACGACAGCTGGCCAAAAGAGAAGGCCTTTTTGTGGGATATTCCAGTGGTGCGTCCATGCAGGGTGTTTTTAAAATAAAAGAAACGCTAACGGCCGATGATTATGTCGTGGCCCTTTTTCCTGATCATGGTACCAAGTATCTGGGTAAAATTTTTAACAACGAATGGCTCGAAGAAATGGGTTTCCTTTATGGCAATAATGAATATAAATATATGCTGCGATTTCGAAAGTTTTTGCGGAGTATGTAAGGAATGTTGATAAAATAAATATACCCAACATTTTCGTAAATTTGTACAACCAAATTAACCGCAGTTATAAATTGCGGTTTTTTATTTTAATATTTATCAGGTACATACCTTTCTATGAGAATATTAGTAACCGGAGCAGATGGAATGCTCGGCACCAACACTGTAAGGGAATTACTGAAACGTGGCCATCAGGTTCGTGCTTTCTTATTACCGGATAGTCCCGCCAGGACGCTGGACGGACTGGAGATCGAAAGGGTCTTTGGCAATATTCTCAAAGTAGAAGATTTATTGAGCGCAGCAGAAGGCTGTGACGCGATTATTCATACTGCAGCCAACACCAATATCTGGCCCAATCGTTCTGAAATGGTCCGACGGGTCAATATAGATGGTACCAAAAATATTCTAACCGCCGCCAAACACGCAAAAGTAAAAAGACTGGTTTATATCGGTACGGCCAATTCTTTTGGTTTTGGTTCTAAAACCAATCCTGGACACGAAGGCAACTCTTATCAGAGTCAAAAATATGGTTTGGACTATATGGACTCAAAATACGAAGCACAGTTGCTCGTTATCAACGCAGCCAAAGCGGAAGGATTACCTGCCTTGACTATTAATCCAACTTTTATGCTCGGTCCTTATGATTCTAAACCGGGAGCGGGTGCGATGGTCCTGGCTATTTATGAAAAAAAAGTTCCTGGTTTTGCGGTCGGTGGTCGTAATTATATTTGTGTCAAAGATGTCGCAACGGCCGTCGCTAACGCCCTCACCATGGGTCGTATTGGCGAAAGCTATATTGCCGGAAACGAAAACATGGACTACCGCGAAGCTTTTACTAAAATTGCCAAAGTAGTAGGTGTGAAACCTCCAAAAGTTACGATTCCTCCGGTATTGAGTAAGGCTTATGGTTTTTTAGGAACACAGTACGGAACGATCTTTAAGAAAACACCGGTCGTCAGTTTGGCGATGGCGCAGATTAGTTGTGATAATCATTATTTTACTTCCAAAAAAGCCGTGGAAGAATTGAAGATGCCGCTGACCGATGTAGAGGTAGGAATACGGGAATGTTTTGAGTGGTTGAAAAAGAATGGGTATTGTTAGGGATGATAATTAAATAAATTAAGACACAATGATTCATCTATTTAATCCTCGTTCCTAACCAATAAACTAATTAACCAAAATGCAGCAAAACTTTAAAAACAGGGTCGTCATCATCACCGGTTCCAGTATGGGAATTGGAAACGAAATGGCGTGGCAGATTGCGAAAAAAGGAGGTCGTGTGGTGCTGACTGGTAGAAATCCCGATCGACTGGAAAAAGCAGGAAAAGAACTGGAAGCAGATGGACACAAAGTTTTAACGGTGGCGGGAGATGTTTCTAAAGTAGCTGATTGTAAAAAACTGGTAGAAGAAACGATCAGGGAATTTGGACAAATAGATGTACTGATTAATAATGCGGGCGTTTCAACCGAAGGAACGGTAGAAGAGCTGGATGGTAGTGTGATCAAAAAAATCATGGAGGTAAATTACCTCGGTTCGGTGTATCCGACACAATCTGCGCTCCCCTATTTAAAAAATAGCCAAGGAAGTGTTATCTTTATATCTAGTGTTGCTGGAATTAGAGGTATTCCCAACTATTCGGTCTATAGTTCCTCAAAAATGGCGTTGACAGCCCTGGCCGAAGCACTGCGAATAGAATTGGCCAATGATAAAATTCACGTAGGAATTGCGTACGTTGGTTTTACGGAAAATGATCCACAAAAAACGATCTACGACGCAAAGGGACTCATTGTTCCACAACCCAAAAGAGATTTTATCAAAGCCGAACCAGTAGAAAAAGTTGCTGGACGAATTATTGGTATCATAGAAAACAAAAAATTTAAAGAAGTATTTACCCCACTCGGAAAGTTAAATTCCGTTTTAAATAAACTAACCCCCGGATTGGTACACCGGGTTTTAAAGAGAAATTTTTATAAACAACAATAGTATTTAGTGCTAAATATAAAGCGCCTGGAATGCTACTAAATTCAATCAATTATGGATTTATTTGAAAAATTTAAAAACAACCGTGGCCATTTAGGAAAATGGGCTGATATCGCAGAAGGTTACTGGATTTTTCCGCATCTGGAAGGAGAACTCGGCAACCGGATGACCTTTAACGGAAAAGAGGTTATTTGCTGGAGTATCAACAATTATCTCGGTCTTGGTAATCACCCTGAAGTTCGGGAGGTGGATGCGCAGGCCTCTAAAGACTGGGGACTTGCCTACCCGATGGGATCACGGATGATGTCTGGAAATACCGTCTTGCACGATCAACTGGAAGAACAATTAGCTTCTTTTGTAAAAAAAGAAAGTGCCGTACTGGTTAACTTTGGTTACCAGGGTATTCTCTCTTCTATCGATGCCTTACTGGGTAGAAAAGATGTAGTTGTTTACGATGCCGAAAGTCACGCTTGTATCGTAGACGGTTTGCGTATGCATATCGGAAAACGGTTTGCTTTCCAGCACAACGATATGGAAAGTCTGGAAAAACACCTGATCAGCGCAGAGAAGATTGTAGCAAAAACAGGCGGTGGAATCCTGGTTATCTCTGAAGGAGTATTTGGAATGCGTGGCAACCAGGGTAAACTAACGGAAATCGTTGCGCTTAAGAAAAAATATAATTTCAGATTGATGGTCGATGATGCCCACGGTTTTGGAACGCTCGGTGCTACCGGTGCGGGTGCCGGTGAAGAGCAAGGGGTGCAGGATGATATCGATGTCTACTTCGCTACTTTCGCTAAATCCATGGCCAGTGTTGGTGCATTTTTAGCAGGTGATGCGGACATGATTGAGTTTTTAAAATACAATATGCGCTCGCAGATTTTTGCGAAGTCGTTGGCGATGCCGATTGTAGTTGGCGCTATGAAGCGACTGGAAATGCTCCGCGAAGATCCTTCGCACAAAGCAAAGTTATGGGAGAACGTAAGAGCGTTACAAAAAGGACTGAAAGAACGTGGCTTTGATATCGGTGATACCAATAGTTGTGTGACACCTGTTTACATGCACGGTTCGGTGGAAGAGGCGATGACCCTCGTACACGATATGCGCGAGACGTACCGTATCTTTTGCTCAATTGTGGTTTATCCGGTTATTCCACAGGGAATGATTTTACTGAGATTGATTCCGACAGCTTCGCATACGATGCAGGATATTGAGGAAACGCTGGAGGCTTTCTCTGCTGTTTCCGAGAAATTGAAGGCGGGGGTTTATAAGAATCAGGAGGTGGCGACTTTAAGATAGCTATTGGCTATTGGCCGTTAGCTAGGGTGTTCAATCCACCTTGATATAACGTAAAATTTCTGCTGCATTTTTTTGAAAATAAATTTAAAAATTTCTGCGACCACGCTGTGGTCGTTCTTTTAATATACTACCTTAGCTAACATAATTTGACCGCTCTGCGGTCATTTTCCTACGTACTTATGATCTCAGCGAGATCACAGTATGTTAGCCAAGATTTCGTATCGAAGGTTTCGACCGCAGAGCGGTCGCAGTATTTCGTAAAAAGTGCAGAAGTTTTTTTCATAAATTGAACACCCTAGCCGTTAGCTATTGGCTTCCCTTAATCGTGTTATCGAACGTTTTTTAGGGAAGCCACTTTTTTTAATTCTTACATTTTTAAAAAGCCTTTTTTCCAAATAACATTAGGCTTTACCAACTCAAAAATCCAAAACTTAAAACTCTCTATCTTGTCTAAACTCCCCATCATCAGCGGCATTCAACAGATCGGTATTGGTAATCCCAGTGTTTACGAAACTTTTAAATGGTACCGCCAAACTTTTGGGGCCGATGTGCCGGTATTTGACGAAGCAGCAGAAGCGGCACTGATGCTTCCTTACACGGGTGGTAAGCCCAGAAGCCGCCACGCGATTCTCGCATTAAATATGCAAGGCGGCGGTGGTCTGGAAATTTGGCAGTATACTTCCCGAACATCTGAGCCACCCGCACAGCCTTTGCTGGTCGGTGACCTGGGCATCAACGTTGCAAAATTCAAATCACATAATGTTACCAAAGCTTATGCTGATTTTAAAAGTAGAAATATTTCTATCATTGGTGAACTAACCAAACGTCCCGACGGTTCGAAGCATTTTTTTGTATTGGATCCTTACGGGAATATTTGTGAAGTAGTGCCGGCGACGGACTGGTTTAATAAAAATAACAACATTTTTACAGGTGGTGCCTACGGTTGTACCATCGGGGTTTCAGATATTGAGAAGGCCCGTACACTATATTCTGACGTTTTGGGATACGATCAGGTGATTTATGATGAGACTGGAAATTTTGCTGATTTGGATATTTTAAATGGAGGTGGTCATAAATTTAGAAGAGTACTGTTAACGCATAGCAAAGAACGGCAGGGTGCTTTTAGTAGATTATTAGGACGTAGTGAAATAGAATTGATTCAGGTACAGGATCGTACGCCCGTGAAGGTTTTTGCGGATCGTTTTTGGGGAGATATCGGATTTATCCATTTGTGTTTTGATGTAAATGGAATGACGGAGTTAGAGGCGTTGTGTACGGATAAAGGATTTCCCTTTACGGTGAATAGTGGTGATTTTGATATGGGCGAAGCGGCCGGACATTTTGCGTATATCGAAGATCCGGATGGGACGTTGATCGAATTTGTGGAAACGCATAAAGTGCCAATTCTAAAAAAACTGAACTGGTATTTTAATTTGAAAAATCGCGATCCGTCGAAGCCATTGCCGAATTGGATGATTAAAAGTATGGGGTTTGGAAGGGTGAAGGAGTAGTAGATTTGTGGATTTTTTGAAATACGGAATGGTAGATTGGTGGAATGGTGAAATTTTTAACCTGCCTTCTCCGATTTATCGAAGCAGGTTGTTGAATTAAAGACGTAACTTTATAAAACTTGTAATAAAGGAAATAACGACTATCTTAATTAAAAAAATTCAACATGAAAAGTAAATCAAATTTTTGGGAATGGCTAGGAGCCGGAATTCTTTTATTTGGATTAGTTATTAGAATCCTTAATGACTTTCTCGATCAAGAAACGGGAATAGTCCCCTATCTCTACAGCCACAATCAGTTATTTTACTGGGGTGGTCTACTGATTTTTGCACTGGGATATATTTTTAATTCTAAAAGAAAAAAATAGCGCTTCTACGCCTAGTTGCTGAAAGGTTGAGACCACAGATCACAGAAGATCGAGGCAAAAAAGACACCTTTAATTCGCATAACTAATTGCCCGCACGTCCGCTTTCGCGGTGCCTTCCTTTGAGTATTGTCATACGTTACCCTCCTTCGTCGGGATCAGTCAGTTATCCGCACATCTACTCCATACTGTCTTTTCCACGGCTATTCCCCCAAATAAGTTCTTTAGAAATAGTCAAACAAAAGATACGACTAGAATGGCTATCCTCAAACAGTGTCGAAAAAAGAGTATGATATCCCTCTGGCAGAATTGCCCATAAATATTGCCATAGGGTTGGTATTTGTCGTCTTTTTAAATTAAATTTGGTAGAGGGTCATTTGTTGTTTAATAATCTTGTAGATATGAAAAGTGGAGCTAAATCAATACCAGAAGAGTTCATTTACGAAATCGTAAACGACAAACCTATCTATTATAACGGGTACAGAAATTTCCTAAAAGGAAAAAATAATGAAAAACCTATAGGAAGCAGCTTTTTACAATCAATGATCATAACAAATCTAGTTATACACTTATATAGTATAATTGGAAAAAAGTTCTACATACTCACCAACGAACTAGGAATACAAATTTCAAAAGGAAACTACAGAGCAGCGGATATTGCCATTTACGAAAAATCACAAATTGACGTCCAAAAGGCTTCCAATAAATATATTGATGTTCCACCAAAAATAGTGATTGAGATAGACACGAAGGCTGACATTGCCGATATAAAAGATACGTTTCAATATTATAATGAAAAAACGGAACAGCTCATTAATTTCGGTGTAGAGAAAGTAATCTGGATTTTTACCGATTCTAAAAAATTACTGGTCGCCGATAAGAGCAAAGAATGGAAATTAAATGATTGGTCTAAAGATATTTTAATCATGAAAAATATCAAGGTCAATGTTACTGATATTATTAAAAATATCTAACAAATTATAATCATTAAATACATTTAATCAAATTTGTAATATTACTTTTACCACCGACCAAATCTGCTCACTCTTCCAGCGCCTTCACTATCGCCTCATCCACCTCTAATTCCTTCGCCAATTCCAGCGGCGTTTTTCCGGCTTTATTCGCCAACTTACGCTCTACTCCTTCAGATAACAATCCAATTACCCAAGTAAGTTTATTGTGCCGAATAGCCCATTCCAGAGGCGTTTTATCGTCCACTATTTTATTTAGATCCACTTTATTTTTCACTAAAACCGGTAAGATTCCGATACTTGCTTTTTCGATCGCACGGCTCATTGGAGAAGGTAAATCTTTTCCACCAAAGAAAGGATCCGCACCCGCTGCTAACAATAGATTCAACATTCTGGCATCTTTATAAGCAAAGTACTGCAGACTCATAATCTGATCCGGATCATTTAAAATTTCGGCTACCTCGTGCTCGTTTTTCTCTAAAATAACTTTGATCAATTTATACGCCTTTTTCTTCACGGCCATGCTCAACGGACTGTGCTCCGTACCCGCTACCGGATGGATCATGTCCGCATCTTTTTCAATCAAATAACGAATAATTTCCGAATCCTCCTCCCGGATAGCTTCCAACAAAGGAGTAGTTTTTAGTTCTGGATGAACTTCGTTGAGATCGATCATTTTTTCTAAAAAGATCTTTGCCGCTTTAGAATCCTTCTGCCGGATAGCCCGCACATAAGCCGTAAAATAATCATCTTTCTCGTCTTTATAATTTCGGTAAGCCTCCTTTTCAGCTTCGGATTTTGCCAGTGCTTCAGCGGCGGCTTTTCTTTTAGCTTCCGCTTCGGCGGCCATCTTTTCTTCCGCTTCTCTTTGCGCACGTGCCACCTTGGCCCGTTTTTTAAGCTCCTCGTGTCGAGCGGTATCACGCTCAATCTGATTGGCTCTACGGTTTTTACGTTGTGCTTCCATGAGCGCCATAAATTTAGTCAAGCCCGCTTCTTCCGCTGTTTCCATCGGTGTCTTTCCGTCGCTGCCCGATGCGTTGGGATCTGCTCCGGCTTCGATCAGCATTTTGGCAATCGTGGCACTTTCCCAAAAAATAGCTTTTTGCAGAGGTGTCTGTCCGTCGCGCCCCGACAAGTTTGGATTTGCACCCGCCTCCAAAATAAGTGCGACGATCTCGGTACTGTTATTATCTACGGCCATCGTCAAGGCCCGACGATTTAGCACATCTCTGGTATCCGGATCAATGCCCGCCGCCAACGCTCGTTCTACGTCGTCCTCAATATTTTTATCTACCGCCCGAATCAAGTCGGTCACGTCCATCGTGAATCGATCCCGTATTGAACGAGCTCCTTTTCCCAATCGGTTTCCAAATCTTTCGAATAAATCGTCTTTTGCCATTTTTTGATGCTGGTTGGCTGGTTAGCTGGTTGGCCAGTTGGCTGCTCTTCAACGTCTTTTAACGAGGTCAAAGAAAAATATTAAACTATTAAGCTAGTTCCAGTCAAGTGATTTAATTATTTTGCTGATCGGCTGGTTAGCTGGTTGCCCAGTTGGCTGCTCTTCAACCGCGTCTGTTACACGTTTGCGTAAAGCTAACTGGCTAACCAGCCAACGGGCCAACTAGCTCTTTCAATTCATTAACAAAAATAATCAATTACCAGTTCAAATTTTATTGATCCCATTTATTAACTAACTTGAGTCAAATTTCCTAAAAACGCGATACCAATCTTGTAGTCTTCCCGCTATTTTTATACCTTGTCACTGTTCAAAAAAATCTAACCATGACAGACACCCAGACTTTTCAAGACCGTATTACCACCGGAATCCCGGCACAACTTCCAGCTCCGCGTCCTTACGAAGCGACTACGAGTCACGCCCCTAACCGAAATATAGAAAACCTCACGGTAAAAGAGAAAAAACTGGCGCTTAAAAACGCACTTCGGTATTTTCCAGCGGAGCACCACGCTACCCTATTACCTGAATTTTTAGAAGAATTAAATACGTACGGTCGTATTTATATGCATCGTCTACGTCCGCATTATGCGATGCACGCCCGACCGATCAGCGACTATCCTTGCAAAACACCTCAAGCTGCGGCGATCATGTTGATGATTCAAAATAACCTAGATCCTAAAGTAGCCAAGCATCCGGATGAACTGATTACTTACGGTGGTAACGGTGCCGTTTTTCAAAACTGGGCGCAGTATCTACTCGTCATGCGCTACCTGAGTGAAATGACGGAAGAACAGACCTTGGTTTTATATTCTGGTCATCCACTGGGATTATTTCCTTCTCACAAAGATGCGCCACGGGTCGTGGTGACCAACGGAATGATGATTCCCAATTATTCTAAAAAAGAGGACTGGAATAAATACAATGCACTCGGTGTTACGCAGTACGGACAAATGACGGCGGGTTCTTTTATGTACATCGGCCCACAAGGCATCGTACACGGAACTACCATTACCTTGTTAAATGCAGGTCGAAAACTGGGACTTGGAACGGATGATCTAGCAGGAAAAGTTTACGTTACTTCTGGTCTTGGTGGGATGTCGGGAGCACAAGCTTTGGCTGCTGTGATTACCGGAGCGATCGGTGTAATTGCAGAGGTTGATCCACAAACCGTGGAACAAAGAGTGGTGGATGGCTATGTTTCTGCCGATAATATTTATACCGACGTAGATCAATTGATTGATAGAATTGAAATTTGTCGAGTAGAAAAACTGGGCATTGCATTAGTGTACCAGGGAAATATCGTCACCCTCTGGGAGCGAATGGTGGAAAGAAAAACAAAGATAGAATTGGGTTCTGATCAAACTTCTTTACACAATATTGATGACCTGGGTTACGCGCCGTTGGGGTATAGTTTTGCGGAAGCAAAAAAACTATTGATCGACGATAAAGCAAAATTTATGGCGGAAGTGCAGGATACTTTGCGACGTCACGTAGTAGCGGTCAATACGATGGCCGATCAGGGAATGTATTTTTGGGATTATGGAAATGCCTTTTTAAAAGAAGCGGGAGAAGCCAATGCGGATATTTGGAAAAATAAAGAAGAAGGTCTGTACAAATATGCTTCTTATGTAGAAGATATTATGGGACCGATGTGTTTTGATTATGGTTTTGGGCCGTTCCGTTGGGTTTGTACGTCGGGTGATAAAAAAGATTTGGATACCACGGATCGGATTGCGGCCGAGGTGATTAAGCGATTAATGAAAACGGCGCCGTCGGAAATTATGCCACAACTTCGGGACAATCTAATTTGGATTGAATCGGCGGATGAAAACATTCCAGTGGTCGGTTCGATGTCGCGAATTTTATACGCGGATGCGGAAGGTAGAATTGAAATTGCCAAAGCCTTTAACCAGGCAATTGCAAGTAGAGAAATTTCTGCGCCGATTGTGTTGGGTCGAGATCACCACGATGTTTCGGGAACGGATTCTCCGTACCGGGAGACGGCTAATATTTATGATGGTTCCCGTTTTACAGCCGATATGGCGATTCAAAATGTCATTGGCGATAGCTTCCGGGGAGCGACCTGGGTGAGTATTCACAACGGCGGTGGTGTCGGTTGGGGTGAAGTGATCAATGGTGGTTTTGGGATGTTGATCGACGGGAGTGCGGATGCGGAAAGACGGTTGACTTCCATGTTGCACTGGGATGTTAACAATGGAATTGCGAGGCGGAGTTGGGCAAGGAATAAGGAGGCGATGTTTACGGCGAAGCGGGCGATGGAGCTGCATCCGGAGTTGAAGATTACGTTACCGGAGGTGGTGGATGAGGGGTTGTTTGGGGATATGGGGATGGAGTTTTGAGAAAACCGTGAGTAAGCAAAGCGCGAAGCAAGTTTTCTTAAACGGCGCTGGATTGGTGGATATGCGGATTGGTAAAAACGAAAACCGTAGATACAATTCATTAATTGTATCCACGGTTTTCGTTTAATTGAGAAATGAATTTTGAATTTTCCTTCCGAATTCTCGCAGGAGAAAAGCGACCGTAGGAAGCGTTCAACTAAGTCAAATCCGGAATTAAAGAAAATACAAAAACGTCTCGAAATCAGAAAATAATCACCGCACCACCTTTTTTATAATCCAGTGATTCGCTATTTTTAGTTTCAGAAAATATAATCCAGTCGTGGGAAGAGACAAAGAATTGTTCGTGGTCCAACCGCTTTGAACCAACTTACCATCCAGTGCATATAGCTGATATTCTACTTCAAGATCTAATCCATCTATGTTCACAAGCCCACTGGCAGTTGGATTAGGATAAAGCACAATTTTATCTTCCAACAAATTTTCTACACTCGTAATCACAAAAGTAGTATCGCACGGATAAGGAACAAACTGGTAGCTGATCGTATCATTGGTAAAGCATCTCAACTGAGTGATATTCACAAAAGGATCACAAAGGCCACAGCCTAGTAAAAATTGAATTCCATCATTAGCCTCTCCAATCCCATCGTACACCTTGGTTTGATAAGGCCCCTCGATCGTCCCACTATTTATGACCGTAACATATTGGACGCCCAGAAATTCACCGCTAATCAATTCGTAACCTGTAGAGTCAATCACAATTGTTGCAATACCTTCAACATCCATAATCTCATCGTAGTATCGGATGTCATATTCGGTCGTGGAGGCAAAGTCAAAATACATAATATATTCTTCGTAATAATCATCCCAAAAATACATTTTTCGATCTTCGACGTAGAAGGTATCCGCTACTCCGAGATACTTCACCCGATCTCCTTCCATGATGGTATCCGTAACTTCGCGAGTAATAAACCCTGTTGATGGGGCGACAAATGATTCTTCCGTTTCGTAAATCCATTGGGTGCCAATGTGGTAAGTATACTTATCCTCACTGGTAAATCGAATAACCTCTTCGCAAGGATAATTTTCTATACATCCATTTTTATCCATGATCATCATAAGAGAATGAAACGCTTCTTGCTCGAATTCGTTAATATTAAAAATTTGTAGATTATTTACAAATACCCGACCTGCGGCAAGTAATTTTCCATCCTCTAACTCTATAATTTCATTTAAGATAGAAGGCCGAAAACGACCAAATTCATCTTTAGGAAGTAAATCATTTTCTTGTTTTAAAATTCTTAACCAGACGACTTCCCCCGCTGGATTAAAGCGTAAAACACAACCATTCCATACCGTATTTTTATCTGGCCCTTCCACCTCACTATCGGTATCATCCCTTGCCATACCGCAGACGATAATATCTCCATTTTGGGTTTCGGTATAGTCATAAAACTCATAAAAGCGACCGTCGTTCAACGGATCATTGGGTGGAATAAAATTCCATTCCAGGGTCGTCATATCACTATTTAATTTATTAATCCTGCCTACTGGTGTGACCTCATCGGGGCTGCCTGGAAGCGAACTCGAACTAAAATAAAAACTGCCATCCGAGGCTACCAACAACCGACTAGAGCCAGCACCCTCATAATCCTCGAAAATAAAGGTATTTAAAACTATTCCAGACGTATCTATTTTGTTAATTTGGTACCCATTGTATCCCGTATCGGCTCCAGGAGAAGCAACAATTGCTAACATAAAGGCCAAATTTCCATCCGGTGTAGATTGTAGATTATTAATATCCAGATTAGAATTTCCGGCGGAATAATAGCGACGCCAAATTTCGTTATTTGCCAAATCCAGTTTAATAATTTGTACGGAGTCAGCCAAAGCAGATATGTTTCGGATATTTCCGTATAAGTATTTATAGCCATCTAAGAATAAGACTCCTTCATTCAAAATTATTGAAGTTTCATCTACTGCCTGAAAACTAGTAGTATTTCCAAGCTCCAGATCCAAATCATATTCGTATAGATACGAGCTATCAAAAACCTCTTGTAATTCATTGGCAGAAAGTATGAGTTGATCTCCGTCAGATGCCAGACAATTCGGCCCACTTAAATAAGTTGCCAAGGACTCTTCTACTACCATCGAAACTAATTCTCCCGAAAGGTTGTGCTTTGTTAAAGCGGCACATTCTAAATAGTTCGTATCTTGAGTACAAAAGATAGTCGTAAGCGTAAAAATATCATCGTTGACCACCAACATATCTCTAAAATAATTTCCTGGAATATTTTCTTCTAAATCATAAACTCGGTTAAAGGTTTCTTGTGATGATAAGGAGGTACTTATGATCAGTAGACTGATTAGTATAGACCATTTCATAATTGTTGATTTTAGAAATTATTAAAATATCAATACCCTCGGTAGTGATGATTAGAGAATTTTCAACTACAGCACACCATCCCTACAATCTGGCCAAGATTATAAATTAGCGTTCTCCCCCACAATTTTACTTCGTACAATGTAAATACTAGAAATCAGACACCTTCGATTTATAGCGCTTTAGAATAGACTTCTACTTTCCTACTTAACAGTAGGAAAACAAGCCCACTTAGACCTTTGTTAGAATAAAGGTAACAATACTTTTTAAAATGAAATGTAAATAATTAACAAAACTGTAAAATTACGCTTACACCAAAAACCCAAACAACAACTTAGACTCATTAATAATCTGGTAATCAATCTGATGATCGTCCATCCGTTTGAGTAACGCCTGATAATCCGATTTCTTTTTCACTTCGATACCAACCATGGCGGGACCACTTTCACGATTGTGTTTTTTGGTATATTCGAAGTGCGCGATGTCGTCATTTTCTCCGAGGACGTCATTGAGAAATTCCCGGAGCGCACCGGCTCTTTGTGGGAATTTGATAATAAAATAATGTTTTAAACCTTCGTACAACATCGACCGTTCCTTGATTTCTTCGGTTCGGATGATATCGTTATTACCGCCGCTAACAATGCAGACGACATTTTTACCTTTTATTTGTTCTTTGTAAAAATCTAACGCGGCAATGGTGAGCGCACCCGCTGGTTCGGCGACGATGGCTTCGTCGTTGTAGAGTGACAGAATGGTCGTACATACTTTTCCTTCCGGTACCCGAATAATATCCTCAATATATTTTTCACACAAAGCAAAGGTCTTCTCCCCCACTCTTTGTACCGCTGCTCCATCCACAAAAGGATCAATCTTTTCTAACTTAACAATCTTTCCCGCTTTCCGGGATTCGTACATCGCCGCAGCTCCCGAAGGTTCGACGCCAATGATTTTTGTCTCTGGACTCATCTGACTAAAATACGCTCCCAGTCCCGACGCCAATCCGCCACCACCAATAGCCACAAAAAGATAATCAATCGGTACTCGCGCATCTTCCAGAATTTCCATTCCAATAGTCGCTTGTCCTTCGATCACTTTTTCATCATTAAAAGGATGGACAAAAACCCGGCTTTCCTGCTCCGCAAAATTGATGGCCTCCTGATAAGAAGCATCAAACGTATCTCCCTCTAACACAATGGTTACAAAAGACTTCCCAAACGCTTTTACCTTTTTTATTTTTTGGGCCGGTGTAGTCGAAGGCATAAAAATCTGTCCCCGCACCTGCATTTTTTGACAAGCCAAAGCCACACCCTGCGCGTGATTTCCAGCACTGGCACAAACGATCCCGTTGGCCAATTCCTCGGCGGGCATACTAATCATCTTGTTATAAGCACCCCGGATTTTATAAGATCGAACGACCTGTAAATCTTCCCGTTTTAAAAATAGATTGGTATCGTATTCTTCCGACAAAGACATATTGTGTAGCAACGGCGTGTGCACCACCACGTCCTTAAGTCGTATTCTGGCTTTGAGAATATTTTCGGTCGTGATGGAAGGGTAGGGAATTTTTATGTTGTCAGGTTGGGTCATTATATTTTGTTTTTTTGTTTAATCGTTTATAGTGTTTAATCGTTTTAGCATTTGTATTGCTCAACAAATAAACGATTAAACAAATAAACGACTAAACAATCCCTAAGCATTTTCCGGACGCAAACTACGCACCGCTTTACCAGCACGCCACATCTCGGAGTCTCTAACTTCGGCTAATTCTACTTCCAGTTTCTCCCGGTAATCCGGTTGACTATTGGTATCAATAGAGCGCTGCGCTTCGTTACCAGAAGCGACTTCATCGTAAAGATCTTTGAAGACCGGAGCAACGGCATCACGAAATTTATTTTTCCAATCCAGCGCACCTCTTTGTGCCGTCGTCGAACAATTTGCGTACATCCAGTCCATTCCATTTTCGGCCACGAGTGGCATTAACGACTGCGTTAATTCTTCTACCGTTTCGTTAAACGCTTCACTTGGCGAGTGGCCGCGCTTACGGAGTTCGTTGTATTGTGCTTCGAAGATTCCCTGAATAGCGCCCATTAAAGTTCCGCGTTCTCCGGTTAAATCACTGTATACTTCTTTCTTAAAATTGGTTTCAAATAAATAGCCAGAACCAATTCCGATGCCTAAAGCCACCACTCTTTCAAAAGCACGACCCGTCGCATCCTGAAAAATAGCGTAGCTGGAATTGAGTCCACGACCTGCTACAAACATACGTCGTAAACTGGTACCAGATCCTTTGGGAGCGACGAGTATCACGTCTACATCTTTTGGAGGAATAATACCAGTTCGTTCCTTGTACGTAATCCCAAAACCGTGAGAGAAGTAAAGAGCCTTTCCTGGCGTTAAATATTTTTTCAACGTTTCCCATTGTGAGATTTGGGCAGCATCAGACAATAAATATTGAATGACCGTTCCTTTATCAGCGGCTTCTTCAATAGAGAATAAAGTCTCACCCGGAACAAATCCGTCCTTGATTGCTTTGTCATAAGATTTGGAAGGTTGACGCTGACCGACGATCACGTTAAAGCCATTGTCGCGTAAATTTAACGCTTGTCCAGGACCTTGTACCCCGTAGCCAATAATAGCGATGGTTTCGTCTTTAAGGATTTCTCTTGCTTTTTCCAGGGAGAATTCATCTCGTGTTACAACGTTTTCTTCAACGCCGCCAAAGTTCATTTTAGCCATGTTTGTTTTTTTTTAAAATATTTAATTGTTGATTTGTTTAATTGTTTAATCGTTGATTTGTTTAATCGTTTAATCGTTGATATCAGTTAAACAAATAAACAGTTAAACGATTAAACAGCTAAACAACCTTTATGAAGTTTCTAATGATTTTAAATATGTATTAAGCATTTCCATTTGTCGAACAATCGCGATTCTTCCCGACCGAACAAATTCGTAGATACCTATTTTCTCGAGGTCTCTTAGTAAAGCCTGTGTCTCTGATTCGTGTCCTGTTTTTTCAATGACTACAAATTCTTTTTCGACTTCCAGAATACGAGCATTGTGAGAACGAATTAATTTTTCTAAACTATTACCGCCCGTAAAAGCAGATGTGGGTACTTTGTAAAGTGCAATTTCCTGATGCACCGTTTCATGGTCATGGTAATAGAATGCTTTTAAAATATCTACCTGCTTGTCACATTGTGCCACTACTTTTTGCACGACATCTTCGGTTACTTTTATTACTACCGTCATCCGATGAATTCCTTTGATCGAAGATTCAGAAACCGTCATGGTGATAATAGAAATATGGCGTCGGGTAAATATTCCTACCACTCTGGATAAAATTCCCGTTACATTTTCAGAGTATATCGTTATTGTAAATTCTTCTTCCATCTTTTAGTTGGTTATTGGTTAATTGGTTATTGGTTATTGGTTATTGGTTATTGGTTATTGGTTAATCGGTTATTAAGTTATGCAAAAAGTTCACTGATCCACTGATCCACCAATCCACTGATCCACTGATCCACTGATCAACTCAACCGAATCTCATCCACCGATGCACCACTGGCAATCATTGGAAAAACATTTTCTTCTTTTTCTACCATTACGTGCAGTAAAAAAGGACCGTCGTGTGCGAGCATTTCAGCGACGCCCGCTTTTAGGTCTTTAGGATCTATAATTTTTCTTCCTGCGACACCAAACCCCTCCGCGATCTTTAAAAAGTCAGGATTTTGTAAAGCAACTGACGAGTACCGTTTTTCAAAAAATAGTTGTTGCCACTGTCGAACCATTCCGAGATATTCATTATCCAACAGTACAATTTTTAAACCTACATTCCATTGTGAACACATTCCCAATTCCTGAATGGTCATCTGAAATCCACCATCACCGATAAAAGCAACGACCTCCTGATCAGGTTTGGCCAGTTTGGCACCAAAGCCCGCCGGTAGACCGTACCCCATTGTTCCGGCACCACCCGAGGAAACCCACTGATTGGTATTTTTATATTCATAATAACGGGCCGCAATCATTTGGTGTTGACCTACATCAGTAGCGACAATCGCCTGACCATTGGTTTGATCACTTACTTCTCGAACGACCTGCCCCATTTTAATTTCTCCGCTTTTGCTAGCTTTCAGGTCGTGTTTGATGACCTGCTTCTCTTCCATTTTTCGCAATTTTGCAAAATTAGCCAGCCATTTGGGATACGTTTTTTTCTCCACCAGTGGCAACAAAGATTTCAGTGCCAATTTAGCATCAGACAAAACGGGAATATCTATTGGTACATTTTTATTAATTTCCGAAGGATCTATTTCAATATGAATAATCTTAGCTTGCTTGGCGTAGCGCGATAAATTTCCAGTCACTCGATCATCGAAGCGCATTCCGATGGCAATCAAAACATCACATTTATTGGTATTGATATTGGGCGCGTAATTTCCGTGCATTCCCAGCATTCCGGTAAAGAGCGGATGATCGGAAGAAATCGTAGATAATCCGTGGCAGGTGCAACCCACCGGAATTCCCGTTTTTTCAATAAATTTCTTAAATTCTTTTTGGGCACCCGCAATCTGGATTCCGTGTCCCGCCAGAATAAACGGTTTTTTCGCACTGTTGATCAACGCTGCCGCCGCTATTAAATTGGCTTTTTTTGGTTTTGGAAATGGATGATAAGAACGAATGTTGGGTGATCTATGATATTCAAAATCAAGACTGGCCAACTGCGCATCTTTCGTTATATCAATGACCACAGGACCAGGCCGTCCGGTATTCGCAATATAAAATGCTTTCGCAAAAACCTCCGGAATTTCTGCCGGATCTGTAATCTGATAATTCCATTTGGTAACGGCCGTGGTACAACTAATTACATCAATTTCTTGAAAAGCATCTTTTCCAAGCACACTACTAAATACTTGTCCGGTCACGCAAACCAGCGGCGTAGAATCCATAAAAGCATCTCCAATACCCGTAATCAGATTGGTCGCACCGGGCCCAGAGGTGGCCATACAAACACCAATTCTTCGGGTGACTCGTGCATAACCCTGCGCCGCGTGAATCGCTCCCTGCTCGTGGCGGGGAAGGATGTGTCGCAACCGATCTTCGTAATGATACAAAGCATCATAAACCGGCATAATCGCACCGCCCGGATAACCAAAAATGGTGTCCACTCCTTCGGCTAGAAAACAACGTAAGACCGCTTCGGCTCCCGTGATGGTTTCTTTTTTCACTTTTTTTGGCTTGGTAGCCACTCCATTTCTCCGACTTGCTGCGGTTGATTTTGCCATGATATTTTATTTAAACTTCTTCGTCAAAAAATAATGCGACCACTCTGTGGTCGGTAAACGCCTCGAAATCTCGGCTAACATAATGGGATCCCTCACGCTAAAGACGTGACAGAATCTGGGATCATTTTGAAAATACGTATAAAGAACTGCACAAAGAATTTATCTTTTTTACTATTAGGAACAACGATCTAATAGATTCAGAATTATGACTAATATTTTAATCCTCGTTCCTTAGGAATGGCGATTAAATAAATACAGATTCTAGGCGAACTATTTTTTTGCCAATCAAGGACTTAAAATGGGCGTTATGCCTCGCATAATAACCATTTTATGGACGCAGAGTGGCGGAAAAAGAGGAAGTATAGAATCGTCATTTATTTTGTCAACATTCCTAAGATCGAATACCCTGGCTCTATTTGCTTATTGATTTCCTCAATTACGTTTTAACACGATAGAAGGAAGCCAAAAGCTAACGACCAATAGCCAATAGCTCTCAAGAATACTCATCCGTCACACAACCTTCGCTCGCCGAAGAAACACAGTGTGCATATTTTTTTAAAATACCCTGCGTAGCGTTAATCGCTGCGGGTTTCCAGTTTGCCTTCCTTTTAGCAATTTCTGCTTCAGAAATATTTGCATCTAATCGGTTATTGATCGCATCAATGGTAATCTCATCGCCATCTTCTAGCAAAGCAATTAAGCCACCGGCTTGCGCTTCTGGCGTAATGTGTCCCACCACGAATCCATGCGTACCTCCTGAGAAACGACCATCCGTAATCAGGGCCACACTCGTACCAAGACCAGCACCCATAATCGCCGAAGTAGGTTTTAGCATTTCGGGCATTCCGGGTCCTCCTTTGGGTCCACAGTATCGTATAACGATAACATTACCCGGTTTTATTTCTCCAGCTGCAATCGCATTGTTAGCAGCTTCTTCTCCATTGAATACTTTTGCCGTTCCTTTAAAAATCTCTCCTTCTTTTCCCGTAATTTTTGCAACGGAACCTTCACTGGCAACATTACCATATAAAATTTGCAAGTGTCCCGTTTTTTTAACTGGATTATCAAAGTCGTGGATAACGTCCTGCCCTTCTGTTAATGGTTTTACTTCAGCCAGATTTTCCGCCACTGTTTTTCCAGTAACGGTCATACAATCTCCGTGCAGGTATCCGGCAGCCAGCAGCATTTTGGCAACGGCGGGAATTCCACCTACTCTATGCAAGTCTTCCATAACATATTGACCGCTGGGTTTTAAATCTGCCAGGAAAGGCGTTTTATCACCAATCCGCTGTATATCGTCAATTGTCAAGGAAACATTTACTGATTTTGCCATCGCAATTAAATGCAATACTGCATTCGTCGAACCGCCTAAAACGGTGATTAATGTAATTGCATTTTCAAAAGCTTTTTTTGTTAGAATATCCCGAGGCTTAATATCATTAACCATCAAGTGTCGAATGGCTTTTCCTAATCGTTCGCATTCGGCCAGCTTATCAGGACTTGTAGCGGGATTACTGGAATTATAAGGTAGACTCATACCCATCATTTCAATGGCCGAGGCCATCGTGTTAGCCGTATACATTCCTCCGCAGGCACCTGCACCAGGGCAAGCTTTACGAACCACTGCTTTAAAATCTTCGTGGGTAATTTGTCCGGCAATCTTCTGACCATGTGCTTCGAAGGCAGAAACAATATCCAGTTTTTTATCGTTGTGACAACCCGGTTGGATCGTACCTCCGTAGACTAGAATAGCGGGCCGATTTAATCGTCCCAAAGCCATCATCGCACCCGGCATATTTTTATCACAACCCACCACGGCAATAACACTGTCATACCATTGTGCCGAAACCACTGTCTCGATGGAGTCTGCGATAATGTCCCTTGAAGGAAGTGAAAAACGCATCCCCGCAGTACCCATAGAAATACCGTCACTAACACCGATGGTATGAAAAACCAGGCCGATCAAATCTTCCGTTGCACTGACACTTTTTTTAATATCCTTGGCCAGATCATTCAGGTGCATATTACAAGGGTTGCCTTCCCAGCCTGTGCTCGCAATTCCCACTTGTGCTTTTTTCAAGTCCTCTTCGTCCATACCGATCGCATGAAACATGGCCTGCGCAGCGGGGCGGGAATCATCCTGGGTAACTTCTTTGCTGAATTTATTTAACACGTTTTATTATTTTTTATTATATACAGTTTGACAAAGATGGGGCTTGTCGCTAAAACAGTCTAATTTTTAGCTTTCTTCTTTTATTGTAAAGATCACACGATCTACAGCGTTCAAGCCAACTCCATATTTCTTAATGCACTGATTACCAGTATTTTAACCTAAATAAATCACGAATTTCAACTATCGTACAGTATACCTTCCTTATATTGTCCCAAAATTTTGAGGGCGGCGGTATGCTTTTCTAACTCTACCATAATGGCGGACAGGTCATCCTGCTTTTCTAGAATAAAATCAATAAAAAAGATATAACGCCAAGCCTCACCGATCAAGGGAACAGATTGTACCTTGGTCATATTGGCCCGGTGATCTGCTAATACTTTAAGGGCTTTATGTAAACTCCCCGCTTCGTGAGGAACTGAAAAACAGATAGAAATTTTATTGATTTCCGCAGGAACAATCACGGGCGCCTCTTTGCTAATTACCAAAAACCGGGTGAAATTTTTCTTGTTGGTTTCGATCCCTTTTGCTAGTAAATCCATTTTATAACGATCCGCTGCCAAGCTGGAAGCAATGGCGCCAATACCTTTGAGCAACCCTTCCCGAATACGTTTGGCACTCAACGCGGTATCTTCCATTGAGACCAATTTGATATGCGGATATTTATTAAAAAATGGTCGACATTGTATAATTGCAATAGGATGCGAATGCACCTCTTTTAAGTCTTCAATTTTTTGACCAGGTAACGCCATCAGGTTTTGCCGAATCCGCAAAAACACTTCTCCAGTAATCTGCAAGTCCGAATTATTAAGGAGCTGATAATTATTTAATAAACTTCCAGCAATCGTATTCTCAATAGCCATCAATCCACCATCCGCGTGTGTTCCAGTTTCGACCACTTCTACCAGTTCATCAAAAGTATCTGCCGGAACCACTTCGATCACCTCTTTCGGATAATAACAACGGGTTGCAATTTCATGAAAAGCACCAGGATACCCCTGAATAGCAATACGCTTGGTTGTGTTCATTTCACTATTTTTTTAAAATATATTCTGCAAATCAGTGCAAAAAAAAAGAGTCCCAAAGGGAACTCTATTTTTTTTCAATCAACAAATTATAGGTTCCAGTTACGATGGTTCGCAAATAAAAATAATAATGTTGATAAAGAAATTGTTTTTCATAACTCAAACATAAGACTTTAAAGAGCAGAAAGCAAGCATTTTAAAAAATATTATTTAAGCGCTTTAATTTTTTCAAAAAAAAAACCTGAAAAGGTATTCAAATTCACTACGATGCGTAATTTAGCGGAAAATAAATTGTATGCCGTTTATCTCTGAACGAGGAAAAAATGCCATTCCCTCACCCATTCGTTTTTTGACACCTTATGCCGCCGCTGCCGAAGCACGCGGTGTCAAAGTTTATTACATGAATATTGGTCAACCCGATATCAACACGCCCGTGGAGGCAATGGACCGGGTACGCAATACGGATATGAATATTCTGAAGTATACCCCGTCAGCAGGCATTGATTCCTACCGGGAAAAATTAGTAGGATATTATCGACGCTTCGAAATTGACGTGGCCAAAAAAGATATTCTGGTCACAACGGGTGCCTCCGAAGCGATCTCTCTCGTTCTTAATTCTTGCCTCGATACGGACGACGAAGTGATTGTCCCCGAACCTTTTTACGCCAACTATCTGGGATACACCCACGCTACTGGTGTTAGGATTAAACCAATTTCTACTTTTATTGAGAATGGTTTTGCCTTACCGAACATTGCAGATTTTACACCTTTAATTGGTCCAAAAACAAAAGCCATCTTTCTGTGCAATCCCAATAATCCCACTGGCGGTATTTACGGGCGCGCCGATTTGAAAGCGCTCGGTCGTCTGGTAAAAAAACACGATCTTTATTTAATTGTCGATGAGGTATATCGCGAATTTTGCTACGGTGAAGAATTTTATTCTGTTTTACGATTGGCTGGATTAGAAAAACATACGGTGGTGATTGATTCTATTTCAAAACGGTTTAGTGCCTGTGGTGCGCGAATTGGTTCTATTGTTTCGCAGAACGAGGATTTAATTAAAGCTTGTCTGACCTTTGCACAATTGCGATTGAGTGCGCCGGGTTTTGGGCAGTTGTTGGGCGAAGCAACTCTGGATTTACCATCTGTTTACTTGAAAGGAATTCGCGACGAATACGATTTACGGCGACGGACGTTAATCAATCGATTAGAAAAAATGTCCGGTGTGCTTTGTTATTTACCGAAGGGTGCTTTTTATGCTTTTGTGAGATTACCTGTTCCGGATACTGGAAAATTTTGTCAATGGATGTTAGAAAATTTTGAACATAACAATGAAACGGTAATGCTCGCTCCGGGTGCTGGATTTTATGCGACAAAGGGTCGTGGACTGGATGAGGTGCGAATTGCTTATGTTTTGAATACGGGGGATATTGAGAAAGCGATGGATTGTCTGGAGGTTGGACTTGCTCAATATAGGGAATGAGTTAATAATTGAATCCATTGACATAAAACGAAAACTAAAACTAAAACTGCCGCAGCCTAACATACTTTTATCCCTGCAGGATCACTCACGCAAACGATAAAACCATTATAAAATGGCAATTTGTTTAAAATAAAAATAATGTCTATAACCAAAACTTACCAGGCCCTTGGGCTGATGTCCGGTTCCTCTTTGGATGGCCTGGATGTAGTGCATTGTTCGATGGAAATTACGCGGGAGCCGGTGGTCGTTTCCTGGAAACTATTAGTGGGTGAGACGCTACCCTTTTCGGATTTATGGACGCGACGATTGGCGAACCTTCCTTCACAGTCCGCAATGAGTTTTGCACAAACGAATGTTTATTTTAGTTATTATATGGCGGAGTTGGTGAAGGATTTTATCAAGCGTCATAACATTCAACCCGATTTTATTGCGTCCCACGGTCATACGATTTTTCACTATCCAGATAAACGCTTTACGACACAAATTGGAGATGGTGGTGCCCTGGCCGCGGCGACTGGCTTTCCGGTGGTTTGTAATTTTAGAACGCAGGATATCGCGCTAAACGGAGAAGGGACACCACTCGCTCCGGCGGCCGATCGGTATTTATTTCCAGGATATGATTTTTATTTAAACCTTGGAGGCATTGCCAATATAACGGCTAATATAAATGGTAAATATATTGCCTTTGACACGGCTCCGGCTAATCAAATTTTTAATGCGCTGGCTCAATTAAGTGGCGCTGACTATGATAAAGGTGGTACACTCGCAGCTGCCGGAAGTATATTACCCGATTTGGCAGAAGCTCTTTCTGAAAATGATTATTATAAAAAACCGTATCCAAAATCACTGGATAACCAATGGATTCGACAACAGGTTTTACCGCTATATTATGAATATCCGGGCAGCATAGAAGATCGAATGTGTACAGCCATTCATCAATTAGTCGACGAAACTATTCGTGCTATCAAAACTATTTTACAAAAAGAAGCTTTTAATAAGCAAGGATACCGAATGCTGGTGACCGGTGGTGGCGCGTTTAATCTTTTTTTGATGAAAATTTTAAAAGAAAAAGCAGCCAGGGAATTAAACATTGAGATTGTTATACCGGAGAACAAAATCATCGAATTTAAGGAAGCAATCCTGATGGTATTATTAGGAGCTTTACGATTGGAGCATTTACCTAATTGTTTTGCGTCGGTGACAGGAGCGAAGCGAGATACGGTTGGTGGAGGGGTATTTTTGTAGGATGTTTAATCGTTTAGGTTGCGCTAACGTGTTTGTTTTGTTTAATCGTTTAGTACTATAATTAACAGTGCGGTAACTTTTTAGATTAGCTAATTTTTGAGATTAACTTTCAAATAGGGATTGTTTTTTCGC